>ERZ791879.1314-NODE-1314-length-11492-cov-23.223660_pt1 | contig 11492 bp, 14 predicted proteins | sample MGYA00510162_ERZ791879 | MGnify/ENA primary metagenome ERZ791879 (study PRJEB30046, sample SAMN00792113) | human gut metagenome | study: EMG produced TPA metagenomics assembly of the A metagenome-wide association study of gut microbiota in type 2... | reverse complement strand
TCGACTGACCTTTCTTTTTTACCAAACAATATCTTTAATTAAGGGAAACGGGAGACAGTTTTCCGGACGTTGGAGTGCTGGAGAATTTATCAGCGATACTTGATCTTAGGATCCAGAATATCGTGACCGGAGAGACTGAAAAAAAAGACGAGGCAGCAGTTACCGAAATTGTACGGCTTGCAAAGTTACAGCAGAGAGAAAAAAACAGAAAGCTGATGAAACTTGGTTTCATTTTTATACTGTATTTGGTTTGCGTGATCGCAGGATATACAGGACTGGGGAACACATCGGTTTGCTTCACAGATCATTCCGGTAGGATCTATGTAATATTTTTGACAATGACATTGTTTTTTATCCTGTGTGGAAGTGTGGAGCAGCCGGGCGGCAGCACAATGACATGCCATAAGACAGTTAAATTATTGCGTATTTTAACCGTTCTCTCATTGGTCTGGTGTGTAGTTGTTACATGGATGCTTATTCTTACTACTTTGAGCGGATCTGTTCCTTTTGGAATGAAATTATCTTCCGTGGGTCCGTTGCTCAACTTGCAGCTTGTGGTAGTGTTTATTATCAATATCACGGTTTTAGGTGTGCAGTTATACAGATATGAAAAAAAGGATGCTGGGATTGACCGGGGATGTATGGTATCAGCAGCAGCTGTTTATCTGACTGCGTTATATGGAGATATGCTGCATAGATTAGATACTGTGGATGCCGTGATCCGGATTCTGATGAGCAGGACGCTGATTGTATTTGTGGAATTAGGTCTGGCTGTGGTGATGGCAAGACTTTTGGAGCGTACAAAAGGATGCCAAATTAGAAGATAACTTTATAAAAAATTTATTTGCTACGTTTGTAATCAACTGTTAATATAAAATCATGGAGAGCGGGAGGTGGAATGACAAAGCAGATAAACAGCAATGTTATTTATCAGGATTATCAGTGTGGACGGATAGGATGAACTGAAAAATCATGAAGTCGGTGGACGGAATATTACGTTGGATGTTCATGCTATTGATGTGAATGGAGAAGAGATCAATATCGAGGTTCAAAGCAACCCGGAAGGAGCACATATCAGGCGTGCCAGATATCACAGCAGCATGATCGGTTCGAGGATGCTTAAGGAAGGGCAGACGTTTCGGGAGTTAAAGGATTCCTATGTAATTTTCATCTATAAACATGATAAGTTTAAAAAGGGTTTACCCTTATATCATGTAGACCGATATATAAAAGAGACAGATGAAGTGTTTGCCGACGGTTCACATATTATTTATGTGAATGGCAATTATAAAGGCAGCGATGCGATCGGTCAGCTGATCAGTGATTTTCATCAGACAGATCCGGAAAACATGCATTACGATGCGCTGGCACAGGGAGTGAAACATTTTAAAGAGGTGGAAGGAGGACATGAGAAAATGAGTGAAATTGTTGAGGAATATGCAGAAAAGGAAAAGATAGTTTCCATACAAAATCTCATGAAAAATATGAAACTCACGTTAGAGCAGGCCCTCAACGTGCTGGAGATTCAGGGAGATGAGCGGGCGGTTATAACAAAGCAGTTACAGAAATAATGACAAAAAACAGAGCAGACATTCAGTTGTGAAAACAGGTGAATGTCTGCTCTATTTAAATTCTACAATATCGTTCGGCATACAGCCGATAATACCACATAATTTTTCTACGGTCAGAAGGGTAATATTTTTGCCCTTTTTCAGATTGTCCAAAGTTTTATTATCTAATCCCGATTTTAAAAGGTAATACTGCGAAATTTCTTTTTGTTCCAAAGTTTTCCAAAGTGGATCGTAACTGATGATATGCGTCAACTCCTTATTTTTTATAAAATTATAAGTGTATATTGCGGAAATAAACATTGTGAATATAATCACAATATGCTATATTTAAGTTGATTTTTGGAAAAAAGAGGAGATGAAAAAATCTGATTTCTTAGATTAACAGAAACATGATGCAAAAGTGAAAATGGAGGAAGAAGGTGCAAAAAATGAATCTGGAAATGTACAAAACGGAATTAATACGTACTAGAAATCAAAATGACTGTGAGAGGGATCTGTATTATACAGTGGGAGAAATTCTTAGATACTCAGATCCAATGGAAGATCTTTCACTAAGAGATGTGAGTGGAAGACGTCATAGTAAAATCGGAGAAGTTTTTTATGGCTTATCGGCATTCCCGGACCTGGTGATTTTAGATTCTGAATTCAAGAATCAGGACAATGCCCAGGGGAATATTGAAAATGCAGATAAGATATATGGTGCAGTGGAAGTGAAAGCATTAGGTTCAAAACTGTATGACGTAGAGAAGTTCTTTGAATCAGTTCAAAAGGGCGAGATACATCCTGATATGAAAAATCTGGATGATCAAATGCGTCTGTTGGGAGAATGTATCTGGAATAAAAAGTTGATTTATACCAATGGGATACAGTGGCAGATCATTGAGTGCAGTTATAAAAATGATGAATGGAAGAATATATGTGAGGTGGTAAAAGAAAGAATTTCCAGGCTTTTCAGCAAAAATAATAAAAGTCAGGAAGACTGGCAGAAAAAAATAAATTTTGAAAATATTTTAATAGAAGTTAGTCAGGTTGACATGGGTGTGACGAAGGTAAAACTGGAAAATATGAATGAATCACAATGGGATGTGCTGACCAAAGCTCTCAACAAAATAACCTGGAAACCAACCCCTGCAGAACCCTCGACAAAATAACACGATCATAACGATAAAAAGCAGCACTAAAGGAGACAATATATGAAAAAGAAACTATTAACGGCCGGTTTAGGCATAATGATTTCGGTATGTCTGTTTGCAGGATGTGGTGCAGATGCATCAGATCAGACAGCAGCCGACACAGACAATACAGTAGCAGAAACAGTGACAGAACAAGAAACTGAAACACAAAAAGCAACAGAGGAAGTCTCTGAAGTGGTCACAGAGACAGAGACCGAAGAAGCAACGGAAATAGAAGTGTATGATGAGAATATTATTACAGGATTATCCACGGAACAGACCGATGAGGACAGTTTAATCAATCTTGTAAAAAATACTGTAGTTTCCGTAAAATCTCAGATGGATTATAATTTAAAAGAAACAGGTGATTCAGTAAGAGTTTTATCAAAAGCTATTGATTATTTTACACAGACAAAATCTGGTACTATCGATCCTAATTCAGTTTTTGATTATGGCGAAGAAGGAAATCCTTTCTCAGAAGCTAATACTGAAACAGATTCTTGGACTTATAATGATGTAGCAGGTTCAATTGGTTACTTTGTATTTTATCTTGATGATTCAAGCAAATCAATTAACTATATGTTTACACAGACAGGTGAATTTTTAAAAGAATTTTTTATTAATGACTTTTATCATGCTGATGAGAATAGTTTTTCAGATTTTGAATTAGCTGGAGCTACAAATGAATATTTTAGTCCATCAAAAGATTCTATGGAAATCAACTATAAATTACAGTTTAAATATAATGGACAGACTTATACAGCTTTAATTGGTAATATGAATGAAGCTTATAAAGTATTGGATATTGTTAAAGGATCAAAGATTACAAGTTCTAAGAGTAGCAGTAATAGTAGCACAAATAAATCTTCAAATAAGAGCAATTCAAATAATGCATCTAATGAAGCTGCAACTACGGATAATTCTTCAGATAATAATCCAGTTCCAGAAAGTGTAGCTCCTGCAGTAAATGGTGAAAGTACAAATGAAGATAATGGTACTGTAGATGTTCCAGTAGAAACACCAAATACAGATAGCTCAGATCCTCTTGGATTAGGAGAAGGACGTCAAGATGATCCTAGAGCAAATATAGATTATTCTCAATATGGTGAAATGCCTTCATATGAAGATGCAATGAATAGTCAGAATCCAAATTCTTATTAATTTATGTAAATATGAAAAGGGTGATTTAAATCATCCTTTTCTTTATAAAACAGGTGAAATAATTATGAGAAAACAACAAATATTTTTATGGTAAATAAGAGGAAACATCGTAAAAATGAAGGCTGAAGTTATAAAATGGGAACAGTAGGAAAAGTGCTTGACTTGTGAGGCAAATAAGACCATCATAGATAAAAATACATTGTCTATGGTGGTTTTTATATGGAGGTAGATGAAATGTTTGCCGACGGTTCACATATTATTTATGTGAATGGCAATTATAAAGGCAATGATGCAATCGGCCAGCTGATCAGTGATTTTCATCAGACGAATCCGGAAAACATGCACTACGATGCACTGGCACAGGGCGTGAAACATTTTAAAGAGGTGGAAGGAGGACATGAGAAAATAAGTGAAATTGTTGAAAAATATGGTGATGAGCGGGCAATGAAAGCTAAAATTGTCTCCACACAAAATCTCATGAAAAATATGAAACTCACGTTAGAGCAGGCCCTCAACGTGCTGGAGATCCAGGGAGACGAGTGGGCGGTTATAACAAAGCAGTTACAGAAATAATGAGGTCAGAAACCTTCTCTGCAGCGTTCAACCCTAAGTTCCTTACGTTTTTTCCCGGCTTCCCATTCTGCCTGTTCTCCGACTGATTCTACGATCAGTCCCGGAACAGGGGTGGGTTTTCCGTCGGCATCAATGGCAACTAAAGTCAGGTATGCCCGATTGACCGGATAGCGGGTGCCGTCTAAAGTTTCGATGTAAGTGTCGACACGGATCTCCATGGAAGTTTTGCCGACGAAGGTGAGCTGCCCAATCAGAACGACAAGATCGCCCTGATAGACCGGGCGCATGAATCTTAAATTATCCACGGATGCGGTGGTTACATTGTGGTGGGAATGGCGGATGGCAGCCAAACCGGCGACTTCATCGATCCAGGACATCAGCTGTCCGCCGAATAGCCGCCCCGAGCCGTTTAAATGCTCCGGGCGTACCTGATGGACCTGTTCTACTTTTGAGTCGGAAACTTTTTTCTCCATGATATCTCCATTCTATATAAAAAACTGCATGGCATCATTTTAGGCTTACAAGCATTTCCTGTCAATCTTGTTGAGATGTTTATTACCTGTTGATAAGACATGCCATTTATAAAAATAGAAATGTGATAAAGAAATTGCCAGGGCAATGTACCGTCTCCAGAAGTCGGATTAAAATCCGACTTCTGGAGACGGTACATGATCCTGGCAATTTTTGTGATGATTCAAAATCACAGGTCTGCTTATGAAACAGTTTATTGTTTTAAAGGTAGGAAACCAGCTCATCCATGCCAATGCGCATATCTTTATGACGCTCTGCGGATGCATCCAGTTCATCACTGTATCCGAGAGCTAAGATATTGACCGGTTCTAAGTTTTCCGGAAGGTTCAGTTCTTCTTTTAATATGTCCGGGTTAAAGTAGCAAATCCAGACACTGCCAAGACCAAGCTCGGTTGCCTCAAGCATCATATGGTCGGTCAGGATCGAGGCATCGATGTCGGTTGTGATCTTGCCGTCAAACGGACGCTTCCAGGCTTTTGTCTTATTGGCACAGACGACAATGGCAGCTGGTGCCTGATAAATATTTGCTGCCTTTCCGACTTTTTCCAGTCCTTCTTTGCTTTTTACGACTATAAGGCGTACCGGCTGCATGTTCGCGGCGGTCGGTGCTACGTGGGCAGCCTCTAAGATTTTATCCAGTTTTTCCTGTTCAATTTCTTTTCCTGTGTACTTTCGTACAGAATGTCTCTTTTTTGCAATCTCTAATAATTCCATGATAATCTCCATTCTTGAGCTGTTTTTTGTGCATCTTGAGTTTGTGTGTAAGCACGGATCTTGCGTGTGAAAAATCTTATTTTTCACGCTAATCCTCCATGCTTGAGCTGATTTTTGCACATAATTGAATTTCATGCGGTTTCGCTGGGATAATCCTGTTTATTTCGGATTCTATCTTGTGTTTCTGAACGTTCATGTCTATAATTATATGGAAATGCAGAATATAAGCAAGTATGCACTTTTTTGATATATACTTCCGAAAAAGTAAGTAAGGAGAAATAGATCTATGAATAAGGAATTTAACTGTCCGGTGGAGGCGACGATCTCCCTGATCGGCGGCAAATACAAGTCGGTCATTTTGTTTCATCTGATGGGAAAAACGCTCCGCTACAGTGAACTTCATAAAAAGATACCGAAAGCCACCGATAAAATGCTCGCACAGCAACTTCGGGAACTGGAAAAAGACGGACTTATCAAAAGAACCGTCTATCCGGTTGTCCCGCCCAAAACAGAGTACAACCTGACGGAGTTTGGAGAGAGCCTGTCACCGATCCTAAATGCCATGTGTAACTGGGGAGAGTCCTATCTGAACATTCCGAGTCAGTGTGTGGAAGAGTCGTGAGGCGGAAAGGTTTGAGGGACAAGTGAAAAGCAGGAATACTGTGTCTTGGTGCAGAGCGGGGAACAGAGCACGATGAGAGATTGAGGATTGTGCGCAGGATTTGTGCTTGTGCGTAAACATGAGGTGTCAATGAAAGTGTTGTTTTTATTGAAAAGAATGGAGGATTGAAATGGCAGATAAAAATGCAATGAAAAATAAAAGTGCAATGAGGAACAAAAGTAAAGTTAAAAATAAAGACATAGCGAAAAATAAAGCTGCAGGCAAGAAAAAGTATGCAGTTGATAAAACAATGAAGCAGGAGGCAGAAAAACGAACCGCCGGAAAAATGGGAAAGAAAAAATATGCGGTTGATAAAACAGTGAAGCAGGAAGCAGAAAAGCGAACCATCGGAAAAATGGAAAAGAAGTATGCAGTGACTAAAGCATTTACAGAAAAAACGGATCATGGAAAATCGGTAAAAGAGAAAAAAGTATCAGGAAAAAACACGTCGGAAAAAATGATCACGAAGAAGCAGAACGCAGACATGTGCCAGTATGCAAAAAAATGCGGTGGCTGCGATTATCAGGGACTTTCCTATGAAAAACAGCTCAAAGAAAAGCAGGAATATGTTAGAAAAAATGTCGGAGAATTCTGCAAAGTACTGCCGATCATCGGGATGGAACATCCCTATCATTACCGCAACAAAGTGCATGCGGTATTTGACATTGCAAAAGGCGGATCTGTCATTTCAGGCGTATACAAGGCAGGGACACATGATGTTGTAAACATTGATTCCTGCCAGATCGAAGATGAGACGGCAGATGCGATCATCCGCGATATCCGGGGACTTTTACGTTCCTTTAAAATCAAGACTTATGATGAGGATACCGGATATGGTCTGCTGCGTCATGTACTGGTGCGTCGCGGTTTTCACAGCGGAGAAGTGATGGTAGTATTAGTGCTTGGCTCCCCGATCCTTCCGTCCAAGAATAATTTTGTCAAGGCACTGCGTAAACTTCACCCGGAGATCACAACGGTCGTTCTCAATGTCAATGACAAAAAGACCAGTATGGTTTTAGGAGAAAAAGAGACAGTTATTTACGGAAAAGGCTATATTGAGGACACACTCTGTGGCTGTACATTCCGTATTTCCCCGAAATCTTTTTATCAGGTCAATCCGGTGCAGACAGAGATACTTTATACCAAAGCAATCGAATATGCCGGACTGACAGGAAAAGAGCGGATCGTGGATGCTTACTGTGGCATCGGAACGATCGGTCTGATCGCGGCATCAAAAGCAAAAGAGGTCATCAGTGTGGAGTTAAACCGTGATGCAGTCAGGGATGCCGTAACCAACGCAAAACGCAATGACATCAAAAATGTCCAGTTTTACAATGCCGATGCAGGACAGTTTATGGTGGAGATGGCGGAATACCGTGCCGATCAGAAAAAAAATCAGGTGCCGGATGCCACAAAATCGGGAAAAAAGGCAACACCGGATGGCAATGTGGATGTCGTATTCATGGACCCGCCAAGAGCAGGAAGTGACGAGGCGTTTTTATCTTCGGTCATCCGGCTTGCCCCGAAGCGCGTAGTGTATATTTCATGTAACCCGGAGACACTTGCAAGGGATTTAAAGTATCTGACGAAACATGGGTATCAGGCAAAGGAGTGCCAGCCGGTGGATCTTTTTCCGTGGACGAAACATGTTGAGACGGTTGCTCTTTTGTCCCAACAAAAACCAGATGACACGATAGAGATCGACTTAGACCTGGACGAGCTGGATGCCACCAGTGCCGAGTTGAAAGCAACCTATCAGGAAATCAAAGATTATGTGCTGAAAGAATTTGGCTTGAAGGTTTCAAGTTTATATATTTCTCAGGTAAAACGCAAATGTGGAATTGAAGTGGGAGAAAACTATAATCTTCCAAAATCAGAAAATGCAAGGGTTCCACAATGTCCGAAAGAAAAAGAAGAAGCTATCAAGGCTGCCCTGAAATATTTTGCGATGATCTAAGAACATCGTTGATTTCAAGGAGGAATAACACATGAAAAGCACATTTGAAAAAATGGGTGGAATCTACACACTGGGAGCAGACGGAATTTACTATCCGAATCTTGTCAGTACAGATGAAGAACCGCATTATGGGAAATATGGAATGATGCGGAAAACGTATCTGAAAGAGCATCGTCCGGCAATGTATTCACTGTATATGTTGGAAGACAGACTGGTGGAACATCTGAATCTTGTGGATGATGAAGCGCAGGAGAGAATGGAAGTTCTGGTGCATCAGATGATGGAGAGGCAGGGCATTACGGAAGAAATGAAAGCTCGTGACCAGATGGAATGGGTTAGGGCGGTAAATGGTATTCGTAATATGGCAGAAGAGATTGTGTTAAAAGAATTGATTTACAGGTAAATAAAGAGCTGAACAGGTAGGAAGAAAACTCCTATTTGTTCAGCTTCTGCATTTGTAAGGGTTCAAAGAAGAATCAAATTACAATTCCATATCAGGTGACCATTTCTAAGTTCCGGAAGGTTGTTTTTTTCTGCCATGGTTATAAGTTACACAGATTTAATTACTTCATAGTATGGCTTAAAAAATATCCGAATATAACTTCACAGAAATAATTATAATGGGGAGATTATTTGATATATTTGTGCTAATATTCTGCAATTCTACTGCTAGTCGATTGATTTATGCGTACTCCCATTATAATATGTGTGCAGGAGGTGGATGTATGTATCAAATTAGTAATGAAAAATTCGGTTTATTTGTAACCGAATTAAGAAAGAAAAAGAATTTAACTCAAAAGGATTTGGCTGAAAAATTATATGTATCAGATAAAACGGTCAGCAAATGGGAACGTGGTCTTAGTATGCCTAATGTCGTATTACTCATACCAATAGCTGATATATTAGATGTTACCGTTACAGAATTGTTACGTGGAGAAAAAATAGATACACAGAAAAATATTGATACAAAAGAAGTCGAGGAATTGGTAGTAGGCTCTCTCGATATGGCTGTTAGGAATTCTATTCATCAGCATAGAAAAAACTGGATATTAGCATATTTGCTATGCTTTTTAATATCTATTACAGAAATTATTATGTTAGTCGTATCTGGGAATTCAATAGCTGAGATGAAAGATGATATATTGCTGGTTACAGGGTTAATGCTTTTATTTGGTGCATGGTTTTGTTTCTTTGCCAAAGACATATTACCAACATATTATGATGCAAACAAGATAAATTATGTTTCACAAGGAATTTTTAGAATACATCTAGTTGGTTTATCCTTTAACAACGGAAATTGGATGTACATCTGTACAACTTTAAAAATTTGGACACTTGCAACGGTTGTTCTATATCCTCTTGCAGGTATTATAATAATCAATTGTCTCAATATAGCTTTATGGGATATTTTAAGTAAAATTTTCTTAATTATGATATTAGGTGGTATGGTAGTTTCGATTTACATTATCGGGAAAAAATACGAATAATTAAATTACCTGTTATCGTTGTGGATATTACTAATTTACAACATTCTTCATGGGAAATAAGAAATGATGCAGAAGAGATTGTGTTAAGCGAATTAGCATACATTTAGAACGTGGAAAGCTCCTTCGGGAGCTTTTTTCTGGTTTTTGCTGGGTATCAAGAAAGTATATAGAAAATGCATTAATCATATGGTATGATTTGAACAGAAGATAGAATCTTAGGAAGCAAGAAGATTTTTGAGGAATGTAACTTAGAAGTTATAGAATTAAGTTAATCGTGCCATATGGCTTGATTATAAACGCAAAGATAAAAACGCAACGTACATCTTTGATGTGCCAGAGCCGGTAGGTAGCCCGGCCGTCCTATATAAATAGGGTAAGTAACCTGCCCCTCCGGGTTGTCCATTCTTTGTTCAATCAATTTTAGGAGGGATTCTTATGGACAAAGTAAATGGAAAGCTGACAGTATTTTTTGAAGAGCCGTTTTGGGTGGGAATCTTTGAACGCATCGAAGATGGTAAACTATCTGTGGCAAAGGTAACATTTGGTGCAGAGCCAAAAGATTATGAAGTACAGGAATATATTCAAAAGTGCTATTTCAGTTTGAAATTCAGTTCGGTTGTTGAAACTGTTGTAAAGGATATCAAAAGAAATCCGAAACGGATGCAGCGGGAAGTAAAGAAGCAGATGCTGGAAATAGGCATTGGTACAAAATCGCAACAGGCGTTGAAATTACAGCAGGAACAGAACAAGCAGGAACGCAAAGAGAAAAGACGCAAGAAAAAAGAGGCAGAAGAGCAGCGAATGTTTGAACTGAAACAGCGAAAGAAAAGAGAAAAGCATAAGGGACATTAAAGTCCCTTGGCCTTTTACTCAAATCGAAAAGTGTTGAATAAAGCTTTCGGGAGGTGTTTCTATGAAGAAAAAAGTACTTGCAATTATGTTAGTCGCCATGTCAATCATGTTGATTTCAGCGTGCGGAAAAAAAGAAAAATTGTACGAAATTCCTGATTTATCGCAGTATAAGACAGATTATGTAGGAGATTCTTCAAATGTTATAAATATTGTAAGCGGTCAAGAGTATCCAGAGGGATACTCATATGACAGTATAGAGATACAGTCTGAAACAGAGCCTTATGGATTAACAGTTTTTCTAAAAGATGAGCCGTCGGCAGTCAAACTTGAAGATCAATTGCAGGTTAATGCAGATATGACATTTGACTTGATTGGTAATTTGGGAACAATTGATTATAAAACAGCAGATAGCAAAGAAATTATTGCATCATATGAACGGTGATATATTTTTAGTCAACTTTTAGACAATTTGAAGAACGGAATATAAAAAGGCGTATGGAAGTTTTAAATCCATACGCTTTTTTGAAAAAAACTCATTTTTGAACAAGAGATTTGTAAGAACATATTATCTATTCAAAGACGGTTACAATTCCATATCATGTGATTTTTTCTTAGATTGAGCAGGCTGATTTCGCCGTATTTCCCGTTTCCTCTGATATTTCAGTTCCCATGCACGATGGGAGAAGACATCAGGATCTTCCACATTGAGATAATCCACCTCATTGGCTGCAATATCACGACGGTGATAGTCATAATATTTACCGAAAGTACCTTTGAGCTGTTCGATCAGCTTATCCCGAAAATCAGGACGTA
>ERZ791879.1304-NODE-1304-length-11569-cov-2.718864_pt1 | contig 11569 bp, 9 predicted proteins | sample MGYA00510162_ERZ791879 | MGnify/ENA primary metagenome ERZ791879 (study PRJEB30046, sample SAMN00792113) | human gut metagenome | study: EMG produced TPA metagenomics assembly of the A metagenome-wide association study of gut microbiota in type 2... | reverse complement strand
GTACAACCACCAAAAAATCAGGAGGAAGAGAAAATGAGAAAAAATGTAAAAAAGGTAATCGCACCGTTACTGGCAGCAGCTATGGCACTTTCCTGCACAGTATGTGTAAGCGCAGCAGAGGACGAGACAATTAAACTGACTGTATGGGGCGCTGAGGAAGATCAGAATTTATTAAAAGAACTGACAGATAAATTTCAGGAGAAGTATGCAGATCAGAAATTTGATATTCAGATTGGAGTAGAATCTGAGTCTACTGCAAAAGATACAATTCTGACAGACGTAGAGGCAGGTGCAGATGTATATGCATTCGCAGATGATCAGCTTCCGGATCTTGTAAAAGCCGGAGCACTTCTGAAACTTGATGATTATGCAGAGGCGCTGCAGCTTGCAGATACAACACTTGATGATGTAAAAGCTGCAAACGTTGAAGGCTCTATTGATGCAGCAACAATTGATGGCAGCCTGTATGCATTTCCAAGAGCTGCTGACAACGGATATTTTCTTTACTATGATTCATCTGTAATTTCAGAAGAAGCTGCAGCAAGCTGGGACAGCCTTCTTGAAGCAGCTGATAAGGCTGGAAAGAAAGTTGGTATGACACTTGCTTCCGGATGGTACAATGCTTCTTTCTTCTATGGAGCAGGATTTACAACAGGGCTTAACGATGACGGAACAACAACTATGGACTGGAACGGAACAAGTGCTGACGGATATACGGGTGTTGATGTAGTAAAAGGAATGCTTGATATTGCATCCAATCCGGCATTTATGGCGGTTGCTGATGGTGACATTTCCAATCAGCTTGCATCAGGAAATCTTGCAGCATGTGTTTCCGGTACATGGGATGCTATGACAGCACAGGAAGCATTTGGTGATGGATATGCAGCAACAAAGCTTCCTACATTTACAGTAGGTGATGCACAGGTTCAGCAGGGATCAGTTGCCGGTTACAAATATGTTGGTGTAAACGGTTATTCTGAGAATTCCGGATGGGCAGTTCTTCTTGCAGAGTACCTTACAAACGAAGAGTCCCAGCAGATGTTCTTTGATCAGAGAGAAAGTGGTCCTTCAAACAAGAATGTGGCAGCATCTGATTCTGTTCAGGAAAATGTAGCACTTGCAGCACTTGCAGCTCAGTCTGAATATGCACAGGCTCAGAAGGTTGGCGGAAAATACTGGGATCCTGCAAAGACATTCGGAGAACTGATTGCACAGGGAACATTAGCAGCAGATGACGACAATGCAATCCAGGAAGCACTTGATAATCTGGTAGAGGGTGCTACTGCTTCTGTAGAATAATATTACTATCTGACAGCAAATACTAAAAAGATAGCCCATATGCATAATGGCATGTGGGCTGTTTTAAAGATAGACAGTAACCATATGAAATTATGAGGAGGAAAGATATGGCAGCACAGGAAAATAATTCTGCTGTAGCGGCAGTGAGTGGATTCTTTAAAGCTATCGGTGGATTTTTCGCTGACTTTGGTACTGCTGTAGTGAAAGGTGATGCGTTTGTAAAGCTGTCCCTGATCTGGATGGGTGCAGGTTATGCAAAGCGTAAACAGTATGTGAAAGCAGCACTGATGACATTGCTGGAGATTGCAGTGATTGTTTTTTCAGTGAAATTTGCAATGCAGTATGTACCAAAATTCAGTACCCTTGGTACTGTAAAGATGGAAAAAGTCTTTAACATGAAAACAATGAAAAGTGAATTTAATGATTATGATAATTCCTTTACAATCCTGTTGTTTTCATTGTTCAGTTTTGTTGTGTGGTTTGCGGCGGCTGTTGTGTGGTTTAAGAACGTGATCAATGCTTACGCACTTCAGAAAATGGAAGAAGCCGGAAAGCATATCAATACTTTTAAAGAAGATCTCAGATCACTGACAGAAGAGAAGTTTCACATTACGTTACTTACACTTCCGGTGCTCGGAGTTCTTATCTTTACTTTTATTCCAATCCTGCTTTTGATCTTTGTAGCATTTACAAATTATGATCAGCAGCATATGCCGCCTACTGAGTTGTTCTCATGGGTTGGTCTCAGTAACTTTATCAATCTGTTTGGCGGCGGTGGTCTTACATCCACATTCGGATATGCATTTGTGCGGGTTCTGGGATGGACGCTTGTATGGGCTTTCTTTGCAACATTCACAACTTATATCGGCGGTATCCTGCTTTCACTGCTTCTCAACAGCAAAAAAACAAGACTGCCGAAAATGTGGCGTACTTTATTTATTGTAACTATTGCAGTTCCACAGTTTGTGTCACTTCTGCTGGTGCGTAACTTCTTTTCAAATGGTGGTATTGTCAATACAATCTGTCACAGCATTGGATTGACAGGATTCTTAAGAAGCATAGGACTTGTGTCCACAAGCTATATTCCATTTCTTTCTGCTCCGGGCTGGGCACATGTAATGATTATCCTTATTAATATCTGGATCGGTGTTCCGTATCAGATGCTGATCGCAACAGGTGTTCTGATGAACCTTCCTTCTGACCAGCTTGAGAGTGCAAGAGTAGACGGTGCAACAAACTTCCAGATATTCAGAAAGATCACAATGCCATATCTGCTCTTTGTAACAGGACCTGCTCTGATCACGGACTTTGTAAAAAATATTAATAACTTTAATGTTATTTATCTGCTTACACAGGATGTTTATACAACAACGAATCAGGCGATGGCAAGCTCACAGGCAAAAGAGGTTGACCTTCTGGTTACCTGGCTGTTTCGTCTGACTCAGGATTACTACAACTATAAGATGGCATCAGCAATCGGTATTATTGTGTTTATTATTTGTGCAGTATTCACCCTGGTTGCATTTAACAGGATGATCAAGGGAGATAAGGAGGGAACATATCAATAATGAAAAAGATGAAAGATAGTCGTACTTCTTCTATAGTATTACATAATTTATTGATCGCAGTGCTGGCATTTATCTGGCTGGTTCCGATCATCTGGCTGGTATGTACTTCCTTCAGCGCATACTCAGGAATGAATACCAGTACATTTTTTCCGAAGGAATGGAGCATCACTAATTACCTGAAGCTGTTTCATCCGGATTCCGTATCTCAGTTCCCACAGTGGTTTCTGAATACATTTATCATTGCATGCTTTACCTGTGTGATTTCCACCATGTTTGTACTGATGGTTGCTTATGCAACATCTGTTATGAGATTTAAGATGAGAAAACCGCTGATGAATATGGCGGTTATCCTGAATCTGTTTCCTGGTATGCTGGCGATGATCGCGGTATATTTCACACTGAAATCCTTTAACCTGACAAACAGCTATGCTGGTCTGATCATGGTTTACTCTGCATCATCAGGTCTTGGCTATCTGATTGCGAAGGGATTCTTTGATACCGTTCCGAGAGCGCTCTGCGAGGCTGCACGAATTGACGGATGCAGCGAGGCAAGAATTTTCTTCCAGATGGTTCTGCCGATGAGCCGCCCGATCGTTGTTTATACAGTTATCAGCAGTTTCCTGGTACCATGGATGGATTTCGTGTATGCAAAGATGATTCTGAATGCCGGAATTTCTTCCAAATATACAGTTGCCATTGGTCTGTATAAGATGCTGGATAAGAGTCTTATCAACTCTTACTTCACTCAGTTCTGTGCAGGTGGTGTACTGGTATCCGTACCGATTTCTATTCTGTTTATGATCATGCAGAAATTCTATGTGGAAGGAATTACAGGCGGTGCTGTAAAAGGTTGATATTATGAATATGACAACGGGAAGAAGAGGAATCGTCTGGAAAACTCCGGACATTACAGCCGATGGGCTGAAGATGTTTGCATGTATTGTCATGCTGATCCAGACTGTTGGAATTGCTGTTATTGAGAAAGGCCTGATCCATTTAGACCAGTACACGCAGGAAAGTCTGAACCAGGCGATGTCCCAGGATTCCCGTTTAATGACACTTGCGGGAATCGGGTCCATCATGCAGCTTATTGGCGGGATGGCGATTCCCGTATTTGCGTTTTTGCTGGTAGAGGGATTTCGAAATACATCAGATTATAAGAAATATCTGATCACGATGGTAATTACTGCTCTGGTCAGTGAGATTCCGTATGATCTGGCAATTCGTGGAAAAATATGGGATTTTTCCAGCCAGAATGCAATGATCACGATGTGTATCTGTCTGGTTATGCTGAAATGCTTAGATCTGTTTAAAGAAACTTCCGGATTTACAGGTGGTATGTTAAAGGTACTGATCCTGATCGCAGCTATTGTCTGGGTGAGCATTTTCCGGGCAGAGTATGGACTTTGTATGGTGCTGCTTGTGTTTGTGTTCTATGTGTTTGAGTCAAAAAATGTGCTGAAAACAGTGCTGGGCTGTATTATAAGTCTGATGTATGTGACCGGACCGATTGCATTCTATGGAATCTGGTGCTACACTGGAGAAAGAAAAGATCGTATCAATAAATATGTCTATTATGCTTTTTATCCTTTGCATTTGCTGGTGCTTGGAGTAATTGCAAACTATATCCTGTAAGAAGAATGAAATCAAATCCCGTCTGCTTTGACTGAGAAAAGTAATACGCAACGAGAAGAGAGTGTTTTGAAATCGGATAGAGTATTAAATATGGTAATGAAAAAGAAAACGACTGAGAATAGAGAATTAAAAGGAGAACAGGTATGGATTTTAGAACCGACAAGCTGCTTCATGGCGGCGACTACAATCCTGAACAGTGGTTAAAAAGACCGGATATTCTGGCAAAGGATATTGATATGTTGGAGGAGTCTGGCTGTAATGTAGTAAGCCTTGGGATTTTCTCCTGGTCCACACTGGAACCGGAAGAAGGAGTATTTAACTTCGGATGGCTGCAGGAAATTATTGATAAGCTTTACAAAAGAGGAATCTCAACAATTCTTGCAACACCTTCAGGTGCAAGACCGAAATGGATGGCTGATAAATATCCGGAAGTGCTTCGTGTAGATGAGACACGTCACAGAGCACTGTTTGGATTCAGACATAATCATTGCTATACTTCTCCTGTTTACAGAGAGAAGGTACATATCATCAATAAGAAACTGGCGCAGGAAGTTGCCACACATCCGGGTGTTATCCTGTGGCATATTTCAAATGAGTATGGCGGAGAATGCCATTGTCCTCTTTGCCAGGAAGCATTTCGTAACTGGCTGAAAGAGAAATATCAGACGATTGAAAACCTGAATGATCAGTGGTGCACAACATTCTGGAGCCATACTTACAACAGTTTTGATCAGATTGAAAGTCCTTCTAAAATTGGTGAGACACAGCTTCATGCATTGAACCTGGACTGGAAACGTTTTGTTACTCATCAGACAGCAGACTTCATTCATCAGGAGATTGCCGCGCTGAGAGAGGGTGGAAGCACACTTCCGACAACCGCAAATCTGATGCATTATTTCGGAGGTCTGGATTACTTTAAAGTTGCAAAAGAAATTGACGTGGTTTCCTGGGATACTTACCCGACATGGCATAAAGAAGCAGTGATCGATACGGCTTATGATAACGGAATGTGCCATGACCTGATGCGCTCTCTGAAAGGTAAACCATTCTTCCAGATGGAGTCCTGCCCGACTTCTACAAACTGGCAGAGCGTCAGCAAGTTAAAGAAACCTGGAATGCTTTTTGCACAGTCTATGCAGGCAATCGCACATGGTGGAGAGGGTGCTCTTTATTTCCAGATCCGCCAGAGCAGAGGTGCTTCTGAGAAGTTCCATGGCGCGGTGATCGATCATTACGGTGGAAATGATACGAGAGTATTTAAAGAGGTTTCCAAAGTCGGAGCAACTTTAAAAGAGTTAAAGGAACTGGCGGGAACGACAATGAGCAGTCCGGTGGCCATGATTTATGACTGGGACAGCCAGTGGGCAATGGAAGACAGCCAGGGCCCGAGAAATAAAGGTCTGCATTATCTGGAAGCAATGCTGAAATTCTACAGAGGTTTCCGTAAGCAGGGCGTGAATGTAGATGTGATTGATATGACTTGTGATCTGGACAATTATAAAGTGCTGGCGCTGCCAATGGTTTATATGTTCAAAGAAGGTTTCGCAGAAAACGTTCGTGCATTTGTGGAGAACGGCGGTGTTCTGGTGACAAGTTACTGGTCAGGAATCGCAGATGATACTGACAGATGTTATCTGGAAGGAACTCCGCATGGACTGATGGATGTGCTGGGAATCAGAAGTACAGAGATTGATGGTCTTTATGACTGGGAAGAGAATTCTTTCGTTCCTGTACCGGGTAATGAACTTGGAATGGATAAGACTTATACTTGCAAGTATCTGTGTGACCTTGTAGAACTTCGCGGGGCACGTACTTTAATGACTTATGGAAGTGATTTCTATGAAGGATATTCCTGCCTGACTGTCAATGAATATGGCGAAGGCAAGGCATGGTATGTGGCAGCAGATGCAGATAAGGAATTCTATGGAGATTTCCTTGAGAAAGTATTAAAAGACAGTGGCGTTTCCTGTGGAATCAAAGAAGAGATTCCGGATGCACTGGAGATTACAGTGAGAGAGAATGGAAATGCGAAATATTATATTTACCAGAACTTCGGAACAGAGGCTGTCAGCATTCCTGCACCGGAAGGAGAGGTAAGCTGGATCTATGGCAACGGAAACGATAAACTTGAAGTTTATGGTCTTGCAGTTGCAAAGGTTATCGTGTAAAATAAATAGCGATGGATGAGGAAATCCCTTCACTTTGAGCAGAGATTGAGGCTGCCTGGTGGAGGGGTTCTTTTTATAGAGAGGTACATAAAATATGATTTCAAAGACGCTGATGAGAAATATGTCGGGAAACGCTTCTTAATTGAATTAAAGGTAAAAAAGTTTATCTGTGCTGCGCTTACAGAACAGTAATGAATATGAAAAATACAGTTTTCAGTGTGAGATTATTGATGAGGCACAGTTTATTAAGAATGCAAATACACAGGCTGCTAAAGCAGTAAAAGAGATTCAGACAGGATTCAGACTGGCGTTGACAGGAACACCGGTGGAAAATCGTCTCAGTGAATTATGGAGTATTTTTGATTATCTGATGCCAGGTTTTCTTTACAGCTATAAGAAATTCCGGGAAGAGGTTGAGATTCCGGTAGTTCAGAATTCTGATGAAGATGCGATGAAGCGTTTGCAGAAAATGATACGTCCATTTGTACTTCGAAGATTAAAGAAAGAGGTTCTGACCGACCTTCCGGACAAACTGGAAGAGAACATGTTTGCCCAGCTGACAGGAGAGCAGCAGAAACTTTATGATGCTCATGTAAAACGAATGATGCTGATGCTTGATAAACAGTCTGAAGAAGAGTTTAAATCATCTAAAATTACAATTCTGGCGGAACTTACCAGATTGAGACAGATTTGTTGTGATCCGTCATTAGTCTTTGAGGATTATAAAGGTGATTCTGCAAAAAAAGAGATGTGCCTGAATATGATTCGTAATGCGGTAGAAGGTGGCCACAAAATCCTGCTGTTTTCTCAGTTTACGACAATGATGGATCATCTTGCGAAACGACTTGAAGAGGAGAAAATCAGCTACTATATGCTGACCGGCTCTGTAAGTAAGGAAAAGCGCGCACAGATGGTGGAGAGTTTTAATAAGGATGATACGCAGGTGTTCTGCATTTCTCTGAAAGCCGGAGGAACGGGATTGAATCTGACGGCGGCAGCCTGACAAGAGAGGAATTAGTAGAACTGCTTACTGGAAAATAATAAAAGAAAAATAACGATTTTTGGTAAATATGGAAATGTATATTCTGCCTGTTTTTCCACATAATAACCATACAGCACATGATGTAAAAATTCTTGCAGACAGAAGCGTAAAAATATAATGTTTAAGACATATTTAGACGAAGTGTTGCAGGCAGTGTAAAAAATCTGAAGACTAATATTATAGCCTTCAGAACAGGAAAAACAGGAGGAAGAAAAGAGCATGAAAGCTACAGGAATCGTTCGGCGAATTGATGATCTTGGCAGAGTTGTAATTCCTAAGGAAATCAGAAGAACTTTGCGGATAAAAGAAGGAACACCTTTGGAGATTTTTACGGATCGGGAGGGAGAAATTATTCTGAAAAAATATTCACCGATCGGAGAGTTAAATATTTTTGCAAAAGAATATGCAGAGGCCTTGGCTCAGTCCAGTGGGATGGTGGTGTGTATTACTGACCATGACCAGGTAGTTGCGGCAGCAGGGCAGGGAAGTAGAGAATATGTGGGAAAGCCAATCAGTAAGGCTCTTGAGGAAACGATTTCTGAGAGAGGCTCGGTGTTTGCAAATGGGAATGACAGAAGCCGAATTCCGGTTACACAGGAACAGAGAGAACCATTATATTCACAGATTATGCAGCCAATTATCAGTGCAGGAGATGCAGTGGGTTCAGTGCTTCTGCTTGGAAAGAATGAGAGAGATGTGATGGGAGAGTCGGAGAAGATGCTGATAAAGACGGCAACCGGTTTTCTTGGAAGGCAGATGGAGCAATAATAATTTATAATAAATTAAGAGAATCTTCAGAAACCAATAGTGGCAACTGAGGATTCTTTTTTGTATAATAAAAAACGATGAAAAGGAGGAGCTATACATGATAGCAATTTATTTAGCACCGCTGTATTTGTTGGTGTGTGCTTATATTCTGTTTAGAAGTATACATTGGATTCAGGTATTGCATGCTGTTTTTCAGAATGTGTGGGTGTGCAGGGGAATCGGTCTTGTTTATCTTTTTGTTGTGTTCAGTATTCTGATTGCATTTATGGCGCCGGATTCTGGCTTTCGGAGATTTATGAAACTTCTGAGTAATTATTGGCTTGGCGTTCTGGTGTATGCAATTATGACGCTGGGAATCGCTGATGGCGTGAGATTGATCATTAAATATCCACTGAAGAATATCAATTTTCCGGGAAGAGAGATTCTTTTCAGTAATGTGGGAACTGCGGTCATTGGTACGGTATGTGCGGTGATTATTTCAGTAATAAGCATTTATGGAGTAATCAATGCCGGAAATATACAGACCACGAAGTACGAGATTTCCGTTGGCAAGAAAGCGGGGAAATTAAAGTCGCTAAATGTGGTACTGATTGCGGATCTTCATCTGGGATATAACATTGGATGTCGTCAGATGGAGCAGATGGCAGAGAAAATTAATGCTCAGAATCCGGATCTGGTTGTAGTTGCAGGAGATATTTTTGACAATGAATATGAGGCATTGGATAATCCGGACAGGCTGGCAGAAATTTTGAGGGGAATCCATTCAAAGTATGGTGTGTATGCCTGTTATGGAAATCATGACATTCAGGAAAAGATTCTTGCCGGATTTACTTTTGGTGGCAGGGCAAAGAAGCAGAGTAGTGTGGAGATGGATGAGTTTCTGGAGAAAGCCGGATTTACGTTGCTTAGAGATGAGTATGTATTAATTGATAATGCGTTTTATCTGTATGGACGACCGGATTATGAAAGACCAGGCCGGGGAATTGAGGAGCGAAAGACTGCGCAGGAAATTACTGATAATATGGATTTATCATTGCCAGTGCTGGTGATTGACCATGAGCCGAGAGAACTTCAGGAACTGGCTGATGCCGGTGTGGATGCGGATTTGTGTGGTCATACTCATGATGGACAGTTATTTCCGGGAAATATCACGATTAAATTCTTATGGGAGAATGCGTGCGGGTATCTGAAAAAGGATAACATGCACAATATTGTGACATCCGGTGTGGGGCTTTTCGGACCAAACATGCGTGTTGGTACGAAAAGCGAAATCTGTGATATTGTGATGCATTTTAATTCGTAATCTGTGAGAGTACGAAGCTGTTACAATCTTATTATAGAAATGTCTGATGAAGCTAAACAGATAAATATTATAGGTAGTAGCATTGAAAAAATAGAAAAGTACAAATTATGGGACTGTTGTTTCAGGATTTTGTAGAGGTGCCCCGAAGGTAGTGTAGTATTCTTCAAGAGTGAGTCCTGTCAGTGCAAGACAACTGGCAAGTGGACGGGTTACATATCGGATATGCCATGGCTCCCAGGGAATGCCGGTGACGGATTCTTTATTTGCAGGGTAGCGAATAATAAAACCGTATAGAGATGCATTTCTGACAAGCCATTTACCTTCAGGAGTTTCGGCAAATTCTGTAATTAATTCATGATTAACAGCAGGACAGGAAACATCCAGTGCAAGTCCGCTCTGATGCTCACTGGTGCCGGGTAATGCAACATAAGGATTAACAGGAGCAGGAGATATCTGTTGGTATGGAGTGGAGCTGGCAGGATTTGAGTGTCCGATACATAGCTGTTGCTGGCGCTTGTAGGAGCGATATCCGGAGATTCCGGTAAGAATCAGAGATTCTCTTTGTGCTGCCTGTATCAGCATAAGGGCTGCATGTGCGGTGCGGATTTCCAGCAGACGTTTCGGATCACCGCAGGGTGCGTCAAATGGAATTCCGATGTCGGTCAGATTTTCAGGAACATAGTCTGGTGGCAGAGGATGGTCTTTGTTGATCAGACGGGTATACAGATTCATAAGAAAAGCCCCCTTTCCCTTTTATGTTTATGAGGGAAGGGGGACTTTTATGTGGATTAAATTAAACGAATCAAGTAAGAATTCTGTTTTAATTAAAAATATCTACCTGACATGAAGCAGGGAAGTGCTATTATATTTTCAATTTCGATTATAAATAGCTAATAGTTATAGTGATCAGTCAAGAGACTTTTCACTCATTTCTTCAAGAAGATCTTTCTTCAGATCCCATAGTTTCTGGGAAAGGTCTACATAAACTTTCTGTGGATTTACGAAACGTCTGGATTCATCCCAGAGAGTGCCCTGCTCTTTCTGGCAGTAGTCACGAAGTTCCATAACGGATGGAGATTCGTAAACACGTTTTCCAGCTTTGATAACCGGAACGAGAAGCTCGCGGATTTCATATGTTCCACCGAGGACTTTGGTCTTTTTCCATGTGTCGATTGGATCAAAGAGAACCATGTTTTCTTCTTCATTTAATTTCTCATCAGCAAGGCAGATAAGGTCAGCTTTGATCTTGCCTGTTGTCTTGCTGTAGAGACGATATACAGTCTTATTTCCAGGATTGGTAACTTTCTCTGTATTCTCAGAAAGCTTGATCTTAGGCGTAAATTCTGTGCTGTCAGCATCTTTAACAGCAGCGAGTTTGTAGACACCGCCGAAAGCAGGATTATCGTTGGAGGTGATCAGTCTTGTACCAACACCCCAGGAATTAATTTTGGCATCCTGAGCTTTCAGGCTGTCGATGAGGTATTCGTCCAGGTCACTGGAAGCGGAAATGATCGCATCATCAAATCCGGCAGCAGCAAGCATCTTGTATGCTTCCTTGGAAAGATAAGCAAGGTCACCACTGTCGATACGGATGCCGTATTGTGTAAGCGGGATACCTTCTTCGCGCATTTCTTCGAATACGCGGATGGCATTCGGAACACCGGATTTCAGAACATCGTAGGTATCAACCAGTAAAGTGCAGGCATTCGGATAAAGTTTTGCATAGGTTTTGAATGCGGTATACTCATCCGGGAAGCTCATGATCCAGCTGTGTGCATGAGTTCCA
>ERZ791879.1300-NODE-1300-length-11605-cov-28.467879_pt1 | contig 11605 bp, 6 predicted proteins | sample MGYA00510162_ERZ791879 | MGnify/ENA primary metagenome ERZ791879 (study PRJEB30046, sample SAMN00792113) | human gut metagenome | study: EMG produced TPA metagenomics assembly of the A metagenome-wide association study of gut microbiota in type 2... | reverse complement strand
TAAAGAAACTGCTACAGCAAAATAAATATTTTTATTAAATGAAAAAGAGACATCCTTTTACCTTTGGTTAATAAATACAAAAATTATTAACCAGTACCGTATGACATACACACTGTGTGGTGGTTTGAATGACGTAAATTATTTGAATATTATAAAAAGAGATCATATGTCGGCAACCGTACGAACACGTCTGCACTTAGCGAGTGGATGGTCGTTAGACCATTCAGGAGCTTAGTACAGCTACGTGGGAGTCCGAACGCAAGTGGGTTGCAGACATATGATCTCTTTTTATAATATTCCACCAATAATTTCCGTCTTCAAACTACAAATCAGAACTTTCCTTCTTTAAACGTTCGCATCATCTCATTCGTCAAACTAAAATCATTCGGTTGCAATTCAATTTCATCACGAGATTTCCATTCAGCAAGTTTCAATTCCGAAGCATCCATATGAATCTCTGTATCTCCATCTACCTCGCAATAAAAACCAGCCAGCAGGTCATCCACAACACCCCAAGGCTGAGATTTATAATACTGAATATTCTTCACACGAATACCAGCTTCTTCCATGACCTCTCGTGCAACAGTCTCTTCTAAAGTCTCACCAATCTCTGTAAATCCAGCAATTAATGCAAAAGGAGTGAATCCTTTGCGGTATTTTGTAAGCAGGATCTTGTCACCATTTTTAACACCAACGATCACAGCAGGCACGATTCTTGGATAGATCAAGTGACCGCAAGATGGGCATTTTAAAGCACGTTCTGTGGAAGAATGAACGGTCTTGTGTCCACAGCATCCACAGAAACGGTTTGTGCGGTACCAGTTATAAAGATGTAAACCAGTGATCGCCGCAAACGTGCGGTATTTTGGACCAATCTGTAAATTGCGAAGCTCACGTACGGTATTGAATTCATAATCTTCAGGAATTTCTTCCGGAGCTTCATTTAATAAGAAGTAGTTGTCATCATCCACAGAGAAAAGATATGTAAGAGTTTCTTCTGTAACATGAGTATCATTCACAAAATCACTCAATCTAGGGAATGATAAAAATAGATGTTCCTCATTTAAAAGAGTTGGTCTTGCAAGTTTCTTACCATCACCGGTATAGATCATTTCATCCAGAGAAAATAGATCTTCCTGCCCCATTTCTTCTAAGTCTTCTTTCTTTAATAAACGATGAAGAAGACCTTCCTGTGTAAAATATAAAATAATGCTGTCAGCATCTGGTTTTTGATCTGGATGATATTGATTGTTTAGTTTATGTGGATAAATATCTTGTATCATATGTAATAAAATTCCTCGTTTCCATTAAAATTCAAATAAAAAAAGCACTTTTATCATAACAGAATGAGGATGAAATGAACAGAAGAAAAATAAATAAAGACAAAAGATAAAAATAATGATATACTGATAAACAATTAAGTTATAAGAGCAAAAAATAAATGGGGGGGGTATATAAGTGGAGATGAACAAACTATGTAGTTGTATTGTTCCATGTTTTAATGAAGAAAAAGTTATACCAATCTATTACGATGAAATGCAGAAAGTTATGAAGCAAGAAGAAAACATTGAATTTGAAATTATTTTTGTGGATGATGGAAGTAAAGATGGTACATTAGAGATTATGAGAAAATTGAGTGAGCAGGATCCTAAAATACATTATATTTCATTTTCCAGAAATTTTGGAAAAGAAGCTGCTTTATATGCAGGGTTAGAACGTGCAAAAGGTGATTATGTTATTACCATGGATGTAGATCTTCAAGATCCACCATATTTAATTCCAAAGATGATTCGATGTATTGAAGAAGAAAACTATGATAGTGTGGCAACAAGAAGAGTGACAAGAGAAGGAGAACCTGTTATTCGTTCTTTTTTTGCAAGGCAATTTTATAAACTCATCAATAAGATTTCGGATTCAAATATAGTAGATGGAGCAAGGGATTTTCGTATGATGAAACGAAAGATGGTAGATGCTATTTTGACAATGCCAGAATATAACCGTTTTACAAAAGGAATCTTTGGATGGGTAGGATTTGAGACAAAATGGTTGGAATATAAGAATGTAGAACGTGTCGCGGGGGAGACGAAGTGGTCTTTTTGGAAGTTGTTTCGTTATGCTTGTGAAGGAATTATGGCATTTTCAACAGCACCATTGGTGGCAGTATCATTGATGGGTGTGTTTGTATGCATTATTGCATTTTTATTTCTGGTATTTGTAATCGTGAGAGCTGCAGTATTTGGAGATCCCGTTGCTGGATGGCCGTCATTAGTATGTATTATCAGTTTTTTAAGTGGTATTCAATTGTTAGGAATGGGAGTTGTTGGTATGTATCTGTCTAAGACATATCTGGAAACAAAACATCGACCGATTTATATTGAAAAGGAAAGTCATTAATAATAATGAAAGAGGAATCGTTTAAATGAAATTAACTACAAAGAAACAGCTTATGGCAAGATATACGATCTTATTTGCAATTATAAGTCTGATTGTATTTTATCCATTCTACAAAAATGGAGTGACATTCATATGGGGAGCAAAGGGACAGGATGGATTATCCCAACACATCAACGCGCTGATGTACTGGGGAGAATATATCCGCAATTTCTTTTCTAATATCATCCACGGACATTTCAGATTTCCAATGTGGGATATGAGCATTGGATTTGGAGCAGACATTCTAGGAACATTAAATTATTATGCGATCGGTGATCCACTCAATCTGATTTATGTATTTTCCAATAAGTCAAATATAGAATTATTGTATAACTTTATGCTTGTATTTCGTCTGTATCTGGCGGGAGTAGCATTTATCGCATTTGGACATTATCTGAAAAAAGATGGAAATGGAATCTTAGCAGGAAGTATTGTGTATATTTTTAGCGGAACATTTTTTTCATTTGCGATACGTCATCCGTTTTTCCTAAATCCAATGATCTATCTTCCATTATTATTGATGGGAGTCGAGAAGATTTACAGAAAAGAAAAACCATATTTATTTATACTTATGGTAACGGTCGCAGCGATTAGTAATTTCTATTTTTTCTATATGCTAACAGTTGCAGCAGTGGTTTACGCATTGATCAGATTTCTAGAATATAAAGAAGCAGGATTTTTCAGAACTCTTGGAAGATTTAGCGGGTGGTATCTGCTTGGAATTGGTCTTTCCGCAGTAATCTTACTGCCTGTATTAATCGCATTTTTAGGAAATGCGCGAACTACTTCGGATGTAAATTATTTCAGTATTTTCTTATATAAGAAATCATATTACAAACAAATATTCTTGCAGTTTGCAGGTTTCCAGAAGATTTATAAAGGAACAAACCTAAACTATGCAGCTTTAGGATATTGTGCAATTATTGCACTGTTCCTGAAAAGGAATAAAAAGCGGTTTTCATACAAGGTAGCAGTGGTACTTGGCATTGTCAGTCTGTTATCACCAGTGTTCGCCTATATTTTGCATGGATTTTCTTATCCGATGAATCGATGGACATTTATACTGGCATTGATTGTTGGAATGACAGTCACAGAAATCTATCCAGATCTATTTGTACTGACGAGGATCCAGAAAACAGGAATTCTTGCAGGAGCCGTTTTTTACATAGTATTTGCCCTTTTCTTAGGCGATAATATGGTAAAAGGGAAATATGAATTGGCAATACTTGTAGCTACAGTACTTGCATTGTTTGTACTCAATGAGTGTAAAATGTTTGGACAGGAGAAATATAAACATTTCATTTTGTATGCAGTATTGATCTTAACAGCAGGAACTGCTTCATATGTACAGTATTCTCCAAAATATGGAGAAACAATCTCAAATTATGTAAAATCCGGGCAGGCATATGAGATGTTGTGTGGAAAGGAAATGCGGCTGATACAGCCAGATAAATATAAGATACAAAATGGTGTGTATCGTGCAGAATCTCTGGATAACAAGATAACGAACTGGAGTTTAAATGCGCATATTCCGGGAATTACGAATTATTATAGTGTGACAGATAAGAATGTCTCAGAAACTATGCAGGAATTCGGATTAAAATCCTATCAGTATAAGTTCAAATTCCGCAAACTTGACATGAGACAAGGCCTCATGGATTTATATGGAGTTCGTTATGTAATCTGCACCAAAGAAACAGGAGCTAAATTATTATCAGATTATCAGTTGTTAAGATCAAAAGATGGGATGCAGTTGTATGAAAATAAAAATGTATTTCCATTTGGATATACTTATGATGGATATTTGTCATCACAAACATATAAAACTCTGAACCCAGCACAGAAAGAACAAGCATTACTTCAAAGTGCGATTCTGGAAGACGACAGCAAGAGTGCGGATAAACTAAAGAAGATGACAATCCCAGAGAACGTAACAAGTCATGTTGTTGGAGAAAATTATCGCATTCATAATAAAAAAGAAAAGGAAAAAATTATTCAAATTAAGATTCCCAAACAATATATCAAGGCGAATTCTTATATTTATCTGCAAGGAGTCAGTACAGAAGCATTGGATGGAAAAAGCAGTAGACATGTATTAGGAGTTGGGATGAACAAAAGTAACTTCCAGCTTCTTTATGGAGGTAAACAGGTTCATTTATTTAATGCAGAGAAGAATTCCAGTTACGATATTGGGAAAAGAGATTATTTGGTCAAGATGAGCAGAGATGCAGTGAAAGATCGGGAAGATACATTGACATTAAAATTTAAGTTGAAAAGTGATTATTATATTGATCGGATTTCGATTCTTACAGTGGATCAACAGACAGAGATAAAACAGATTCAAAAGAGAAAAAAAGCAGATCATCTGACCAATATTTCATATGATGGGGGAAATCATTTTTCAGGAGACATCACGGCATATCAAAATGAGATACTTTGCATACCAATCACATATCACAAAGGTTGGAAAGCATATGACAATGGAAAGCAAGTGAAGAGTGAGCAGGTCAATGGAATGTTTGAAGGAATCTATTTAAACAAAGGAGATCATCATATTACATTAAAATATGAAACCCCAGACCTTAAGATCGGTGCAGTTGTGTCGTTATTTAGTTTGATCATATTATTTATCATAAGTAAAAAGAAGAAATTTCAGTAATTAAGAAAAGTTTTCATTTACCAAAAAGAAAGGTAAATGAAAGCTTTTTTCTATAAAAGAGGAAACGAGATGTATGAAATAAAAAAATGACCAATGTTCAATAAATTATTGACTTTTATCAAGGAAGTGCATATAATAACCAATGATTCAAAGAGGTATGACCTCTATATAAGTAATAAAAATGCAAGGAAGGAGCAGCTGTGATCATGTTAAAACGAGAATGGCAGAAAATTTCAAAGAACCCCTGGATGATTATCATTTTGATCGCGATCATTACGATTCCTGCAATTTATACATCTGTATTCCTTGGTTCTATGTGGGATCCATACGGAGATGCAGATCAATTACCAGTAGCGGTAGTCAATCACGATAAGAAGGTAAATTACGAGGGAAAAACATTACAAGTAGGAGATGATCTGGTAAAGAATCTGAAAGATTCAGGATCACTGGATTTTCATTTTGTAAGTGACAAGAAAGCAGAGGAAGGATTGAAGAGTGGAGAATACTATATGATCATTTCCATTCCAGAAAATTTCTCAAAGAATGCAACAACATTAATGGATAAGAATCCAAAACAGATGAAACTGACATACAAGACAAACCCAGGTACGAACTATGTAGCATCCAAGATGGATGATAGTGCCATGGCGAAGATTGAGAAGTCAGTCAGAGAGAAAGTAACAGAAACTTATGTAAAGACTGTATTTGACCAGATCAAGACAGCCGGAAGCGGTTTCCAGAAAGCAGCAGATGGATCTAAAAAGATTGAGGACGGAGCGAAGAAGCTGAAAGCTGGAAATGATACGATCGAACAGAATTTAAAGAAATTAGCATCTAGCACATTAACATTCCAGAATGGAGCAAAATCATTGTCTGTAGGATTAAAAACATATACAGCAGGTGTAGCCAAAGTTGACAGTGGAGCAAAATCTTTAAAATCAGGAACAAAGACATTGAAAAATGGAGTCGCAGCCCTGCAGACAGGAGCAACTCAGTTATCCAATGGCTCTAAATCCTTAAAATTAGGAATCTCCCAGTACACAAACGGAGTCAGCACAGCACAGGCTGGAAGCAAACAGCTTGCAGCGAATAATAAAGCATTAAATGTAGGTGTTGAGAAATTATCCAGTGGAAGTAAGGATTTAAAAGATGGAACTGGAACATTATCAGCAGGTCTTAAAAATCTGTTGGGTCAGACAAAAGAAACATCCAATGGACTTGGAACTCAGTTAAAAGAAAATGAAGCGAAGAAAGATGGAATTATAAGCAAACGAAGCAATTTCGATACACAATTAGAAGCATTTAATACAAAATTAAATGAATTAAATCAAATGCTTTCTGCTGGATCAACCGCATCAGAGACATCAACACAGACAGCAAACAATGAAACAGCTAAGAAGGCAGCAAGCAGTGCAGCAAATGCAAAGTCAAGTGTATCTGATTTAAACAGCAAAGTAAGCGAGTTAAAGAATTCATCTGTACTTGATAAATTAAGCGAAGAAGATAAAAAAGCATTATTAGCTGAAATCGACGAGGTAGATAGCGCAGCATCTGATGTTGAAAATAATGTTGATGAAACATATACAAATGCACAGAAAGCGGCAGATACAAAAACAACAGCAAAAACACAGTCCGCAAGTAGTGAACAGCAACTTGCAACAGTGAAAGCATATGTTAGTTCTTTAGCAAAATCATCTAAGCAACTTGCAGAATCATCCCAGACACTTTCTGGATACGAAAAAGCGATGATGAATGGTCTGTATGAAGGCTTAAATGAAGTAAAAACAACATTAGACCGTCAGGGAACAACTCAGGATACAATGGGTATGATCCAGGCGTTGACTCAGTTATCAGAAGGTGCTACAAAAGTACAGACAGGAATGACAACCTTAGAATCTGGAATCAACGACAGCACAAACGGATTAAAGATTGGAATTGCCAACTACACAGCAGGAGTTGAAAGTCTGAACACAGGACTTACAACATTAACAAACAATTCCAAAGCATTAAATAGCGGAGCAACTCAGCTGAATAGTGGAATTGGTCAGGTAAGCTCAAAACTTCCAACATTTAAGTCAGGAACAGCAAAACTTTACAAAGGAACAAAAACACTGAAATCAGGAACAGCAGCCTTAGTTGCTAACAACAATACATTAAACAGTGGAGCCGGACAGTTAGCATCTGGAGCTGGACAGATCGCAAGTGGATCAAGTCAGTTAGCAGCAGGATCTACAACTCTTGGAAATGGAATCGGAACACTTCAGAGTGGAAGCAAGACATTAAAAGATTCCTTACAAAAAGGAGCAGATCAGGTTAACAGCATCAAAGCAACCAAGAAGACAAACAAAATGTTTGCAGCACCAGTAAAAGCTAAGAATGTAGAATATTCACACGTTGATAACAATGGTCACGCAATGGCACCATATATGATGTCCGTTGGATTATTCGTAGCATGTATGGCATTTACATTAATGTATCCTTTAATGGAGAAAAACGAAGAAGTCAAGAGTGGACTTCAGTGGTGGTTAAGCAAAGTCACAGTTATGGCAGCAGTATCCATTGCGCAGGCAGTGATCATGGTTGCAGTTTTAATGGGAATCAATGGACTCGAACCACATTACGTAGGAAAAACATTTGGAATGGCCGTCTTAGCATCCATGGCATTTATGTCATTGATCTGCTTCGGTGAAATGTTATTAAACCGTGTCGGAAGTTACGTCATGTTAGTATTCATGGTCGTACAGTTAGGTGCAGCCGGAGGAACATATCCACTGGATATGGCACCACACTTCTATACAGTATTACACAAATATATGCCATTCAGCTATACAGTACACGCATTCCGTCACACATTATCCATGGATGGACAGATTGGCGGAGATATCGCAGTATTTGTTGGAATCTTAGTTGTGTCAACATTAGCAACAATTATCTTCTACCGATTCAGAATGAAGAAACAGGTTGGAGGAACATTGGAACCTAATGGAGAGCCACAGCATTAGATATAAAAATAATTAAATAAAAACTCTAATGAACAAAAGACTGGGACAGTCAGTTTTGGAAGATGTGTATTTATACAATCTTGAAACTGGCTGTCCTGGTCTTTTGCATGTAATAAATTATATTTATACGAGAATAACTATAAAATGTCAATAATAATCATTTGGAGTGACTGTTTTTTATTGTATGTATGAAAAATGTGTATAAAATGTGAACAAATACATTGAATAAAACTTGACGCAAGAGTATAATTAAAAAAGTATAGTAATTGTAAATAGGGATAATAAGTTAATAAGGAGGTTTTACTTATGAAGAAGACTAAGATTCCACGGAAAAAAGTACGTGGAAAGAACATGAAGAGATTATTTGCTTGTTTGTTGAGTTTGTCAATGATACCGGCGAATGGGGTAGCGGTATTTGCAGCACAGGAGCAAAATGTATCAACAAAAGTTGTGAAGACAGAAGGACAACAGGCAATAAAGACAACTAAGGCGGAAGAGTCTAATGATAAGAAAGTAAATTTTACAAAAGATAAGATTGAAATTGGTAATTTTGAAGGAATTCAATTTGATAATATTGATCCGGACGATATAGAAGATGTAGAATTTGATATTGCTGAAGAAGATCAGGATAAATTAAAAATCTATAGTGTAGATGATGTAGATGGTTGTGAATATATTCCAGAAGTAAAGGGAAACGTTGGAGACAAAGTGAAGGTAGGAGCTACAATCACGAAAAAAAATGGGGATTCAATTACAGTTGAGCCAAAAACGTTTGAAATACTGGCACAAACAGATCCAAATGTAGTTCCAATAAAAACTTACGGTTTATATAAAGCATTATTAAATAAAGATCATAAATCTGTAGATAAAAATAATAATGGGAAAATTGAAAAAAAAGAGTTGAAAAAAGTATTTTATATAAACTTATACGAAGGTGGTTCGTATGATATGAATGTAAAAAGCGAAGAACTGAATCTTTTGAGTGATGCAACAGAATGTAGAAATATAGATTTAGATCATGATAAAGCATTAACTAATATTAATTTTGTAAAAAACATGAAAAACTTAGTTAGTGTCAATTTGTATAACACGGGAATTCAAACAATTGGCGATGCACTGGATCATGTAAAAGATCAATTAGAAGAGTTGAATTTAGGAAATACAAAAGTTTCATTTGATGAAAAAGCAAAATTTTTAAAAGATGAAGTTACAGTACAAGAAGGTACAACGAGTAGCAAAGGGTTTATTAGTCATTTGTTTGATTATGATAATGAGGAAGTTTTTTTAACAGATGATGCTGGTTCTGCATTAACTGCAAAAAGCGATTGGCGTACGATTAATATTTCAGCGGAAAAAGGAAGTGCAGGTAAAACTGGAGAATTAACAATTAAAGATGGCGAAAAATCTAAAAAAATTAAGATTAAGATTATTGGAAAAGATCAAAATGCTCCAGGATTTGCTCAAAATAAAATAGATGATACAATTGGACATTTTATTGAAATTAAAACTAAAGATGGAGCAAATATTGATATGGACAATGACATATCAGTAGATAATGAAGATGTGGTAAAGGTTGATTCTATTTTTAAAGAAGGGCCAGAAGAAAAAGATATTTATTATTTGGAACCTCAGGGAGTTGGTACAGCTAAGGTTACAGCTAAGTTTACAAAAGATGGTGTTACATATACAGATACAATGGAAGTAAATATATCAAAGGCAAAAGATAATATTGTGCCATTAAAATCTATTTATACATATGAAGGGCTGTTAACAAAAGATGGAAAATCTGCAGATGAAAATAATGACAAACAAATTGATACTTCCGAGATATTAAACGTAAATGAATTTTATACACGCAAATCAGGAATGACAGATAAGCAATTAGAAGGATTGGATAAAGCTGTAAATTGTACAAAAATGGGTCTGGAAAATAGCAATTCTATTACGGACATTGCTTGGATGAAAAATTTAAAAAAATTAACAAGAGTTGATTTAGGTTATACAGGTGTTAAAGATATTTCTTTCTTAAATGATATAAAAGATCAGATTACATATCTTAATGTAAGTGGTACGAAAGTTCCAGCAGATCAAAGATATCAGTTGATAGATCAAAAGGAAATTATGGTAGAAAAAGGAACCAAGATTGAATTACCATCCAATATTACTAGATTTTTAACAGAAGAAGATAAGATAAAGGTTGACGATGAAACAGTTGCAACTTTTAAAGAAGAAAGTGTGCCATCTATCGAAGAGGGAACAGCTTGGGTGATTAAAGCAGAAGGAGAATCAGGACAAGCAACAAATCTTGTAATTCAAAATGGAAATGATAAGAAAATCATACCAATTCGAATTGTAGACAAGGCAAAAGATGCGATTGGATTTGCTCAGAAAGACATGACAATAAAGCAACATTCATTTATGAAAGTTCCAATTAATAATTTAAAGAATGTAGATGAATATTATATTATCACAGAGAGCAACGATAACGATGATGAAGAAAATCCTGATGATATTTTAGATACCAAGTGGGGTTACAATGAAGATGAAAAATATAAATATTTTGAACCAGGAAAGAAAACAGGTACAGTTAAACTGGTAGGAAAATTTGAGAAGAATGATGGTACAGTATATGAAGATACAATGACAGTTACTGTTGAAGAAAATAATGATCCTACAGTTTTAGCATTAGAAAATGCTTATACATATTTTGGTTTATTAGATACAGATGGAAAATCTGTTGATACAAATGGTGACGGACAGATTGATGAAAAAGAGATAAAAAATGTAAAACAAATGAACTTATATGAAGCAACAAGGAAAGAATTAAAGTTATTAGAAGCAGCAGAAAATTGCACAGATTTAGATTTGAGTTATAATAGTTCAGTCAGAAATTTAGATTTTATTGATTGCATGAAAAATTTACAAGAATTAGATCTTAGAGGGATTAATAAAATCAAAGATTATTCAAAATTGAGAACAATCAAAAATCAATTAATTTATTTGAATTTGAGTGATTCAAATATTGATGATGAAGAACGATTATCCTATGTTTATACAAATGAAATTTCCATTGGCGCAGGAAATGAAATTACGAATCCAATCCTTCCTATGGGAATTATTAATGACACAGATACATATGCAATTGAAAATTCAAACGTTGCAGAAGTAGTTGATCGATGGACATATGATAAAGATGGATATAAAGACCAGAGAATCGTAACGATCAAAGGCAAAAAAGGGCAAGAAGGAAAAGAAACAAATCTTGTTATTACAACAGACGAAGGGGAAACATTAAAGATTCCAGTAAAAGTTACACAAGGCTCTATTGTGAATCCCCCAGTGGTCGCACCGGCGGAGCCAACAAAACCTGAGAATCCAAAACCAGAAGCACCAAAACCAACCCCAACACAGCCAACAACAGCTGCACCACAAAAAGTTGCTAAGATCACAGTCACAGCACCATCCAACAAACTTTCTGCAGGAAAGAAAGTAAAATTAACAGCCAATATTT
>ERZ791879.1296-NODE-1296-length-11667-cov-21.752928_pt1 | contig 11667 bp, 15 predicted proteins | sample MGYA00510162_ERZ791879 | MGnify/ENA primary metagenome ERZ791879 (study PRJEB30046, sample SAMN00792113) | human gut metagenome | study: EMG produced TPA metagenomics assembly of the A metagenome-wide association study of gut microbiota in type 2... | reverse complement strand
CATCAAGGCAAATCTGTTTTTCAAGATTGGCAAAGAAAAATAATAGTTACATAATTTCATAAAAATTTTATATCTGATTTTTGGTTATCCGCATAAATACAATACTTTCAAGCATTTTGAAGTATAGGAAAACATTCATTTTACCACGAATTTACCACGATTAAATGAGCCTTGATATGATGATAAAACGGCTAAAGGGAGATAGCACAAATAACTGTGTATCTCCCTTAGCCGTTTTATTTATTCCGCTGATTAATTCGTTTGATTTCAAACTTCATTGCTTTTTAATATCTTGTTTTTCAAGTACAATCATCTTATCAATCTCGTGAATTTTTTCCATTTCTTCCTATACCACAGATTTTTGAACCTTATCTAATCCGTTATTTATGGCCTGCTTTCCTTTCGATTTATAGCTCTTTATAGAAAGTACAATACACACTATAGCAAGCAGAGTTTTTATTGATTTTCCTTTCAGCCAAGCCGATAATAAAATAAAATCCTAATATCGATTTTTCTCTTAGCAATAATTTCATAGTGGTTTTTAAAAGAGTTCATTAGCTTTCATACGTTTCAACTCAACATGTGTTTTTTTCTGATGTCTGCAATAAAAGAAAATACCCAGCATAACAAAATTTCCAGCATTGATAGATATAATAGTATATATAATGCCGTTTACGGTAAGAGTATTATCCACTAATGCAGTAGTTGTTTTTGCGTCTAAGGAGTTTTCTACAATTTCGCCTGTTTTTGTCGTTATAGATTGAGTAGTTTTAATTTCCTGATTTGTTGGTAATCCCCCAAATGCTAATAAGAGTGAAATAGCTAAAATAACGATTGGTATAATCAAACCAAATAACTTGTTATCCTTTTTTGATAAAAATATTTGTAGTTTTATAACTGCAATTAAAATCAAAATTAAAATAAATACAACAATAATATTTCTAAGCATTTTTAAAATTCTCCTTTATTTTCTTATATTCTGCAATTAAATTCTTAGCAGTATCAAATTCTATTTGTTCATCAATTACGTATCTTTTTATCAAGTCTACAAATTCATCATTATCCGTTTTACTTTCAGATAAATTGATTTTATCAATCAATTTATCTAATCTAACCCTTACTGTTGGATAAGTGACACCATATAACTTGGCAACTTCTTTTAAAGAACCCGAAGCTAATAAAAATCTTTTGATAAAAATCAAATCTTCATCATTCAAATTTTTCATCCACATAGGAATAGTATCCATAGCAATCATCTCCCTCTTTTTTATTATAACATAATTTTGCTTTAATTAAAAGTTGTTTTTTTTAATATTATTAAAAAATATTTTTACATTATTAAAAATATTTTCTTGACATGATGAACAGAATGATTTATTATCTTCCTCGAAATCATTTGATTTTGGTGAAGAATGAGCCACAGAAGGGAGAAAACATGAAAAAACTCAATTTACAAAAAATCAGCAAAACAATTACATCATTAGCATTAGTATGCATGTTAATCTTAGGACATGCAGCGAGTGTAAGTGCTGCCGAAAACAATAACAGTGATGTTCCTACAGTAACACCAGAAATTGTAGCAGAAGAATTAGGTATATCTTTAAATGAAGCAGAGAATCTTGAACAGAATCTTAATAAAGCTGTCGTTCAACTTCCTAACTTAGAAGTTGGTGATTCTGCTACTGTTCCAGTAAGTGAAAATCTAGTATTAGAAGCAGAAACCCATGATGATGGACAAATAATGAATCCTTTAACCAAAGCGACGAATGATAGAACAATTACTGCAACATTAAAATTAAAAAATATATTTGGCGGAACAGTTGTTACATTAACAGCTGTTGGTGTATTTAGAACAAATGGGTCAACTTCAAAGCCTATAGATGCATACGGAACACACAGTGCTATCGTTTGGAATGTAACTGCCAAAAAAGCTGTCAAAGGTTCTTCCGCTTATAACGCATATGTCAGAAATACATTTACCGGAAAATTTAATATTGGTATAGACCCCGTAAATATGACCGTACAGTCTTTTACCTATACTTGTACAACATACTGTAATGCTAAAGGCGTATATTCAGCGTCTTGGAGATAATAAATAATAATTACATCACCACTATTTATGATTTCAAAACTAATTAAGAGGTAAATCAAAAGAGATATATTTAATTCGATTGGATATATCTCTTTTGTAGTTTACAATCATAATTACTGATGTTTAGTTATTTTTAATAAATAAAATCCACATACATCATGTGATGAAATCACGAAAAGATGCATGTGGATTTTTTGTTCTCAAGGTGATTCGAGTAGAGTGTGGACAAGCACGAGTGTCGTGTAGTTGTTATTTTTATGATTTTATTGCCGCAACAAAATCATGTATCTTTTGCGGATTCTTACCCGCTCCGTCATCATTTTCCACACCAGAGGACACATCGACTCCGTCAGGATGTACGGCTTCAATTGCGATGCGCACATTGTCGGGATTTAAGCCACCTGCAAGCAACAGCAGCTTTTCATCGCGAGGGATATTGTCAACCAGCCTCCAGTCAAAGGTTTTTCCACTGCCGGGCTCAATGGCATCAAACACATAGCCTGCAATACGTGAATCATTGTGATACTTCTCATAGCTGCCCATATCAGAGACATTGAAGGCTTTGAGAATAGGGATATGTATCACATTTTGTGGATTGCCAGAGTTGCAGGTTTCCATATGGGATGTGTGATCTGTAGAATCAGGGTCTGTTTTGTATAATAACTCTGTCTGTGGAATTTCCCCATGTATCTGGATATAGTCAAAGCCTGCAGCCTCAATATGTCTGACCTGCTCTATGGATGGCGAAACGACGACCGCAACTCTTTTGATGGAAGTATCAAGGGCCGCCATAATTTCTGTAGCCTGTTCAATGGATATATTTCTCTTACTCTTTGGAAAAAATAACACCATTCCCGCAAAATCAACGTGATTTTCATTGAGAAACCGGGCTTCAGCAGGTGAAGTCAGACCGCAGATTTTTATTTTGGTGCTTGAATTTGTATCTAGATTTATTTTTGTATTTATATCTTTATATCTATCTTTATCTTTATTGTTATTATTATTATTATTATATATATTCTGTGTATTCATATCCTAAGAATAGCATTGTTGCAGGTTAATCGCAAGTGGATATATGTTAAATTATTGAGCATTGCTCGCAAGAGGATGCGTGTTAAATTATTGAGCATTGCTCGCAAGAGGATGTACGTTAAATAATTGAGTATTGTTCGCAAGCCGCGGGTACTATGGCGCACACACTATCCCACGAAAGCGAATAGCGAAGCTGCTTAGAGACTGTAGAATTGTGCTGTGCAAAGCAGAAATGCCGAGGCATGGACGCCGAGGCAAGGAGAAATCGAGCCATGGATGGCGAGTTTCGACGGTTTCGTCGAGTTAAGAAAACCTTGGGCACAATTCATACAGCCTCTTAGCTGCGTAGCGTAGCGAACGTGGGATAGTGTGTGCACCATGGTACCCGTGGCTTGCGAACAGATGTCGCACTACAGACAACGGTTAATACGGATTGCATGCGCAAAAATGAGATGTTATAATGCAATTGAATTAATAAAGACAGCAAAACAGGAGATAACAATTATGTCAACAGAAAAGATTAAAGAATATATCGGAACACAGCTCAAGGCACTCACATCAATAGCAAGCCCTACTGGCTTCACAAAAAATGCCACAGACTATCTGATGAAACAGCTTGAGGCTATGGGATATGAACCACAGCTTTCAAATAAAGGAAATGTCAGCGTAGAAATTGGTGGAGAGGGAACACCTCTGGTATTGGCAGCGCATGTGGACACACTTGGAGCCATGGTTCGCTCAATAAAGGATAACGGACGTCTGCGCCCAACAACTATCGGCGGTCATCAGTGGAGCACAGCGGATGGAGAGAACTGCATGGTTTTTACGCGTGATGGCAGAATGTACACAGGCGTGGTGCTAAATACAGAGCCATCGGCACATGTGGCAGATGAAAAGGTTGAGACGAAGGAAGAAAACATGGAAATCCTGCTCGATGAAAATGTAAATGACAAACAGGGTGTGGCGGCGCTAGGCATCCAGACAGGGGATATTATCGCTATGGATCCACGTACAGTCATCACGGAGAGCGGCTATATCAAGAGTCGTTTCCTAGATGACAAGCTGTCAGCAGCCATCTTACTCGGTGTGGCTCATGCCGTAAGGGAGGAGAGCTGGAAGCTAAACCGCAAGGTCACACTGCTCTTTACAGTGTACGAGGAGGTAGGTCACGGCGGAAGCTTCGTACCGGAGGATACGGAGGAGATGATTTCCGTAGACATGGGCTGCGTTGGAGCAGACCTCGGCTGTACAGAGCATATGGTTTCAATCTGTGCGAAGGATTCAGGCGGACCTTACAACTATGAGCTTGTCACAGAGCTTTCAAATCTGGCAAAGAGCGAGGGACTCGACTATGCAATCGATGTTTATCCGCACTACGGCTCTGATGTTGAGGCCACACTGCACAGCGGCTATGATATCCGCCATGGACTTATAGGTGCAGGGGTTTATGCATCGCATAACTATGAGCGCTCACACATGGATGGCGTGGAGAATACATATAAGCTTTTGAGAAAATATATTACAAAATAGTATCATTGTGATACATTATTTCATGTATTCAAACAAAGTAGGAGAGAGGTAAATACACCATGAATTTAAAAAAAGTTCATCATATTGCCATTATTGGGAGCAACTATGAGAAATCAAAGCACTTTTATGTGGATCTGTTAGGTTTTTCTATTATTCGAGAAAATTACAGACCGGAACGTGATGATTATAAAATTGATCTTCAACTCGATGATATAGAATTAGAACTTTTTATCATTAAAAATTGTCCGAAGCGTCCAAGTTATCCAGAGGCTTACGGTCTCCGGCATCTTGCCTTTGCTGTGGACTCGGTCGATGATACTGTAAGAGAATTGAATAAAATGGGCATCATAACTGAGCAGATCAGACTCGATACTTACACAGGCAAAAAAATGACATTCTTTCATGATCCTGACAATCTACCCTTGGAAATTCACGAATAAGGTATTGCAGTTAAAAGATGTGCCCTGTTTTGTGCTGTGATTTTATAAATTCAAGTTTACAGAACTGACTCAAAAGAGCTCGAAGGAGCTCTTTTTCCTTTAAAAGTGAGTTAGCTACTTTGGGTGTAAGTGGTGGTGGAGATACTCCGGAGTCCGTAGTAGATGCGTTGTATTGTGCAAGAAATATGGAATATCGTACAGGAGTAAAAAAATATGTAATACTTTTAACAGATGCAAATTATAAAAATGGTACATCTGTAGATTCTGGTGCAACACTTACAGATGAGATAAGAAGACTTGTAGAAGAAGAGCTTGTTGTATCGGTGGTTACAACGCCATCTTATTATTCTACATACAATAGTCTTGTTAGCCAGACCGATGGAGTTACTGCAAATATTAATCAAAATTTTGCATCTGCACTTGCTCCATTAATTACTAAAATGGGAGAACAAGTAAATCAGGGATGCTGGATAAGATTATCCAACGGTTCTGTTGTATCATTAGACAAGGATCCTACTTTAGGAGATGAAACCATTGACACGGACGATGATGGTATACCAGATATCATTGAATTAAAGTCCAGTTACAAGGTGCATGCTTATAACCCGTATACAAAAGAAAATGCAGGACAACGTGCAAAACAGATTGTATTTGATGAAAATGTGGCTGTCCAGACGGCTGTTACGGAACATGGAATTAAATACAATCAGTTGATATCTATAGTAGGAGCGAATGGGAAGAAGATAGATGTTGTATTTGTGTGGATAAAAAACAACGATGGATTTGTAAGATTGGTTACTGCGATACCAACAAAGAAGTAGGATAAATATATAAAGATTTAGTTCTATTGAGCAGATTGAGATCTTTGAGTATTGTAAGAAAAGGTGAACGCATTTATGTATGAAGAATTGCAAGTAGTAAAAGCGACAAAAAATTTATCAGACAAAGTTAAGATGGGATGTATTGGTACAATTTTATATGTATATTTTGAAGAAAAGAGAGGATATGAAGTAGAGTTTGTCAACGCTGACTACGAAACATTAGACATCTTAACCGTAGGTGAGACGGATATTGAAATCGTAGAAAATAATATGAGATAGACAAACTGGAGAACAAGCTTTGGCAATATCACACTCAGGTAATTCACAAAAATATTTTCAGACATTTGTTAATGTGTAAAAGGTGGAAGGTATGTGGGCCAATATTGAAATAGAGTTGCATATGAAGCCAACCTGTCTGAGCCGAAGAATAAAAACGCAGATATTGAAAGATGCATATTTAATGAAAAATGGAGATGTTACCGCTGTTGTTTTGGAGTTTTTTAGAAGTGATATTACTGGTCGGGGTGGTGCAACTCAACAATTACTTGATTTCTTGACACAAAATGGAATCCAGTATGTTATTCATTAACAGTTATAAGAGGTGACATGTATGCAATATAATGGAATGACCCCGCCGTTTGAACTTATATCATTTGAAGATATGAAGAAAAAGCAAGCTGAACAATATTTTGTATGGTATATTGATACCATAGAGCAGAGGATACAGAATTTAGAAAAGTATATTAATTTAACGGGAACGCGTATGGTATTGGATAAAACACCCAATTCATTAATTGAATTATGGGATTGGTTTTCAAATCATATTGAGGTGTGTACAAAGGATGAACAAGAATTAATGTTGGAATCAACTATGCGTCCAGATTGGATAAAAGCACATATTATGAGCGATAGACGAAAGCTGTCTCTAAATACAATTATGATAGCAGTTGATATTTCAGCGTATTTTGGAGAAGTATTTATTAAGAATAATCCCAACATATATTGGGGTTATTTATCAAAACCAAAGAAACTTCATGGTGTAAATAGACCTAGACTATTGGGGTTTGCTGGAGATATGTCAGTTTATGCGTATGGTCGAGTTGAGATGTGTATTTGGAAGACAATAGAGACAGTAGATAATATGCATTTGTTTAATATGTATCAAGTATGTTTGAAAATGATACAATCATAACTTCTTTCTTTGTTTCGAATTGTAATATTTAACACCATGCAGAGGGGCGATTTTATCTCGCCCCTTTATCTCTGCTTTGGTAAGGTCGGTTGACGTTCTGCTTGTCAGCCTTTTCTTGATATCGTTGTATCTTTTTGTGTATGGTTTCTTATTTTATTTCATCTCCTTATCGTTCAAGTAATCATTCGTTACAAAAATCAAGAAGCATTTCAATCAGTTCACCATGTCAGTTTGATTTATGTTATACTGTTTTATATATTTTTCTTTCCCTTATTTTTTCCCTTATCAGAGTTCGTAAATCCATATGGGAAGATATAACATAAGGGAAAGTCTAAGGGAAAGCTCACCTGCGACAAACTTAGTGTTTTCAAGGCCTTATACTGTCTGCTATTTGTATTGATATCATTATAGGTATTACCCAAACCGTTAATATTCATTGACATATAAGAGCCTCCCTGCAAATAAATTCAAAATTCGTTTAGAATCAGTACTATATATAATATATTGTCGCAAATTCTAGAAAATTAATAACACAGTATATAATATAAAATGCTTTTCCCAATATAATTAGGTAAGATTTATGATTTGAAATGAGGAAAAGCATGAACATATGACTTTATAGAATATGCGCATAATCATAAAAAATAGGGTTATAATACATGCGTATAATCAAAAAATAAATTACAATGTGCGTATAATCATAAAAATTAGAACTAACATATATGCGCATAATCTGGAGGAACCATGATATTAAAAAGAAAAATATATAAAAAACTACTGGAATGGAAAAATCAATGTCAGGGGAAAAAAGCTTTACTGAATGTATTTTGAGCGATATCTGAATGATCTGGATACATTTTGTTTCATCAGTATATGCTTGTTGGTGGGATGCCTATGCCTGTAGTAGCATTTATTGAAAGTAAAAAGGATTTTACAGAAGCGGATAAAGAAAAAAGGGACATTCTTAAATTGTATCGTGAAGATATTATGAAGATAGATATGAGATATAGAAGCAAAGTTCTTGCAATCTATGACCAGATTCCGGGATTTCTTTCACAGCATGAAAAAAGAGTTGTATTCAAAAAGCTACAAGATGGTAGTTATGCAGACCAGTATGAAGAAACTTTTTTCTGGCTGTCGGATTCTATGATATCCAATGAGTGCTTTTTGTGTAATGATCCGAATGTTGGCTTATCATTGAATGAGACAAGAAGCTATGTAAAGTGTTATATGGGTGATACCGGACTTTTGGTAAGCCATGCATTTGATGAGAATGAATTACTTGAAGATGAAGTATATAAACAGATATTGGCAGGCAAATTACAGATTAATGAAGGAATGCTTTATGAAAATGCAATAGCTCAGATGCTGGTGGCGAATGGATATAAGTTATATTTTTATACACACTATAATGAAAATAAGCACCGAAATGATATGGAAATCGATTTTATCATTTCGAATAATAGCAGATTAAAATATAAGATGTTTCCGATTGAAGTAAAGTCTGGAAAGCAATATAAAACGACCTCATTAAATAATTTCAGAGAAAAATACAAGGAGCGCATAGGGGAAAGTTATATTATTCATCCAAGAAATTTAATTGTAAAAGATGGAATTATATGCATTCCCCCATATATGACGATGAATATATAAAAATCTGACATACACACTTGATAATATGCCTCTGAAGGGCAGGTCGGTGTAGCTAATTTTTATCCTGACCGTTTGGTGGATATTTGTTCCTTTTCCCGTATTAAACCGATGGTGAATCAGGTGGAGGCAGAGGGAATATGTTTCAGAATCCTGTGCTGAATGAAATCGGCAAAAAGTATGGTAAAAGTGCAGCACAAACAAGTGCTTATTAGAACTGACCCAAAATAAAACCAGTTCGTAAAATGACATTTTTACGAACTGGTTTTTGCGTTGCATTTTCAAATGATATTTATCTATTTTGTAATTAACCAAAATATCTGTCAAGAAGTCCCTTAAGGGCTCTTCCGTGTCTTGCCTCGTCACGAGCCATCTCATGAACTGTATCATGGATTGCATCAAGGTTATTCTTCTTAGCACATTTAGCAAGGTCAGTCTTTCCTGCTGTAGCACCGAACTCACAGTCAACTCTCCAAGCGAGGTTGTCTTTTGTAGTAGCCTTCATGTTAGGCTCAAGATCCTCACCGAGCATCTCTGCAAACTTAGCTGCATGCTCAGCCTCTTCGTAAGCTGCTTTCTCCCAGTAGAGACCAATCTCAGGATATCCCTCGCGATGAGCTACACGAGCCATGCAAAGATACATACCTACCTCAGAGCACTCGCCCTCGAAGTTAGCCTTTAACTGCTCGAAGATGTATTTCTTATCTTCATCAGAGATTTCAGGATTGTTCTTAACAGTTGAAGCATATACTCCAAACTCATGCTCTGCAGCAAGTGTTAAATCTCCCTCAACCTTCTTGAATTTATCTGCGCCAACGTGGCATACCGGACACTCTGCCGGTGGATTCTCTCCCTCATAAACGTATCCACAAACTGTACAAACCCATTTTGCCATAATAATGTTCCTCCTTTTAAAGATAGTAAATAAATGTTTAATTGTGTAAAACTGTCAGGCTTTAGGAAAGCTCATTCTCACAATCAGGACAAAGTCCCGTAAACGAAACTGAGCAGCTCTCAATAGCTAAATCAGTGGATTCCTGCACCTGTGTCATCAGCTCATCGGCGAAGTCCAAATCAATATCCATCACGCGTCCGCAGCCTCTGCATATAAAGTGATAATGAGGAGCTGTGTTGTAGTCATAATGGTCAGGACCGACTCCTGTCGAAATCTTGATGATCTCACCAATTTCCTCAAGCAAGGAAAGGTTTCTGTAAACAGTTCCAAGACTGATGTTGGGAAATTCTTTTTTGATATTTTGATAGATAGTTTCAGCAGTCGGATGATCGGTCCGGCTCGCCAGAAAGTTGACTATCGACTCTCTTTGACGACTATACTTAATCATATGAATCTCCTCTCAAATGAAATCAGGAATTGTTACTGATATCAATATACACGATAGTACTATAATTGTCAAGAGAAAAATAAGAATAATTCCTATTTTATTTTCTCAAGATGGCTCGAATAGCTATAAATCAATTACACGCATAATATTACTGCTTCACTCATAGAATAGTACAAAACGCGCAGGCGGGTAAATAAGCATGAAGAGATTCGTTACATACCTGTATTTATATGATGGCAGAATAAAAGGAAATAATGCAGGCTTTATAAAAGTAGAAATAAACGGAGAAAAAAGTGCATTTCTCGTGCAGATAAAAAATCTCGGAAAATACTCCGGAAAAGGAAGAGTGTACCTGGTATATGAAGCGGAAGCGGCCATAGAGGCAGGAGAACTTATGGTAAAAAACGGTGAAGCGCGAGAGATATATAATGTAGATACCGAAAACGTAAAGGACAGTGGAAAGACATTTTTGCAGGTGCTCGGTGTAAAAATAGAACTGGAAAATGCAGATGAAAAATTTCTGGCAAGCTGCTGGACGGATAACACGGCAGCAGTTATAGGAAAACCACTCAAGGTACAAGCAGATTTATCAAATAAGAAAAACCCTGTATCGACTCCTAAGCCTGAACCGGGCTGTCAGAAAGAAATCCATAGTCAAAATGTTGATGACGGTCAGGACAAAATCAGGCGCATAGACATATCAGAGCTTCGCACGCTTCCGGCCAAAAACTGGTACATAGTCAACAACAGCTTTCTTATACACGGCTACGCTAACTATAAGCATCTCGTCATCAAAACGGATACAGATGGCAGGCAATATCTCGGAGTGCCGGGCGTGAGCGAGCCGCAGGAGCGCATGCTGGCAAGGATATTCGGCTTCACGGAATTTGAGCCGGCCGCCCCGGCAAATGCAGCGGATGTCGATAGCGGAGTGTTCGGATACTGGTTCTGCCAGCTGTAGTTTTTATAAAAGAAAATGTCCTTTCATCTGCACAAAACCACAGAAATTGTGTATAATTAAAGCTAACAAAAGAAAAACTGTGGGAGGTGGCATTACATGAAAAATTATTCAAAGGATCCTGACAGACAGTATCATATCCAGGTCGCAAAGGGAGAGGTCGGCAGATATGTGATCATGCCGGGAGATCCAAAGAGATGTGTTAAAATAGCACAGTACCTCGACAATCCGGTCCTGATAGCTGACAACAGGGAGTTTATCACATATACCGGCACATTAGATGGAGTGAAGGTCAGCGTGACATCGACAGGCATCGGCGGACCATCCGCATCCATTGCGATGGAGGAGCTGTACAGATGCGGGGCAGATACCTTCGTGAGGATCGGAACATGCGGAGGCATGCAGACAGACGTGAAAAGCGGTGATATCGTGATTGCGACAGGCGCCATCCGCATGGAGGGTACATCAAAGGAGTATGCGCCGATAGAGTTTCCGGCTGTGGCGGATTTAGATGTCACAAACGCGCTTGTTGCGGCAGCAAAGCAGAAAAACTATACGCATCACACAGGCGTGGTGCAGTGCAAGGATGCATTTTACGGACAGCACGAG
>ERZ791879.1269-NODE-1269-length-12008-cov-2.878357_pt1 | contig 12008 bp, 8 predicted proteins | sample MGYA00510162_ERZ791879 | MGnify/ENA primary metagenome ERZ791879 (study PRJEB30046, sample SAMN00792113) | human gut metagenome | study: EMG produced TPA metagenomics assembly of the A metagenome-wide association study of gut microbiota in type 2... | reverse complement strand
CGCCACTGGCACTAATGCAGGCGCAGTTGGAGCTGTTTTCCGCGGAGCATCCTGATGTGCGACCGGAGACGGCGGAGTTCCTCACGCTTTTGCGTGAGCAGACGGAACGGCTGATACAGATGACCAGGACACTGCTGGAGATGAGCAATCTGCAGCAGGTGGCGCGGAACGAGCGGATCCAGCTCGCTCCCATGATCGAGGAGATCTTCACAGATCTTGCGCCGCTCTCAGATAAGCGCGGCGTCACGCTGACGGCGGAGGGCGACGGCATTATGACCGGCAGCGATGCACTGATCTACCGGCTGATCTTCAACCTGACGGAGAATGCTGTCAAGTACAACCGGCCGGGCGGCTCGGTACGGGTTTCTGTCACTCAGGAGTTGGAAAAGCTCCTGATCCGCGTCTCCGACACCGGCTGCGGCATCCCGGAGGTGTATCAGCGCAGTATCTTCCAGCCCTTCTTCCGGGTGGACAAGTCTCGCAGCCGGGAATACGGTGGCGCAGGACTGGGGCTCTCACTGGTATGGGAGATCGCCGATCTCCATGGCGGCTCCGTTTGGGTGGAGAAAAGTTCGGAGAAGGGCACTACCATTGCGGTGGGGTTGCCAACGCAACAATCAACGAAGCCCTAAAACCCTTTTATTACGCTGAATTACATCTTCATAGCTGTGGACTTTTCCGCGTAGCTCCGTATTTTCGCGCTCCAATTCTGCCGCACGGAGCTTGCAAAAAATGATCTTCTTAGTATTATTTCGGAGCTGTCTACGATTGCGAAGAAAATCTAAAAAGCATTAGGCGCAATATAACTGCTGACGGCGTAGAATCTTGGTGGCTAACTTGGTGAGTGTCACCCTCTAAGTTATCATGGGTTGCGTCATAGGATTTATCATTGGCTGTAGTATTCCATATTTCGGTCTATTGCTGTTTTATTATGTGCGCTTCCTGTTGCGGGAAATGTATCTATGTTGTGTAGCGAGTATGAGGGAAATATTCGTCTTGCTGCAAAGGGCATTTTTACTTCTACAGTTTTATCTGCACTAACAATACCAGTTGTGCTAGTTTTCATACAGTATATGCAGTAATTGGTTTCTTGCATAATAAAAATACCTAAAGAGTAATTTACACTTGCAAAAACCAAGCAATTAGATAAAGAATTCCCAGAGAATGAAAAATTCTATAGATATTTGCGAAAAAGTTAAGTATAATAAAAGAAACGATGTAGAAAAGTTCGAGAAACTTTGGTTTTCCGGACTTTTTTATTGCTGTATTTTCTTCTTGGGGTTTTCATACAGATTGAAGGCGTGGGAAGCAATCAAAATAAAAGTAATGTGTTGGAAAGGAATTTATTTCATGGCAAAAGAAAGGGATGGGTTTAAAAGCCGCACCGGTTTTGTGCTTGCTTGCATCGGTTCGGCAGTTGGTATGGGGAATATCTGGCGTTTCCCATATATTGTTTCTGATTGGGGTGGAATGACATTTCTGCTTCCGTATCTGTTGTTTGTTGTGCTGATCGCCTCCACAGGCGTGATCGAGGAGATGGCACTGGGACGTGCCGCAAAGAGCGGACCGATCAAGGCGTTTGGCATGTGTACGGAATTACGGACCGGAAAGAAACGGATCGGAGAGCTGATCGGTGTGATCCCGGTACTGGGGTCCATGGCGCTTGCCATCGGCTATACGGTAGTAGTGGGATGGATCTTTAAGTACGCGTTCCTTGCATTGACGGGAAACCTTTATGCCCTGGGACAGGATATGGGAGCGATCGGTGGATTGTTTGACGGTACGGCGACGGGATTTGGCAATAATAACTGGCTGGTCATCACAGTGATTGTCACTGCAGTGATCATGGCATTTGGAATTGCGGGCGGAATTGAGAAGGCAAACAAGATCATGATGCCGCTGTTATTTATTCTGTTTCTGGGACTTGGTGTTTATATCTTTACACTTCCAGGCTCAGAAAAAGGCTATCATTATATTTTTACCATCAATCCGGAGGGACTGAAGGATATACGCCTCTGGATCTATGCATTTGGGCAGGCATTTTTCTCACTGTCCATTGCAGGAAACGGAACCGTGATCTATGGTTCTTACTTAAGCGATTCTGAGGATATTGCTGCATCTGCAAAAAATGTAGCATTTTTTGATACACTTGCTGCACTTTTGGCTGCTTTTGTGATTATTCCGGGCATGGCAGCAGGCGGCGCAGAACTTTCTTCCGGAGGTCCTGGTTTGATGTTTATCTATCTGTTGAACGTGTTCAATGGAATGCCGGGTGGAAAAATCTGCGGAATGATCTTTTATGTCTGTGTGTTATTTGCCGGAATGAGTTCTCTGGTAAACCTCTATGAGGCACCGGTGGAAACGTTACAGGAGCGCTGCGGACTGAAACGGCCGGTTGCTGTGGCGGTGATCGCGGCAGCAGGCTGCAGTGTTGCACTGTTTATTCAGGGCATTGTCTCTGGGTGGATGGATGTGGTATCGATCTATATCTGTCCGCTTGGAGCAATGCTTGCCGGAATTATGTTCTTCTGGGTTGCCGGAACGGACTTTGCCCTGGAGGCTGTAAATCGCGGTGCAGAAAAGAAAATTGGCCGAAACTTTGTGTTGCTCGGCAAATATGTACTGGTTCCAGCGGCTTTTGTGGCTCTGGTTGCCGGTGCGCTGCTTGGGGGAATTGGCTGAGATACCGGCGAACAGGAACTTTCTCAGTGGAAGATTACGAAAAAGGCTGTCCTTGTGATTCTTTTACAGGGGCAGTCTTTTTGTGCTATAATCAGATTCAGCGGGATTAAAAAATAAAGGATTTATCAGAAAAAGGAGTATTCATTATGTCACAGGTAACCGAACGTTTTTTGAATTATGTATCCTTCGATACCCAGTCAAAAGAGGATGCTGGCAAGATGCCAAGTACAGAGAAACAGTGGGAGTTAGCCAAATGTCTCAAACAGGAACTGGAAGAAATGGGTGCCGAGCGTGTGCGTCTCAGTGAGTATGGTTATATTTATGCGGAAATTCCGGCAAATGTTCCTGCCAATCAGGCTGAAAAGATTCCGTCCCTCGGCTTTATTGCCCATATGGATACCGCACCGGCTCTGACCGGAGCCAATGTAAAACCACAGTTCGTAAAAAATTATGATGGAAAAGACATCTGTCTGAATCAGAAAAAACAGATTTTTATGCGTGTTTCGGAATTCCCGTTTTTGGAACGGTATCAGGGTCAGGACCTGATCACGACCGATGGAACGACACTTCTTGGAGCAGACGATAAGGCTGGTGTGGCAGAGATCATGACGGCAGCGGATTACCTGCTTTCTCATAAGGAAATTCCACATGGAAAGATCTGCATTGCTTTCACCCCGGACGAGGAGATCGGCTGTGGTGCAGACCGGTTTGATGTTCCTGGCTTTGGAGCGCAGTTTGCCTATACGGTAGATGGCGGTGAACTCGGTGAGGTAGAATATGAAAACTTCAATGCAGCATCTGCGGTGATCACGATCCATGGATGCAGCATGCACACGGGAGATGCCAAAAAGGGTATGGTGAATTCCATGCTGATCGGAATGGAATACCAGCAGATGCTGCCGACGTTTGAAAATCCAATGTATACAGAGGGTTATGAGGGTTTCTTCCATCTGGATCATTTCCAGGGTGATGTGGAGACTTCTGTAATGAAGTACCTGATCCGTGATCATGATATGGAAAAATTCGAAAAGAAAAAAGAACAGATGCGCCAGACGGCAGCGTTCCTGAACCAGAAATATGGAGCCGGTACCGTGGACATTGAAATTAAGGATTCCTATTTCAATATGAAAGAAAAGATTAAACCGCATATGGAGCTGATCGACAGGGTATGCCAGGCGATGAAAGAACTGGATGTAGAGCCAGATATCCGTCCAATCCGTGGAGGTACCGATGGTGCGCGTCTTTCTTACATGGGGCTGCCGTGTCCGAACCTGTGCACAGGCGGAGCAAATTTCCATGGCAAATATGAGTTCATTTCGATTCAGTCCATGGAGAAGATCGTGGAGATACTTGTGAAATTAATGACAGCATAAATGCAACAGAAAAGAGAGAAAAAAATCATGAGAGAAAAACTGACAAAATCCGATGTGGAAAAGATTCAGGCAGAGATTGAGGAGCGCAAGCTGGTGATCCGCCCGAAGTGCCTGGAGGCCGTAAAAGAGGCAAGGGCGCATGGTGACTTAAGCGAGAATTTTGAGTATCATGCGGCGAAAAAAGATAAGAATCAGAATGAGAGCCGGATCCGCTATCTGGAGAATATGTTAAAGAATGCCATTGTGATATCTGATGCATCTAAGGCAGATGAAGTCGGATTGAACAAGGCTGTCACGCTTTATATGGAAGACGATGACGAGGAGGAGACCTATAAGCTGGTGACCAGCATTCGCGGAAATTCCATGCATAACATGGTCAGCATTGAGTCTCCCCTTGGCAAAGCAATTCTGCGTCATAAAGTAGGAGACCGGGTAGAGATTACAACGGACAATGGCTTCAGCTACTTTGCAGTGATCCGTAAGATCGAAGATCTTGGAGACGAAGAAGATACGATTCGGAAATTTTGATGGAGGCTGGGCGATCCGTTATTGGTCCCGGGCATTGGTCTCCCGGTAAAAATGCAGTACAAATTCCATAAACTCACGAATATAAGATTTTAAAATAAAACTTTTGTGATAGACCAGATACAGGCTGCGGCTGTTTGTGGCGGTGGGAAGATCGAAAACAAAAAGCTTTTGATCAGAACCAGGGCTGCAGGCGGCCGCTTTTGATATGACAGAAATACCAAGTCTATTTGCCACAAGGTTTTTGATGGATTCCTGATCGTTTAACCGCGCAGTGACCTGCAGGGAGGATTCAGGAATATTCAGTTTCTCCAGAAGTTCATATACAAACTTACGGCTACCGCTTCCCTCTTCGCGCAAAATGATGGGTTCTGAACTTAAAATGGTATTGAGCGGAAGCTGCTTAGTCTGAAATTGGGCAAAATACGGTGTTTTCGGGGTAATCAGAACCATCTGATCATTGTAAAATGGTTCAAAACAAAAACGTTCATCTTCACAGGTCATGCCAACCAGGCCAAGATTAAAACGCCCTTCCAGAATTTTTTCCAGAATTCCCTGGCTGTCGCTCTGATGAATGTTAAAATAAGTTTCCGGCTGCAGCTTTTTGTAAGCTGGCAAAAGCTCCGGCAGCAGGTAGGCTGATGGAATGGTGGAAGCACCAAGATGGATCGTATTTTTTGCTTCGTTGTTCCAGCTTTCCAGCAGATTATTTTTGAGACTCAGGATGCTTATGGCGCATTCATAAAATTCCTGCCCGCGCGGTGTCAGATCGATGCTTTTCGTCGTGCGCACCAGAAGACAGGATTGAAGCTCTTCTTCCAGCATACGGATATGGGTACTGATGGTAGGCTGGGAGATAAAGAGCTTTTCCGAAGCTTTCGTGAAGCTGCCGTAATCGACAACAGCCACGAAGGATTGCAGTTGTTTGAACTCCATGGTGTTCTCCTTTATCGAATGGGAATCTGTCTGCCCGCGGCCGGAAAAGGACAGCGGGCATGGCAAAACAGGAAGATCAGATCCAGCCTCCATCCAGTTTTATGATCTGACCGGTTAAGTAAGAGCCTTTGTAGCCGAGGTGATAAACGAAATCAGCGACTTCCTCCGCACGTCCGAGACGACCGGATGGGATTTCCTCAACCAGCCCGATCAGCTCGTCTTCCTCCATCCACTGATTCATTTCCGTGTCAATGGCACCGCAGGCAACGGCGTTGACCTGGATATTGCTTGGGGCAAGCTCTTTGGCTAGCGCCTGGGTGAAGGCATTGATGCCGCCCTTTGTCGCAGAGTACGCGACTTCGCAGGAAGCGCCTACGCAGCCCCATACGGAGGAAATGTTGATGATCTTTCCGTGACCGGCGGCAAGCATCAGCGGAATAGCCAGCTTGCTGCAGTTAAATACGGAGGTCAGGTTGGTACGCAGGATGCGGTCCCACTCCTCAGAAGTCATATCCTGCAAAAGACCAATATAATCGATACCGGCATTGTTGACTAAGACATCCAGACTGCCAAACTGTTTGCGAATCATGGAAAACAGCTGTTCACAGACAGCCATGTCGCCCATATCTCCTAAAAACGCAGCACAGGTCACCTGGTAGCTTTCAATTTCTTTTTTGGTCTGCATCAGTTCCTGCTCCCGGTGGGCGCAGTTGATGATCACGTTATAGCCTTTTTTTGCAAATTTTACGGCAATGGCTTTTCCGATTCCGCGGGAAGCGCCGGTTACGAGAACAACTTTCTTTGCCATACGATCACTCCTTTTGTCATATTATGGTTTCTTGTTTTCTAAACATATTCTATCATAAAACTCCTTACATTTGTTGTTATTTACGCTTTGCGCGAACAGCAAGCTACATTTTACAAATAAATTACAATTTTGCGAACACTCTGTAACTTTCAGAAGGGATATGTTATACTGAATGACAGATTACGGAAAAGTGTTGCGTGCAACTGGAAATACCGTGTGATACAGTTCTGGCAGCATATTTTGCCGATTTGGAGTGCGAAGTATCGGCAAAATCCTATTGCCGGGCAAGTGCATGTGAAGAGAAACAGAAATAAGAAAGGCGAAGACGCATGAAAAAATGGAAGAAAGTACTGGCAGTATCTTGCCTTTGCGCAGTGGCAGCATGTCCGTTTTCTGCTTACGCAGATGCGGCAAAGTCTCCTCATGAGGCAATGTTAGTGGCTGCACCGGCAGACTATGAAAATATTGCGGTATCCCAGGTTACCGATTATGTGAATATCCGGGAACAGGCGACAACGAACAGCAAGATCGTTGGTAAGATCTACAATAACTGTGCCGCTACCATTTTGGAAACTGTGAATGGAGAGGGCGGAAGCTGGTACCGGATCCAGTCTGGAACGGTAAACGGTTTCATCAAATCGGAGTATTTTATTACCGGTCAGGAGGCAGAGACACTGGCCCAGTCGATTGGCCGGGAGTTTGTGACTGTCAGCGTAGACAATCTGCGTTTGCGCGAAGAACCGAGTCTGACAAGTAATGTCCTGACTATGATCTCCAGCGGTTCCCGCTATGTTGTCCAGGGTGATGAAGGCGACTTTTACAAGGTTGAGGTCGATGCAGACCTGATCGGTTATATTGCAAAGTCATACTGTAAGGTTGAGGTCGAGTTTGACCAGGCAGTGTCCCTGGAAGAAGAGCGAGCAAAGCTGGAAGAGGAAGCGCAGAGAAAGCGCGATGCCCAGACGGCACTTGCAAATCTGGAGCAGGTGATCAAAGTCGAGGAAAATAAAGATGTGATCATTTCTGCAAATCCGGAGCAGAGCGATGATTCTGCTATGACCAATGCACCGACTGCAAACACATCGAAAAATCAGAGTCAGACACAGAGTCCGTCTGCAGGGCAGAGCAGCTCTTCCCAGAGCAGTGCAGGCGGTCAGACGATAACTTCGGCGCCGTCCCAGAAGAGTCCGTCCCAGAGCAGTTCCTCACAGGGCAGTTCTGCTCCGAATGGTTCCAGCCAGACCAGCTCCTCCGGCCCATCCACAACAACCCAGTCCTCTCCGGTGGCAGGACCTGGCAGCTCGGCAGCCGTAGTATCTGCGACCAGAACCGCGATCGTGGCTTATGCAAAGCAGTTCTTAGGCAACCCGTATGTATATGGTGGAACCAGCCTGACGAATGGTGCCGACTGTTCCGGATTTACCCAGGGAGTATTTGCGCACTTTGGCATTACAACAGGACGAAGCTCCAGAGACCAGGCAGCAAAAGGAAAAGAAATTTCCCTGTCTGCGATCCAGCCGGGTGACCTTTTGTTCTACGCAAGTGGAAGCTACATCAACCATGTGGCAATCTACATAGGCAATGGACAGATCATCCATTCCAGCAACCCGACAACGGGTATCACCATTACAAAATACAATTACCGGACTCCATGTAAGGCTGTTACCTTCTTGGATTAAAAGGTGTATTTATGAAAGAAAAAAAACAATACTGCGGCCTGGACCTGCTGAAATTTGTTATGGCACTCCTGGTGGCCGCACGTCATATGATCCAGGTCTTTTATCCTGCAGAAAGCCGCTGGCGTCTGGTGATCGGCAGCTGGCTTTCGAATCTGGCTGTGCCCATCTTTTTTATCATTGCTGGTTTTTTGCTGTTCCGGAAAATTCCGGATAGCAGAAGGTGCAAAGACGCGGATGCCGGATACTCATGCAGCGGAAACAAAGCGGGTGGATGGTCGGTTGTCTGGCGTTATGCCTGGCGCATTGTAAAGCTGTATCTGATCTGGTGCGTCATCTACTGGCCCATCGATATTTATAACTGGTATCACGGCACAGCGACGATCGCAGAGACGGTAAAGGCCTACATCCATTCCTTTTTCGTTTCCAGCACCATTGCCCAGCTCTGGTATCTTCCGGCGCTTGCGCTTGCCTGCCTGATCGTGTGGACCGGTTACCGCGTGGGCTTAAAAATCTGGATGCTCCTGATCCTGACCGGAGCGCTGTTTGTGTTTGGCTGCATCTGTGACAACTGGTATTTTACCCAGCAGGCACCCATGAAGATCCAGGAGTTTGTCTGGTGGTATGCGCCGAAGTTTGTGACCATGCGAAATGGTCTGTTTTACGGAAGCTTTTATCTGGCTCTGGGACTCTGGTTTTCCCGGAAAACATGGCGGATGCCGCTTCTTCTGGCGCTTGCCGGAAGCCTGGTATCTCTGGCACTGATGTACAAAGAGGTTTCCACCTGCTTTAATACGAACATGGTATTTAGTGCAGCCCCGGCCGCTTTCTTTTTGACGGAGCTTTTTATGAGAGCAGAGGGTGGATATTCCAGGTTCTTTGTGACTCTACGAAAAATGAGCGAATGGGTCTATTTTTCCCATTTCTATTTCTTTTACTTTTTCTCCTGGACCGTGAAGTGGAATCCGCTTCCGCTCACTGAGAAAAATATTGCACTATGTGTCTTGGTACCGATGATCCTGTTCGCCTGGATCGTTTCGGTGCTTTCCGAACGGGAGCGGTTTTCCTGGCTGGGAAAATTGATCTGACAGGCTTGTTCACACATTGCAAAAACAATAGTTGACGATTGGCAGCAGAACTGCAGCCTGCATCCGCCGTCTGGCTTTATGAAAAATTACATTACAGGCAATAAAAAAGGAAACGCACTCAGTTTTGGGTGCGTTTCCTTTTTTGCTGCCTTGTATGAAAGGATGATTGCTGGCTTTTAGAATTCCGGCTCGATCAGTCCGTAGGTCTGGCCCTTTCTCTTGTAAACAACATTGACTTCCTCGGTCTCTGCGTTTAAGAATACATAGAAGTTATGGCCTAACAGTTCCATCTGGACACAAGCCTCTTCCGGATCCATCGGTTTCATGGCGAAACGTTTGGTTTTCACGATCTGGATCTCGTCTTCCGGCTCGCTCTCTTCGCTGATGAACAGATCTGAGAATGCCTGTGCGGACTGTTTTTTGTCGATCAGTTTGTTTTTGTATTTGCGAAGCTGGCGTTCAATGATTTCTTCCACTAAATCAATGGACACGTACATATCGTTGCTGGATTCTTCCGCACGGATGATATTTCCCTTCACCGGGATGGTAACTTCGATTTTCTGTTTGTCTTTCTGTACACTGAGCGTTACGATGATTTCGGTATCCGGAAGGAAGTAACGTTCCAGTTTTCCAATCTTTTCCTCAATGGCGGCGCGAAGCCCCGGAGTCACATCAATATTTCTGCCTGTAATGGTATAACGCATAAGTCATCAGCTCCTTCTTTTGAGATGTCCTAAGTATAACACATAAAATCGAAAATTTCAACTAAAAGCAGGAAATTGTTGAGACAATTATTGTGAATAAAATATAAAAACGAATACTTTATCCACAAAATAGAAATTGCATTCCTACCTTTGGAAATGTGGAAAAGTCAAGAGGTTTTCCTTCATTTTTTGGCTTAAACAGTGGATTTATGAGATATGAACAAAGAAAACACGGTTTTTTTCCATCTGGAAAGAACAGAAAAATGTGGGAAAACTTTGTGGATAATGTGGATAACTTGGTGCATAACTCATTTTTGGCTGAAAATCAAGGAGACGGGATGTGGATGCATTTTTCGTGGATATTGTGGATAAAGTGGATAAGTTGTGAATCGAACATGTTTTTTGTGCAACCTGACAAGTTTACCATAATTTTACACAGCCGGAAACCGCTTTTGCAGGCTGCCTGGGATCGTTTTTTATAGAGTTTCAAGGAGGAAAAGTAAGCAGAAGGTAAATTTTTTGTGAACAACAAGGGGAAAACTTGAATAAATCAGGGGAAGGTGGTACAATATCAAAGATTGACTATAATAATAGGAACGAGACAGACGAAACAAAGAAAGTTTAGGAGAAAGAATTATATGAATCTCATAGAAAAAGTATTTGGTACCCACAGTGAGCGGGAACTGAAGATGATCTATCCGATCGTGGACAAGATTGAGGCACTGCGCCCGACCATGCAGGCAAAGACCGATGAAGAACTGCGCGACAATACCCGCATTTTCAAGGAGCGCCTGGCAAATGGTGAGACTCTGGACGATATTCTTCCGGAGGCATTCGCTACGGTACGTGAGGCTGCAAAGCGTGTGCTGAACATGGAGCATTATCCGGTACAGCTCATTGGTGGTATCGTGCTGCATCAGGGCCGTATCGCTGAGATGAGAACCGGTGAAGGTAAGACCCTGGTTTCCACCTCTCCGGCATACTTAAATGCACTGGCAGGAAAGGGCGTTCACATCGTAACGGTCAACGACTACCTGGCAAAGCGAGATGCAGAGTGGATGGGACAGGTTCACCGTTTCCTGGGCCTGACTGTCGGCGTGGTATTAAACCCGATGACCTCTGAGGAACGTAAGGCCGCATACAACTGCGACATCACCTACGTTACCAACAACGAGCTGGGATTTGATTACCTGCGTGACAACATGGCCATCTACAAGGACCAGATGGTACTCAGAAATCTGGACTATGCCATCATCGATGAGGTGGACTCTGTCCTGATCGATGAAGCAAGAACCCCGCTGATCATTTCCGGTCATAGCGGCGAGTCCACCAAGCTCTACGAGGTCTGCGACGTGCTGGCTCACCAGCTGGTACGCGGCGAGGCATCCGGCGAGTTCACCAAGATGAATGCGATCATGGGTGAGGACATTGAGGAGACCGGTGACTTCGTAGTAAACGAAAAAGATAAGGTTGTAAACTTAACCGAAGAGGGTGTCAAGAAGGTAGAGCAGTTCTTCCATATTGAGAACCTGGCAGATCCGGAAAACCTGGAGATCCAGCACAATATCATTCTTGCCCTGCGCGCGAATTACTTAATGTTCCGCGATAAGGACTACGTGGTAAAAGATGACGAGATACTCATTGTCGATGAGTTTACCGGACGTATCATGCCGGGCCGCCGTTATTCCGATGGCCTGCACCAGGCAATCGAGGCGAAGGAGCATGTCAATGTACGCCGCGAGAGCAAGACTCTGGCAACTATCACTTTCCAGAACTTCTTCAATAAGTTCCGCAAGAAAGCAGGTATGACCGGTACTGCGCTGACCGAGGAGAAGGAGTTCCGTAATACGTACGGCATGGATGCGATCGCAATCCCGACCAACCGTCCGGTTGCGCGTATCGACCACGAGGATGCTGTATACAAGACGAAAAAAGAAAAATTCGAGGCAGTTGTCAACGATGTAGTGGCTTCCCACGAGAAGGGACAGCCGGTGCTGGTTGGTACCATCACCATCGAGACTTCCGAACTTCTCAGCAAGATGCTGACCAAGCGCGGCATCCAGCATAAAGTCCTGAACGCGAAGTTCCATGAACTCGAGGCTGAGATCGTGGCAGATGCAGGTATTCACGGTGCCGTTACCATCGCGACCAACATGGCTGGTCGTGGTACCGATATCAAGCTGGATGATGAGGCAAAGGCAGCAGGCGGCTTAAAG
>ERZ791879.1264-NODE-1264-length-12047-cov-6.254336_pt1 | contig 12047 bp, 7 predicted proteins | sample MGYA00510162_ERZ791879 | MGnify/ENA primary metagenome ERZ791879 (study PRJEB30046, sample SAMN00792113) | human gut metagenome | study: EMG produced TPA metagenomics assembly of the A metagenome-wide association study of gut microbiota in type 2... | reverse complement strand
AGGAGGTGTATTATAAAGAGAATCTGCATCTGCCTGTGTCTTCCACTTTAACATAGTTGGTGTTCCAGGAAGTACATCATCTGTTATAAGGTCTTCTCTGATAATTGCGATAACAACTCCAGCAGGTCCGATATTCTTCTGAACTCCACCATATACAACTCCGTACTTTGTTACATCTATAGGCTCTGATAAAAAGCATGATGAAACATCTGATACAAGAATATGTCCCTTTGTATTAGGGAGTGTCTTATACTTAGTACCATAAATTGTGTTATTCTCACAGATATATACATAATCTGCATCTTCTGGAATATCAAGATCTGAGCAATCTGGAATATATGAATATGTCTTATCCTCTGAGGAAGCAACAGCAACAGCCTCACCATATATTTTAGCTTCGTTAAATGCTTTCTTAGCCCACTGACCAGTAATAATATAAGCTGCTTTTTTGTTCTTCATAAGGTTCATAGGAACTTCTGCAAAGAACTGCGATGCTCCACCCTGAAGGAATAATACCTTATAATTATCTGGTATATTCATAAGCTCTCTTAAGTCTTTTTCAGCTTCCTTGATGATATTGTCATAAACCTTGGAACGATGGCTCATCTCCATAACCGACTGACCACAACCCTGGTAATCTAACATTTCATCTGCTGCTTCCCTTAATACCTCTTCAGGCAAAACTGCTGGACCTGCACTAAAGTTATAAACTCTTGCCACTTTTTCTTCCTCCTAATCCATTTGAATTCTATTAAATATATGATAAATCTTTAATCCTAAGTACAAATAATTAACTTTTTTAAGCAAGCTGTATATATTTGTCGCAAAATGTCTTAAGTATTAAAAATTTATTAAACTATATTTTATGCTTGTATATTTACTATGTCAAGTTAATATTTTAACATATTAAAGTTATATATGTATTTTTTTTAATACTCTGAACGCTCACTTAAGAATCATATAAAACAATTCCGGATTCATAATACAACAAATCCGGAATTTCTATTTATTAATATAACCTGCTTGCAATTAACATTGACCTACTTGCTCTCAGCCTGTTTCTTATTAAGATCATCCCTGTCGAATGCTTCTGATATAGGAGCACCTGGTGCAACCATAGGGAATACCTTATCATCCTTACATATGTCACATTCTATAACACAAGGAATATTAAGCTCTATCGCTTCCTTTAACGCTTTTTCAAAGCTTTCAATATCAGCTACTCTGTAAGCCTTAGCTCCCATACCTTCTGATACCTTAACGAAATCAACCTGATCATCAAGAACAGTTGCTGAATAACGCTTTCCATAGAAAAGATCCTGCCACTGTCTTACCATACCAAGTACGTGATTATTGAAAACTATCTCTATGATAGGAATATTATATCTTGTAGCTGTAGCTATTTCATTCATATTCATACGGAAACAGCCATCACCTGCAATGTTAATAACAACCTTATCCTTACAGCCCACCTTAGCACCAATACTTGCGCCAAGACCATAACCCATAGTTCCAAGTCCGCCTGACGTAAGCAAAGTTCTAGGATTCTTATACTTATAGTGCTGTGCAGCCCACATCTGATGCTGTCCTACATCTGTGGAAATGATTGCATCGCCATTAGTTATCTCATATATCTTTTCCATAATATATGGTCCGTTAAGTACATCTGTTCTATACTTCATAGGGAACTTTTCTTCATATTCCTTAAGATGTGCAAGCCAGTCTGCATGATCAAGCTGTTCAAGCTTGGCATTTACTCTCTTAAGTATTTCAAGTGCATCACCAATAACTGATGCATCTGTATGTATATTCTTATTAATCTCTGCTGCATCAACATCAAACTGAAGAATCTTTGCATTTTTAGCAAACTTCTTAGTATTTCCCGTAACTCGGTCTGAGAATCTTGCACCTATTGTAATAAGCAGATCACATTCTGACACACCAAAGTTAGAGGTCTTAGTTCCATGCATGCCAAGCATTCCTGTATAGTGTGGATCTGAACCATCAAATGCACCCTTGCCCATAAGTGTATCGCATACTGGAGCATCTATCTTCCTAACGAACTTTTTCAGTTCTTCAGAAGCATCTGATGCTATAACTCCACCACCTACGAATACATAAGGCTTCTTAGCAGCCTTTATCATAGCTGCTGCATTCTCAACAGCTTCTTCACTGATTGTATCAGTTATTCTTTCTATTGGCTTAGGTGTTTCCTTTATGTAATCACACTCATTGGCTGTTGCATCCTTAGTAATATCAACAAGAACAGGTCCTGGACGGCCTTCCTTTGCAATTCTGAAGGCTCTTCTTAATGTATCTGCAAGTTCATTTACATCCTTTACGATAAAGCTGTGCTTAGTTATAGGCATAACTATCCCTGCTATATCTACTTCCTGAAAACTATCTCTTCCAAGAAGTGGCAGCGTTACATTACAGGTTATCGCTACCATAGGAATTGAATCCATCATCGCTGTTGCAATACCTGTTACAAGATTCGTAGCTCCTGGGCCAGAGGTTGCAAAGCATACTCCAACTTTTCCAGTTGCTCTTGCATAACCATCAGCGGCGTGTGATGCCCCCTGCTCATGAGATGTAAGTATATGTGTAATCTCGTCTGAATGCTTATATAATGCATCGTAGACGTTAAGAATAGCTCCACCCGGGTATCCAAATACAGTATCTACACCCTGTTCTTTTAAACATTCAACTATAATCTCTGAACCATTTAATATCATTCGTCTGTCTTCCTTTCATTATATGTTATTGTTCTGTCCTGACAATTTCTATAATAAGTTATCTGAATGTCCTGCATTCATCACACCTCTTATGCCTCCGGAGTCTTTAAGATAGCTCCTCTGTTGCCTGATGTAACCATAGATGCATATCTCTTAAGATATCCTGTTGTTACCTTAGGCTCTCTTGGCTGCCACTTAGCCTTTCTTGCAGCAAGTTCTTCGTCTGAAACCTTAAGTTCAAGCTTAAGACCTGGAATATCTATGCTTATGATATCTCCCTCTTCTACTAAAGCTATTGGTCCTCCAACTGCTGCTTCCGGAGACACATGTCCAATAGATGCACCACGGCTGGCTCCTGAGAAACGTCCATCTGTTATAAGTGCAACTGATGAGCCAAGTCCCATACCTGCGATAGCTGATGTTGGGTTAAGCATTTCTCTCATGCCCGGACCTCCCTTAGGTCCTTCATACCTGATAACAACTACATCACCTGGTACAATCTTTCCACCCTTTATAGCAGCAATAGCATCCTCTTCACAGTCAAACACTCTGGCTGGTCCCTCATGTACAAGCATTTCATCAACTACTGCTGAGCGCTTGACAACTGAACCATCTGGTGCAAGATTACCTGAAAGAACAGCAAGACCTCCTGTTTTACTATATGGCTTATCAACCGGTCTTATAACCTCTTCATCTCTATTATAGGCTGTTGCAATACATTCACCAATAGTCTTTCCTGATACTGTCATACAATCTGTATTAAGGAGTCCTATATCAGCAAGCTCCTTCATAACAGCATATACGCCTCCTGCTTCGTTAAGATCTTCCATATATGTAGGACCTGCTGGTGCAAGATGGCAAAGATTAGGTGTCTTCTCACTTATAGGATTAGCAAACTTAATATCAAAATCAAAACCTATTTCATGTGCAATGGCTGGAAGGTGAAGCATACTGTTAGTAGAGCAGCCAAGTGCCATATCGACAGTAAGTGCATTCATAATAGAATCCTTTGTAATGATATCTCTTGCAGTAATACCCTTGTTAACCATATCCATAACTGCCATACCAGCATGCTTTGCAAGCTTGATTCTTTCTGAATATACTGCTGGAATAGTACCATTGCCACGAAGTCCCATACCAAGTGCTTCTGTAAGACAATTCATCGAATTAGCTGTATACATTCCTGAGCATGAACCACAGGTTGGACATACCTTTTCTTCGAATTCAAGTACGTCCTCTTCAGTCATAGTTCCTGCTGCATATGAACCAACTGCCTCGAACATAGATGAAAGACTTCTCTTCTTTCCCTTAACATGTCCTGCAAGCATAGGGCCACCTGAAACAAATACTGTTGGAAGATTAAGTCTTGCTGCTGCCATAAGAAGTCCTGGTACATTCTTATCACAGTTAGGCACCATTACAAGTCCGTCAAACTGATGTGCAATAGCCATGCATTCTGTTGAATCAGCAATTAAATCTCTTGTCACTAAAGAGTACTTCATACCGACGTGTCCCATAGCAATACCATCACATACTGCAATTGCAGGGAATACTACTGGAACACCACCAGCCTCAGCTACTCCTAACTTAACTGCATTAACAATCTTATCTATATTCATATGACCTGGTACAATCTCATTATATGAACTAACAATACCAATCATAGGCTTCTTCATCTCTTCTGCTGTGAAGCCAAGTGCATTAAACAAACTTCTAGCAGGTGCCTGCTGCATACCACTTCTAGCGTTATCACTTACCATAATTATTCTCCTTACAAATCATTTCTTTTATAAATATATCCCTAACATGTATATCAATATATATGATGTCGTGGTCAAAAGCCCCCCGACTTTGATACCTACGAATTGCTCCGTGCTACGCACTCCCACAATTCTCCCCAATATTCGCATATCGTGGGATTATCATCCCACTTTTATGCTCATATCGGGGCGGGTCCCAAGGTCTTTCACCCACCTATGAGCAAGCTCATGTGGGTTTAGACCTTTTGACCCTGGTATCATATATTATACTCTCTTGGCTATAAGGTCGCCCATCTCATCTGTTCCAACCTTAGTGCATCCCTCTGAATATATATCTGTTGTCCTATAGCCTTCTTTAAGCACTGCCGCAACTGCCGCTTCTATGGCATCAGCTTCCTTATCAAGGTCAAGTGAATATCTTAACATCATTGCTGCTGAAAGAATTGTAGCTATAGGATTAGCTATATTCTTTTCTGCTATATCAGGTGCTGAACCATGGCTTGGTTCATATAAGCCCAGCTTTGTTTTACCAAGACTTGCTGATGATAACATACCAATAGAACCTGTTATCATACTTGCCTCATCTGAAAGTATATCTCCAAACATATTCTCTGTAAGAATAACATCAAACTGTCCAGGATTCATAACAAGCTGCATAGCACAATTATCTACAAGCATATCCTCAAGTTCAACCTCTGGATAATCTTTAGCAACCTCATGTACAATCTTTCTCCATAATCTTGAAGAATCTAAAACATTTGCCTTATCAACACTTGTTACTTTCTTTCTTCTCTTCATAGCTATCTCAAAGCCTTTAATAGCTATTCTTCTTATCTCTTCTTCATTATATGTAAGAGTATCAACAGCCGTCATAAGTCCATCGACTTCCTCTGTATGTCTCTTTCCAAAGTAAAGACCACCAGTAAGCTCTCTCATAATAACCATATCAAAGCCATCACCTATGATTTCTTCCTTAAGAGGGCAGGCTGCCTTTAATTCATTATATAAATAAGCAGGACGAATGTTAGCGAATAACTCTAAGTCCTTACGAATCTTTAATAGTCCTGCCTCTGGTCTTAGGTTAGGTGCCACGTCATACCATCTTGAGTTACCCACGTTACCACCTACTGCACCTAGAAGCACAGCATCTGAAGCCTTAGCGACGGCTACTGCCTCATCTGTAAGAGGTACTCCGCACTCATCAATAGAGCAGCCTCCCATTAAAATCTTCGTATAATCGAACTTGTGACCATACTTAGCTGCCACAGCATCTAACACCTTAACGGCCTCTGTTACTATTTCTGGTCCGATTCCATCTCCTGGAATTAATGTTATTCTACAATCCATGTTAATTCCTGCCTTTCCTTCTTGTACTGAAGCCCTTACTTAAATATATCGCAAGTTCAGGCTATTGTTTAGTATTTTACTCCATAATAGTGCATTTTTCAAGTAGGGGCATAATAAAAAACTCTGGACAGATATCAGCCTGATGGCATTATCTGTCCAGAGTTTTTAATATAAAACTTTATATTATCAATTATTATTCTTCTGTAGAAGCTGGCTTCTCAACCTGGGCAATAGCCTTCTTCTGCATTGTAATACGGCAGTTCTTGTTGTTACCGAATTCCACGATTACATCATCCTCTGTTATATCAAGGATAACACCATAGAAACCACTTGTTGTAAGAACATAATCGCCAATAGCCATTGAATCCATAAGCTGCTGCTGTTCCCTCTGCTGTTTCTTCTGTGGCTTAATTGCAAAGAAGTACATTAAAGCACCAAGTGCTATTACATACACAATAATAATACCAATCTGACCCATTATTAAATCCTCCTAATTACTTGCCTGTGTACAGGCTCAATATTGTTATAATATCGTAATTTATGCTTCGTGTCTATGTTTAAATTGAAATTTATAGCATTTTTATAATTTTATGATGTAAGTGTCAAAAGTATAAATTACGTTTGTACTCGCACAAATAAGCAATTTATACTAAATAATAATTATTAATCCTCTTTCTTATCATATGTTTTAAGAAGATATAGCCTTTCATCCTTAAAGCTCTTATAATTACCGGCATCTATTGCAGCCCTGATATCTTCCATAAGATGATTATAAAAATACAGATTATGAAGAACGCAAAGTCTCATGCCTAACATTTCTTTAGCCTTAAGCAAATGTCTGATATACGCTCTTGAATAGTTCCTGCATGCAGGACACTGACAGCCTTCTTCGATAGGTGCTGTGTCTTTTTCATACTTTGCATTGAAAAGATTAATCTTACCAAGCTTTGTATACACATGTCCATGTCTTCCATTTCTTGATGGGTATACGCAATCAAAGAAATCTATTCCTCTGTCTACTCCCTCCAATATATTCGCTGGTGTACCAACTCCCATAAGATATGTTGGCTTATGTTGTGGAAGATATGGAACAACTTTATCAAGCACATGATACATTTCCTCATGTGATTCACCTACGGCAAGTCCACCAACTGCATATCCATCCAGCTCAAGCTCTGATATTCTCTTAGCATGGTCAACTCTGATATCGTCATATATCGCGCCCTGATTAATACCAAAAAGCATCTGATGCTTATTAATGGTATCCTCAAGTGAATTAAGTCTATTCATCTCCCTCTTGCAGCGCTCAAGCCATCTTGTAGTTCTCTCTACTGAATTAATAATATACTTTCTATCTGCCTTTGCCGGAGCACACTCATCGAATGCCATAGCTATTGTCGAGCCAAGATTGGACTGTATCTGCATGCTCTCCTCTGGTCCCATAAATATCCTATGTCCGTCTATATGTGACTGGAAAGTAACGCCCTCTTCCTTTATCTTTCTAAGTCCAGCAAGTGAAAACACCTGAAATCCGCCTGAGTCTGTAAGTATAGGCTTGTTCCAGTTCATAAACTTATGAAGACCTCCAAGCTCTTTAATAAGCTTATCACCTGGTCTAACATGAAGATGATATGTGTTCGACAACTCTATCTGTGTACCTATCTCCTGCAAATCTGTTGTAGCAACCGCCCCCTTAATAGCTGCAACTGTTCCAACATTCATAAATACCGGTGTCTGCACAGTTCCATGAACTGTTGTGAATTCCGCCCTTTTGGCTCTTCCGTCTGTTTTTAATATTTTATACATATTTGTCTTTTCCTTCTGATTTTTCTATGATTTCTCTTTTATTTTTATTATACTTTTGACACTCACATCATTTTATAATTATTCTATACTCCATATAAATGACAAACATTTTTCTATATGAAACATTTATCTATCTTTTATAGAAATCAACTATCCTGTCTATTCTTGATGTCATATTTCCTAATATCATATCTACAAGCGTTAATGCTGTCATAGCTTCAACAACAACTACCGCTCTTGGAACTATCATAGGATCATGTCTGCCTTTTATAGATATACTGATATCCTCGCCAGACTTATTAACCGTCTGCTGCATTGAAGCTATGGAAGGTGTTGGCTTGACTGCTGCCCTGAATATTATATCAGAACCATCACTCATGCCTCCAAGCACTCCACCACTATGATTAGTCTTCTTGACAACCCTGCCATCCATTACTGTAAAGCTGTCATTGTTGGTGCTTCCTGTACTATCAGCCGCTGCGAAGCCATCTCCTATTTCAAAGCCCTTAACTGCGCCTATTGACATAATCGCCTTTGCAAGATTGGCGTCCAGCTTATCAAACACAGGATCACCCACACCTGGCATCATACCAGTCACAACACACTCTATTATTCCACCAATAGAATCTTTTTCCTCAAGCTTCTTCGTTGCGTATTCCTCCACCTTACAGGCAGCCTCCGCATCCGGCATATTAAATGCATTTTCATCGCGTTCCCTGATATCGAACTTATCATAATCTATGCTTATGCCACCTATCCTTGTTGCGTAAGCACATACGCTTATCTTAAGAGTCTCTAACACCTTAATAGCGATTGCTCCTGCTGCCACTCTGCCTATTGTTTCTCTTCCTGAGCTTCTTCCACCACCTCTGTAATCTCTGAAGCCATACTTCTCATCAAATGTATAATCAGCATGTCCAGGTCTGTAATACTGGGCTATTTCTGAATAATCAGACGAACGCTGTGTCTTATTATGTACCATCATCGATATAGGCGTTCCTGTCGTTTTACCTTCAAATACACCTGACAATATACTCACCTTATCATCTTCTTTTCTTGGAGTTGTAAACTTAGATTGTCCCGGCTTTCTTCTATCAAGAAACTTCTGAATATCCTCTTCGCATAAAGGAATACCCGCTGGGCATCCATCTACAACCACACCAAGACCTTCTCCGTGTGATTCACCCCAAGTCATTATCTTAAAAATATTTCCAAATGTTGAACCTGCTGCCACCTTATATATCTCCTATTCTGCACTAATATACATAGTCAACTCAACGATAATTCTATAGATGTATAAAATTCATAATTACATACAAAAATCTGATATCATCCATAAAACAATACTCTATAGATAATATCAGATTTCCATTAATTATTCAAAACATTTTCAAGATTATTTCTAGCTTCATCCATCGCAGCCGCGGCCTGTGCATCCATCTTCTCTGGCTTAGTCTTTAATATAAGCTTCTTTAAGGTATTCATAGCTTCCTTAACAGCCTTTTTCTTAGCTTTATCCCATACCTTCTTGTTCTGGCTGTACTCGCCCTCTGCACGTCTTAAGGTATTCTCAGCTTCGATACGCGAATTACAAAACTCTTCATTCTGCTTATCCTGTGCGCCATACACCTCGGCTTCCCACTTAGCTTTCTCAATCTCTTCCTCTGACATATTAGAGCTTGAAGTTATAGTTATAGACTGCTCTCTTCCCGTTCCTAGATCCTTTGCAGACACATTTACAATACCATTGGCATCTATATCAAAAGTCACCTCTATCTGTGGAACTCCTGCCATCGCACGCTTAATGCCATTAAGCCTGAAGTTTCCAAGAAGCTTGTTATCTCTTGTAAATCTTCTCTCACCCTGAAACACCTTGATTTCAACTGATGTCTGGAAATTGCCAGCCGTTGTGAATATCTGGCTGTGTCTTGTAGGAATAGTTGTATTTCTTTCTATAAGCCTGCTTGATATACCACCAACAGTTTCTATTGAAAGAGATAATGGTGTTACATCCATAAGTATAATCTCCGAAGCTGCTGAACCTGGCTTAAGCTGATTGCCAAGCTTTCCACCCTGAACTGCTGCTCCAAGTGCAACACACTCATCCGGATTAAGATTCCTTGATGGTTCTTTTCCCATAATCTGTCTTACCTTATCCGAAACAGCAGGAATTCTTGTGGAGCCTCCAACAAGAAGTACCATACCAATATCATTCTTACTAAGCCCGGCATCACGAAGTGCATTCTCAACAGGAATAACTGTCTTGTTAACCAGATCATCTGTAAGCTCATTAAACTTTTGTCTGGTGATATTCATATCCATGTGATGTGGACCATCCTTCGCAACAGCTATAAATGGAAGGTTAATATTAGCATTCATTGCAGAAGAAAGCTCTTTCTTAGCCTTTTCAGCTTCTTCCCTTAATCTCTGCATAGCCGCTGGATCTTTTGCAAGATTAATACCATCTGTATCCTTAAACCTACCAACAAGATAATCAACAATGCGGGAATCAAAGTCATCCCCTCCAAGATGATTATCTCCGGAGGTTGCAAGAACCTCTATAACATTATCTCCAATATCTATAACAGATACGTCAAAGGTACCTCCACCAAGGTCATATACAAGCACTTTCTGAGGATTGCCATTATCAAGTCCATATGCAAGTGCAGCGCTTGTTGGCTCATTAATGATTCTTAACACATTAAGCCCCGCTATCTTTCCTGCATCCTTAGTAGCCTGTCTTTGTGCATCATTAAAATATGCTGGCACAGTAATGACAGCATCTGTTACTTTCTCTCCAAGAAATCCTTCTGCATCCTTCTTTAGTTTCATAAGTATATAAGCTGATAACTCCTGTGGCGTATATGCTTTGCCATCTATCTTTTTCTTATAATCAGTTCCCATATGTCTTTTTATTGAAAATATGGTTCTGTCTGAGTTAACCGATGCCTGTCTTCTTGCAGCATCCCCAACCAGTCTTTCCTTATTCTTAGTAAATGCAACAACCGATGGTGTTGTTCTATACCCTTCACTATTAGTAATAACTGTTGGCGAATCACCTTCTATAACTGCCACGCAGCTATTAGTTGTACCAAGATCGATTCCAATTACCTTACTCATAATTCCTCCATAACTCACACTAAGAATAATAACACTTATATTCGATAGTTATAAGTTTATCATATTTATGAGGAATTACCATTAATAAAAGTAGAATTAATTAGAAAATTTATATAAACTTGTTTTACTGTAACCATGTTAATCTTTGTTTACAGAAAAATAACATACTCCTAAAACTATCTTTCTTCTCGTACATATCAATGCAATGTTTTGTTACCATTCAAAATAACATACTCCTAAAACATTCCTATTACATTTCCTTGGTAAACGGCTGTTTTGTTACCATTCAAAATAACATACTCCTAAAACTTCTCATGCAAGAATCCAGCCGTATCTCTAGTTTTGTTACCATTCAAAATAACATACTCCTAAAACTTCAATTTCAGACGTATCACAAGAACCATCGTTTTGTTACCATTCAAAATAACATACTCCTAAAACTTTATACGCATTGGTCAGACACGGCATTAAGTTTTGTTACCATTCAAAATAACATACTCCTAAAACCGTGCTACTTGAATCCAGCTATCTTCTAACGTTTTGTTACCATTCAAAATAACATACTCCTAAAACCTCAAATAAAGTTTTTCAGGTGTTAACGACGCACCCGTATTTTAAATAGTACCTTTTTTATTTATTATACAATATAATTTCATCATAATCACTATCTATATACAATATTTTTTCATTTTCAAACGGTTCTTTTTCTTCTCCTGTTTCTATAAGCAGTATATTAACCTTTTTATACATTGCATATTTATATATTTCCTTTAATTCATCATCAATCAGATATAATTTAAGATTAACAAATATTAATATTTTTGCGATCGAAAGATATTCAACAACATCTATCAATGAAAATATTGTATCTGTTATTTTTCCTTTATTATTCGATATCTTAAGCCCTAATAGTTTCAAATACTCTTGTATCCCGATACTTTCCTTATAATTGAATTCAAACGGAAATTCATTGAATACATCTAATACATTTAGTTGCAATTTTTGAAAAATTGTCTGAAACTCTGACATTCTTTCAAATTCCTGCTTATATATTTTCTCTATTTTATTATATAAAGCACTCTGTATTTTCTTTTGATTAAAATCAATATTAAACACATCAATAAACATCAACACTTCTTTTTCAATCTTAATCTCTGTATCATTATCTAATATAATTATACGTTCTTTAGTATCCTCAATATTGTTTATATTATCATTTAGGCTATTTATGACATTAGTAAATAATTTTTTATCCTGAATTTGAAGTACATTAATATAT
>ERZ791879.1259-NODE-1259-length-12066-cov-35.865207_pt1 | contig 12066 bp, 9 predicted proteins | sample MGYA00510162_ERZ791879 | MGnify/ENA primary metagenome ERZ791879 (study PRJEB30046, sample SAMN00792113) | human gut metagenome | study: EMG produced TPA metagenomics assembly of the A metagenome-wide association study of gut microbiota in type 2... | reverse complement strand
TTTTAAATGAGTGTGGAATTTACTTCTGCACTGGAATTTACTTTTTCAAGTTAGCTTAAACAATGAATACATTTTTTCATCAATATTTGGATATTCAAATCCCACCTCATCTATCTGCATTACTATTGCTTTAACCGGACAAATCGAACAGTAAGCCGCACATCCACAACAATCTTCTTTGTTCCATATTTCAGAAAGGTAGTCTTGTCTTCCGTGATTACTGTAGCCGCATTATAAGATACGAGGACGGAGCACATGAATGGCTCTGAATTCCAAGGCATTAGTGTAGCAATGATAAGTGCCGCAGGATCCACCGGATGCTGCCTGACATACTTACAATCTTTTAACTTTTTGAATTGTCTTCTCGAATAAATACGAAAATATAACTGCAACAACTTGTTCTTGTCCCCCCAGCATAGAAATAAAGCATCGACAAGCTTTACATCTAAGACTAGCGAATGGTATATTATAAGTTTTTACATAATCGGAAGTTCCCAATCCAATTGTTTAATCACACTACAATTAAGAGCGCTACTCCTTTCCTGCATTACACATTTTTACCAATAATTGACTAGTAACACTTTCTACCTTCATTTAAATTTTAGAACTTTCTTTCTAATGCTATAGCGCATTTATCTTAACAGGACAAGTCTTAATGCAAATTGAACAACATACACACTTTGTCTTATCAATAATCGGATATTCAAATCCCATTTCATCTTCACTCATTGTTATTGCCCGTTGTGGACAAATAGAATAACATGCTGCACAACCACAACATTCATCTTTATTATTAAAAAGTACTGGTATATCTCGCATAATTTAGTTCTCGCTTTTCATATTATTTTTTTAATATATATCTAGCTAATTTTTTTATTTTTCTATATGCTCTATGAATTATAGAAACTTTATTATATTTTTTGTAACATTTACTAAAACTCATTATATCTAAATCTTTTAAAAAGTAATATCCCTTTTCAGGTACATTAGCAGAGGCCATAAGCATTGGATTCCCGCCGAAAATAGAATCAAAGTTTTTCCTATAAATGTTAAAATTCTCCGTAATACTTTCGAATATTTCTTTACCCTTCTTTGAATTTATCAAAAGAAGTGATGTTCCCTTATCATCATCCAGTTCTTCATCAATACCCCAAAAATCTGCAAATGTTATATCACTCTTCCTTGGAAATCCTTTAAACTTACAATTTCCACAACATGGTCGTATGTAAAAATTAGATGTCAAGTATCCCTTCATAAATAGATTATCATCTCCATCCTTAATACAATAACTGCCATCTTCAAAATCTAACCGAGTTCTTGTGGGAGATGTTTTCCATCCACCTTCTTTATATTTAAACCACACTCTGGTTATTTTTTTATTTTCTTTTTCCTCTATTTCACTTAACCAAGATCTTAGTGCTTTAGGAGAGTTCATTCCTCTACATATGAAATCCATTGTAACTAAGTTATCATAATTTTTACCCAGAAAAGCATATAAACCTGCTACCTGACAGGGAGAACCACAAAATCCCACTAATATACCATTATTCAAGTACTTTTTGATTTCAATAAATATATTTCCTATATTACTACTTATATATTTTGACTGTCGCAACGCTTCTAATTCTAATAAATCTTTAGCAATCGCATGCTCTACCATGTTATTCTTATTATATTTTGCTCCAACGACTATTCCATTGTTATTAATAATATATTTTGCAAATTCTGTAAAAGCTCCACCTGAAGTACTATAAAATCGAGTCGTCTCATTCTTTGACCATACTGCGTATGTATCTGGTCTCTCTAATCTTTCAATCATTTTTCCCATTCAACCTTTTCTCTAATTATATGCGCCGGTACTCCTCCAACCAATGCTCCTGCTGGAACATCATTTGTCACAAGTGCTCCTGCCGCTACTACTGCTCCATCTCCAATATTTACACCACTTAAAACAGTTACTCTCGTTCCTATCCATACATGATTCCCAATATAAACCGGCTTAGTATTTCTATTTCCGCAAATTTCATGAGCATCAGAATCCATAATTGTAAAATCATGTGAGATAGCACAATCATTTCCAATAACAATTTGTTTATGACATCTTATCTTACAATCACTATTTATAAAAGAATCTCTTCCCAATTTAAGACACGCTTCATTAAACAATATTATATCCGCTCCATACATGAATGAGAAACCATCACATTTTAAAATAGAGTTTTCATCCATTCTTAAAATAGATGATCTTCCATTTTTACCAAACCTATTAGCATTTAAAGTTAAATTTCCATTTAAAATAATTTTTGATCCTTTTTTTAACTTTAAAAAATCACATTTATCACATTCCAATATTGCATCACCATTAATATGTGATTTATAAATAAATGTAATTACTGTTCTTTTTATTTTTCTAAGTGCTCTTTTTAACATATTCTTTCCTTAATAAATATTTCTATTATTACATATGTTGGCGATACCATAAAGTATCGCCAACATATAAGCTATTTCGTAACAACCAATATTGCAGTGCTTCTCGTAACTTTACCTGTATTATCTTTCACTTCCACAAAAAATTCTCTATTTCCGGTGCTTCCTGCTGTCCATGTATAGCTTGATTCCTTAACAAATTGTGATGTAAGTCGTGACCAGCTGTCTGTATCCTTATTATGCACTAAATAACTGTATGTATATGGCGCTGTTCCTCCTGTTGCAGTTCCGCTTACAACCACCTTCTGTCCTACATTTACCCTGCTCTTATCTGCTTTGGCACTGACTGCAAGATTTTTCTCTGTTGACACAGCTACTGCACTGCTTCGCACTACTTTGCCGGTACTGTCTTTTACTTCCACAAAGAATTCTCTGTTTCCGGTGCTTCCTGCTGTCCATATGTAGCTTGATTCCTTAACAAACTGTGGTGTAAGTCGTGACCAGCTGTCTGTATCCTTATTATGCACTAAATAACTGTATGTATATGGCGCTGTTCCTCCTGTTGCAGTTCCGCTTACAACCACCTTCTGTCCTACATTTACCCTGCTCTTATCTGCTTTGGCACTGACTGCAAGATTTTTCTCTGTTGACACAGCTACTGCACTGCTTCGCACTACTTTGCCGGTACTGTCTTTTACTTCCACAAAGAATTCTCTGTTTCCGGTGCTTCCTGCTGTCCATATGTAGCTTGATTCCTTAACAAACTGTGGTGTAAGTCGTGACCAGCTGTCTGTATCCTTATTATGCACTAAATAACTGTATGTATATGGCGCTGTTCCTCCTGTTGCAGTTCCGCTTACAACCACCTTCTGTCCTACATTTACCCTGCTCTTATCTGCTTTGGCACTGACTGCAAGATTTTTCTCTGTTGACACAGCTACTGCACTGCTTCGCACTACTTTGCCGGTACTGTCTTTTACTTCCACAAAGAATTCTCTGTTTCCGGTGCTTCCTGCTGTCCATATGTAGCTTGATTCCTTAACAAACTGTGGTGTAAGTCGTGACCAGCTGTCTGTATCCTTATTATGCACTAAATAACTGTATGTATATGGCGCTGTTCCTCCTGTTGCAGTTCCGCTTACAACCACCTTCTGTCCTACATTTACCCTGCTCTTATCTGCTTTGGCACTGACTGCAAGATTTTTCTCTGTTGACACAGCTACTGCACTGCTTCGCACTACTTTGCCGGTACTGTCTTTTACTTCCACAAAGAATTCTCTGTTTCCGGTGCTTCCTGCTGTCCATATGTAGCTTGATTCCTTAACAAACTGTGGTGTAAGTCGTGACCAGCTGTCTGTATCCTTATTATGCAGGAGATAACTATATGTATATGGCGCTGTTCCTCCTGTTGCAGTTCCGCTTACTGTTACTTTCTGTCCTACATTTACCTTGTTTTTATCTGCACTTACACTGATACTTAAATTTTGCTTCCAATGAGCCCAAAGAGCCTGACTTCCTGTTAACACATCTCCTTCTTTGACTTTAGTACCACCATCCTTTTCTGTATACCACCCCTCAAATGTATAACCATCTCTATATATTGTCGGACTTCCCTGAAATTTAGGGTTTTCATATTGTGCATACAATACTACACTATCATTTTTGCTGTATGTATCTCCCGCAAAATAAGTGATACCACTACCATATTTATCGGTGTTCCAACTCAAAAATGAGCAACTGAAGTACTGACCTCTCCGAGAAATAGTACCACCATTAGGATTGTAATATACAATATATGACTTATCTGGCTTATTAGAACTAATTAATATATCTTTTCCATAATGTTTTTGTTCTGATTCGGGTGCATTCTGGCCACCATTTGCATCATATTCAATTGTATAAATATCATGTACATCTAATGTTTTCTCTAGGGCTATATCCTTCCCATTTATAGTTATAGTAGTTTTACATTTATATTTTCCAATGCTAGAAGCAGTAAATTCCAGACTGCCAGAATCTTCCTTATTGTAACTTTTTTCTTTAATTTTTTCACCACTCGGTGAATACACTTCCTGTTTTACTGTATATTCTCTATTTCTATATTGATTAAATGCTAGATTGCTATTAGCATCAAACATTTTGTACCAGTAAATAACTTTTTGATTTTTTTCTACACTATCAACTTGACTGGAAAATGCATCATTAAGTGACACACCATCTTCTATCTGATCTTTCCTTTCAATAAAATTTACCGTTCTCTCACTATTTCCATTCCAATCTCCTGTAACCTCTACTTTTCCTTTGTATGTTCCTCCTGTCCTTGCATTTCCAATTTTAATCCAATTATTATCATTATTATAGGTATACGAGAATGCTTCTGTTCCATCTGGATTATATATGGTTTCTTTAACAGAATAATTACTACTCATAAGTTGATCTAAATACTTACCTGAATTTTTGTCAAAAATTTTATAACATAAATAAACATCATCTTGTGTATTACATTCCTTAATCTCATTTCCCATAGGCGTATCAGAAAACCACGTTTCCATTTGTATATGATAACTAGGAGGAATTGTTCCACACATATATTCGGCATTTCCAGAAAGTGCAACCCAGCCTTGTCCACTACTCAGTTTACCCCATGTATACCCACCATTATCTATTTTTTCGCAAATATAGATTTCAGTACCATTAGATAGTGTTCCAACAATAGAATTTGATGTTGAAGGTCCAGATCTAATATTCAAAACAGATGAAACAGATACCTTCCATCGTTCTGTTCCTTTGTGATCATCACAATTATGTACCGGAATATCTGGATAATAATCATAATATCTGTACACAGAAACTCCTGCATTTTTAGATTTAAATGTACTAAAACTTTGTGTGTAATGCTTTACAGTTCCACGTCCATCCGAATTTGCGTCAAATATCTCAATTGTATTAGCACTTCCATCTACATTAACACAAATCATTGAATGTGGATTTCCTGAAGAATTTCTTCTTACCTGGATATAATCTCCGGGTGCAGCTTTTTCTAATAAGTTTTCCAACTGTCCTGCTGAATATCCAGGTCCTAAAGTTCCAATTGTCTTTATGTCACTTGCTACATTATTTAATTTGTAATTTGTTGGATTACTTGAAAGCGCACCATTACCAACTTGTTTTGATCCTCTATTAAATACATTATCAAATATCATATGTGCGAATCCATAACATTGGCTACCGCCTGCATAACTCCACGTTCCTGTTCGTCCAACATACTGTTTCATTAAACTTTCAAGCTTTTGTGATACATCATTTCTTGTAATAGCGTATGCCTTAATAGACGGAGTCAACGTAACCATTAAACACATTACAATACAACAAACTACAAGTTTCTTAAACTTTTTTTTCATATGAATACCTCCCTGTGTTATATATTATAATTGCTTAAAATCGCAATTGTCCGGATCGTATCTTAATCTACTATTAATATTAATCCCCATAATCTGTTCAATCTCACTTTCTGTCAATGAAAAATCATTAATATCTAAATTAGCTATCATATGCTCTATATTTGACGAATTAACAATAGGTATGTTGCCTATCTGTTGATGCCATCTTAATATAATTTGCGCTAGTGTTTTATTATACTTTTGTGCTATGGGCACCAAACATGTCTTTCTTAACCTCTCATCCATTCTAGCTGTTGATGTATATGCCATTATCTGAATCCCACAATTATTACAATATTCTCTCAATTCATTTTGTGTAAACAACGGATGACATTCTATCTCATTTACCATAGGCATAATCGTAGCATATGATTTTAACTCTTCTAAATGATGTATATTAAAATTGCAAACACCTATCGCCTTACATTTACCTTCACTATATAATTTTTCCATTTCTTTCCAACTATCTATAAAGCGTCCTTCAACAGGCCAATGCATTAAATACAAATCAACATAATCTATTTTCAATGCTTTGAGACTGTTTTCAAGCCCTTCTCTTACACTTCCATTATATTGATCTGTATTACATAATTTAGTAACTAAAAAATAAGACTCTCGTGGATATTTATTTAAAGTATTTCCTAATACCAATTCGCTTGCACCGTAAGCTCTAGATGTATCGAAGCACTTGCAGCCATGCTGCATCGAAACATCAACAATCTTCGATAAATTAATATTCATTAATGCATTCTTTTTATCCTTATTCAAAATTACTTTGATTTTATTTTTAGCTAATTTTGCTTTTCTCTTAATGCCTGTTGAATATATATTTGTAATTCCCGTTCCAAAACATAAATCCGGCATTATAACATCATTACATAAAACAATATCTTTCATTTATCATAACCTCTTATCTTTTCTTTAACATTCTAAATAATATACCTTTTGCTTGTATATACTCATCCTTTTTCCGAAGAACTAAATTTTGCACAAAAAACGGAACCAAAAGGCAAACTACCAACTTTAATATTAATTCTAATATCCCTCCAATATTAATATTTAAACAAACAAAATAAACTATTAAAGATGTTATCAACGTAATCAATACATATTTTGAAATATCTAATATATAGGAATACAATGGCTTTTTATACACTAATGAAAACAAGTTATGTATCAACCATGGCATTGAAATAAAAATATAGCTTAAAACCGTTGATAATATAATTCCATATAATCCACAATACTGCACCAAAACTATATTCAATATCAAATTAACACTGGCACCAACTAATGGACGAAATCTATCAGAATGCCATAATCCTGCCGCATCTTTAATTGAAGCCCATAACATAGCAAGTTCCAAGCAGTAAAATAATACACAAAATAGTATCACAAATCTATAATCAAGAATATATTTGTTTCCAACCCACAATCTTATAAAAGGCTGATATAATCCAATAAAACAACAACAACAGATACACAAAATATAACATACTATAAATGAAAACACTTTAAAATCCTTATAATTTTTTTCAATTGTCTCTGTTACTAAGCTATTACCAATTCCAGCCGTTATAGAACTAAATAAAACAGTAATGAATCCGCAAACCGCATTCATAATAAAATAATAATTTTGATAAACCGCTAATGTTGTCAACCCCAGAAAAGCTGATATAACGATTGTATCAGCTGAGTTTGTAATAGTACCTCCCAACTTTGCTGTGAACAAATCTCTTATTCTACGATTTATAGTTTTTATTTCTGAACTTTCTAACTTGCCATTCGGTCTATAATCCGGAAACATCTTAGTAACAACCATTGCAATAACAATATTTGTCATTGCCTGTGTAAATAGCGCCACTATCACATATGCATAATAGTTTTTGAACAAAACTAATACTAAAATCTGCAATGCGTATTGAACCGTATTTGTAACTAATGTTACCTTACTTGTAACATCTGTCCTTTGATGTGCATCCAGCAAACAATTTTTATATGCAAATAGCCAATATGATAATACCGTAACCGCTAAATTTAAAATATATAATATATAAATATTAATATCAGGTGGTACATCGCTCTTTATAAGTTTAGGTATAAACGGCGTCAAAAATGCACCAATGATTGCAATTACTAATCCTATAACTCTATAATACGTACGATATAGCTTCATCAATGCACAGATTCTTGTTTCGTCATCTATTGCAATAGGCTTGTACATACTATACACCATTGCACTTCCAACACCAAGTTCTGCTAAGTTAAGCACCTGTAATATTGAGGTAAACAAACTATTCAATCCCAGATACTGTACTCCCATTAAGTAAATCATTACAGTACGCATAACAAATGGAATTACTATCTGATAAGCTTTTAGCATAACTCCAAATACAATATTTCTGCCTGCGTTTTTTGTTCTCTCTATTTTCATCTGTAACTTCCTTTAGTGTTTAATAATGTATTATATAATCTTCACTATACGCGGATTTGTTAACATCATTTTTTGTAAATTACTTTGTCTTTCCTTATCAAGTAATAAATATTCAGACAATAACCTCTGATATTTTTCTCTTCTTCTTTTTGTAAGCTTACATTGAATCATTAAGTTTTCAAATTTTTCTTCTGAAATCTCATCCAGAATACTGCTATAATCTGTATTCTCCAAAAAGAATCGAACATAAAAGTTCTCGAGAGTACGTACATAAAATCTACCGGAGAAAAATTCTATACCTGGTTCCTCTTTTATTTCCTGATACTTTCTTTGACCTAAATATGTATCAAACTCTTGATACATATTTAAAAATGAAATAATAACATGCGCTGTCGAATACGGATTATAGATTTTATTCACCTTATCGACATATTCTTTATTTTCATTAATTAAACTGTATATAATGTAATCACTGGAAATATACTTAATGTTCCTTACAATTTGCTCACTGTTTTTCAATATATAATCAATATAACGTTGTATATAGATATTATCATCGATTACTTGCATTCCTAATGTCAATATATTAAACGCAACAAACTTTGTTCGCGACATAGATGCTTCTTTATCTGCTTCATCAAAAAGATATTCAACCAATTCTTGATATCTCATCTCGTCTTTTTGCTTCATCATAGCAAGAGTTAATTCAAATACCTCTGAATCAACATCAAATTTCTTCAAAAGTTCATATACCTTTTCAACATTTGATACTCTGACAAAAATATATTGAGCATAAAAGAATTCAAAAAAGGATCTATGGAAAAATTTAAATCTATCTTCTCCGGCAGCCGGAACAAATAACTCCGTTCTATCAGAACAAAAAATCAAAAAGTTTTCTGCTGCTCTTTCAGTCTCTACCATGGATGTATACTTCCCCTTATAAGTATCACACAACATTTCAACTATTTCTTTTTTCCCTATATCACAATTATTTGGAAAACACATTCTCGCCAATTCCATAAATGTATTTTCTTTCATCATATATGATATCAAGTTCCAATCAAATTTAGCCTTTGTTTTTTCTTTCTCTCTTTTATAGGCAATATATTCAAAACACTTCTGATATAATTCCATTTTGTTTTCCGGAAGTTCTCTTTCAGCCTTATATATATTTATCAATAAAGATAAAATCAAGAAACTATTCAAAAATCCTTTATTTACCAATACTTCAGCTTGTTCCAAAAATATTTTCTTATCTTTTTTATCAAATTTTCCAAGCTTTATGATGTTATCCACATAAGACTCAATCTGCTCTCTATCCAAAGGCAATATATCAAAAACCTCCACATCTTTTTCAGGTATAAAACCTCTACTTCTTGATGTAATACATATTTTATTGTTCGGATTTTGATTTTTAAAATACGCAATAATTCTCTTATGTAAATCTTCTCTTTTTTGCTTTTCCACCTCATCCAGCGCATCAAAAAGTATCAAGCATCGCCCTAATTTCAAGTAATACTCTATCATTTCAATTGGGAAAAATTTTCTATCCATTAATGTCTCTTTGACCATGCTATCCTGCAAAAATGTCACCATTGATAATGGCTTATCTCCTTCAGAATAAAAGGCTTTTAAGTCTCCGTAAATAACTAGATACTCTGTACTATTAAATATATTTATTTTTTCAAAATCGTTTATTATCTTTTTTAAAAACAGCGACTTACCATAACCCGGTCCACCTGTAACATAAACGATGCCTGAATTATCAAAAATGTATCTCCAATCATCATAACTTTCTTCACCAACTTTACGCTCTTTATCATGATAATAAGATACTCTATATCTATAATAATCTCTTCTCACAAAGTGTACATGATTTGAAATTTCTTGTTCTGTAGATGTACATCTTAAAATAGGAGGAACATAAAATTTCTCGAATTCAAATTGATCTAATAGATATATATGAGCTTTTGAGTGATTTGTTTTTAAAATTTTGTGATATTGTTTAACATATTCAGAATATCTATCTTCAATCGGAACGATATCGCATTTCATAACACGATTTATATTATCTATAATATCATTAAGTCTTAACATAATGCTCTCATATATAACATCCATTCTGCTATTAAGCATATAAACAGCAATTCCATCTTTGTCCTTAATATTTGAGGCGAAATAATTTGCTGCTACCTTAAAAAAATCTTCAAAGAAATGGCGAATCATCGTCTTTGAGGGCACATTTACTGTTCCATAATGATAATCATCAAGTAAATGAGATGTAAGAAATTCTATCACATCCTTCTCTACTATCATTTTATTATTTTTCTTTAATTTACGTAAATTTCCTGAATAATTTCCAGAAATCTTATATATTATATAGTTCTCAATAGTATCTTTAAAAAATGGAGCTTGTATAAAGTCATTAAACTGTCCTGACATATATAACATTTCATATTTGACGCCAAAATTATCCTGAACAAACTTTTCAATTTCATGCAGAGAATCTTTATCTTGCTTAACATAAAATTTATCAAAACACACTTTTCCAATATCATAAATTATAGATGCTAAAATACTGCAACCAACATTTGATACAACAAGATCCATCTACTTTTTCCTCCATGTGATTTAGCCTAAAAATTCACCATAATTTTTTCTATTGTTTATTTTTTTTCCAACCACTTATCATATTACCAATCATATTAATAACGCTAAACAATATAATTAATATGGCATAATATACAAAAGATAGAGATAAAGAAAAAAGACTACCTACTATCTGTTCCGACATATTAGATATTGTATCCGATACATCCCATGGTGTTCGATCAGTTAATTTTAATAATATAATAGAAAATATAACCGTAAATGTTGGTGCTAATAAAAGCTTACAACTTTCATAAGCAGGTTTTCTAAACTTTTCATAAATACTATATTGCTTACTTTCATGTATATTAATCAAGTTATATTGACTATATCTACAATACTCTAAAAATGCTAATGTCAATGCAACTGCACCGCACCACGGAATAAAATCCGCACTAGTGTTCAAAATTGCCATTCCCACAAATAATACGGCACCATATACTATTGAGCCTATCCATAAAATGAAATCCAGTATATCATTCCTATTTATATTTCTAAATTTTTTGTTATAAAGTTTTGTATTTTGCTTATGCTTATCTTACAGTAATCGTCTATACCAGAAAAATTTTCAATATAAATAGCACTCAACATTTTATACTGCTCATATGATATATCTTTGAGAACTCTTATTTCAAATGGCTCTAATTCATTGTATGAGTTTTTTAATAATATGTTTAAAATACACCTTATTATTATCAAAATAACAATGAGACCAACCACAAATGGCTTTATAGCAACATCTAATTTACTAGACAAGAAATTTGATAACAATCCTAATGTAAAAGCAACCAGCAAATCCATTCCTCTAGTCATTTCGCTCATTAACACATTTAACAAAAATTTGCTCAAAGATTTTTTAGAAGATTTTTCATTCCTTATCAGATACTTCTTTGCTAACTCAAAACCAGCTTCATTATCTGTAAGGTTCATCTCTTCTATTGTTTTTTTTATTCTATTAGCTGCATAAACATCTTGCTTTATGTACAATTGTCTATTTTCTCGCTTAAAATATCTAAACTTCATAATATTAATCTCTATTATAGGCGAACTTCTTCACTTTATTGTAGATGCCCTCTGCATCCAGTCCATACTTGTGGATAAGCTCCACTGCCGGTC
>ERZ791879.1217-NODE-1217-length-12518-cov-10.939019_pt1 | contig 12518 bp, 11 predicted proteins | sample MGYA00510162_ERZ791879 | MGnify/ENA primary metagenome ERZ791879 (study PRJEB30046, sample SAMN00792113) | human gut metagenome | study: EMG produced TPA metagenomics assembly of the A metagenome-wide association study of gut microbiota in type 2... | reverse complement strand
ATTATAGAAAGGCTTTTAATTGTAACTATAATAAAAAGTAATGTATTAAATAATAAAGTAGGTATAGTCTCCCTAAAGAAATCTATTTTTACACATATAATATAGAAGATAAACTTATTATAAATTCTCCTGATGAATTCTATATTGCTGAAATATTAAATATAGAAAAGTAGTTTATCAACATCTAGTAATTTAATTTTTTTAATATTATAATAATTTATATATCTTTGCACTCATAGCTCAGTTGGATAGAGTGCTGGACTTCGAATCCAGGCGTCGGGGGTTCGAATCCCTCTGGGTGCACCAAAAAAAGGGATTATCTCACTAATTTTAGTGAGATAATCCCTTTGTATAATATTTTATTGAAATATTAATCTATAATAAGGATCAAAAAAATGACTAATTAATATATTATAATGATATTAATTAGTCATTTCTAATATGCGAAAGTATATTTTACATTTCACAAATATATATGTCTTTTAAAATGGTACCTCTTCATTAATTCCTTCATTAACAACTTTCTTCTTGCTGTCTATAAAAGTGAACTCACTTAAAATTATATCAACCTTATATTTCTTTTCCCCTGTTTCACTAATATAATTACTAGTTCTAAGCTTTCCTTCAACTGCTAATCTACTTCCCTTACCAACATTATGAGCTAATATTATAGCTTTTTTATCAAATGCTACTATCTCTACAAAGGTTGCTATTTTTTCATTTCTTTTAACATTATACTCATTTACTGCTAAAGTAAATCTAACATATTTTCCTTCTTTTTCATCATTCTTATAATCCTTTAACTCTAAATCATTAACTACATTACCTACCAAAGTAACTTTATTCATATTTACACCTCCAAGAATTAACTATCTTAATTCTTGACCAGAACATATTTTCTTATACATATAAATTATATATTTTTTAAAATCCTAAATCACTAGTAATCATATCTACTCCCATATCAGTTAACTTCTTTATATCATCTTTATTATTTACAGTCCATACATTAACTTTTGCACCATTTAAGTGTGCTAAATCAACCTTATCTTTTGTTACCTTATCCACTTTAATATCTATTCCATAATTTCCGTATTTTTTTAACAAATTAATATTTTCTCTAGTTATATCACTTAAATATTGAAAATGAATTTTATCACTATACTCTCTAATATACTTTATCCACTCATGTGAAGTAGATATTATTATAGCATTGTCCTCAAGTCCATATTTCTTTATCTTATCAACAATTTCTTTAACTTTTTCCACATTAACTACCTTAAATTCAATAACTGGTGTTAATTTATTTTCAACACAACAACTCAAATATTCATCTAAGGTTGGTATTTTTAAATTATTATAGTTGCAAATATTATTCCCACTATCTATATTAAGTGCTTTTACTTCTACTAAATTCATACTTTTAATTTCCCCCACACCATTTGTCATTCTTTCAACATCAGCATCATGAAATACAACAATATTTCCATCCTTCAATACATATATATCTGCCTCAACTCCCCAAGCACCCACACTCGCTGCTCTTTTAAAAGACGGTATTGTATTTTCAGGTTCTAAAGCACTAGCTCCTCTATGTCCTATCATTTTTACCTCTCGCTCATTCCCATATGTATTCACATTAACATTTAATATTATGATTAATGATATTATGATTAATTTAAAAATATTATTTATAAATTTCATACTTTCCTTCTTCTTTCTATATATAATTAATAGCTATTTAAATATATTATTAATACTTCTACCCAAAATAATACATTTTATTTATAGAAATAAAGAGGCATTTAATATAAAATGCCTCTTTAAATATTCTTATTTAATTATAGCTTCTCTTAATCTATCTGATGCACTAACTAATTCATTTTGCCAATCTTCAACAGTCTTAGTTCCATTCATTATAGAATCTATTATTAAGATATAAGAATCATTCCAAACTAAACCTTCTATTGGCTCAGTAGCAGCAAATCCACCCATAACTGGTTTAGCACCATTTTCATAAACACTTAACATCTCAATTTGTAAATCATCCAAATATTGGCTAGCTATTTCTATAGCACCCTCTACAGGAACAACTGATTTTCCTAACTCTGCAATTATTCCTACAGCTTCATCACTATAAAGATAAGCCATAAATTCCTCTGCTAATTCTATATTAGAAGCTTCTGCCGGAATATACATTTGTTCAAAGAAGTTATAAGAATACATATCTCCACCTTCTTCATAAGCTGGATATGCTGTAAATCCCCACTCAAATCCATCAGCTCTTGGAGCATCTGCCATTTCACCTGGTAACCAATCTCCATTTGGTAAGAACAATGCTTTATTATCTAAAATTAATTGTTGATTTTTCTTATAATTATCTCCATTAGCATTTGCTACAACTGAAGGTTCAGTATAATCTTTAAGCTTTTCAAATGTTTCTAATACTCTAGTAGCTTCCTCTGAAGTCCAGAATCCTTCTTCATAATTCATTGCTTTATTAAAGCCTTCAATTCCACCTGATGCTGCTAACATAGCGGGCATAGCAGAGTCAAAATATCCTGCTGTTGGATAAGCAAATAAATATATTCCATCAGCCTTTGCTTTATCACCTAACGCAAAGAATTCATCCCAAGTTTTTGGAACATCATATCCTTTCTCTTCAAATAATCCTTTATTGTAGAATAATCCTGTAGGGCTATAGAATAATGGTGCTAAATATGTTTTACCATCTCCATATGGAGATGTAGATGAAGTATCTAAGAATCCATCTAATATTTTATCTTTTACTTTAACACTCTCACCCGGAACAGTCATGTTCATAACATTAGTTAAATCATGTAGAGCTTGTTCATTTATAAAAGTTTCTGTTAAAGCTTCTGGTCTACCAGTAGCTAAATATATTAAATCTGGAATGTTTCCCCCTTGAATTTGTGGTCTAATTACTTCTTCTAAATTAGAGGCCGTAGTTAACTCAACTTTTACACCTTCATGGCTTTCTTCAAAATTCTCAACTAGCTTTTCCCAATGGGCTACTCCACGACCACCTTCTAAAGCTGCAATTTTTAAAACTTTTTCTTCTCCTGAATCTGTATTTACAGTTGTACTTGATTCTTTTCCTGAATCTGTAGATGATGAATTGCCACAACCAGCAAATAACGTAGTTGCAATAAGAGCACTTAATATAAATGATAATTTTTTAAATCTCATAAAAAACTCCCCCTAACCTTTATACCTATATTTTACAAAAGTGTAAACGTTGTATCAATAAAATTTTTGTTCTTTTTTTTAGTTATATTGCGATTGAGACAATTTATAATAATTTATAATCCTAATGTACTTTCAACAACTTTACTTATTTCTTCAGCTTTTTCTAACGAATCCATTTCTGCAAATACTCTTAATACAGGTTCTGTACCTGAGAAACGAACAATTACCCAACCTCCATGTTTAAAGTATACTTTATATCCATCTCTATATGATACTTTATCAACTTCATAATTAAACTGTATTGGTTTCTTTTTAACCATTAATAAGTCAATTAATTCCTCTTTCTTTCTTTGTGGCATTTTATAATCTCTTTCAGTCATGTATAGTCTTCCATATTCATTACATATATCTTCATATATTTCTGATAATGATTTTCCTGTTACTGCTATCATTTCAACTAAAAGAGATGCTGCATAAACCCCATCTTTTCCTTGAATATGACCTTTAACAGTAAGTCCTCCACTAGACTCTCCACCTATTATTGCATCACTTTCAATCATCTTAGATGATATATGCTTAAATCCAACTGGAACTTCATAACATTCTTCTCCAAAACTCTTAGCCACCCTATCTAAAAGTTCTGTTGTTGCAATGTTTCTAACTACTGGTCCACTCCATCCTTTATATTTTAATAGATAATAATATAATAAAACTAAAATATCATTAGGATGAAGGAATCTTCCATTATTATCAATAACTCCAAGTCTATCTGCATCACCATCAGTTGCTATACCAATATCATATTTTCTATCAATAACATAATTTTGTAATGCTCTTAAATTGGCTGCATTTGGAGTAGGTAATTTTCCACCAAATAAAGTATCATGACGTTCATTAATCACATCTAATTCACATCTAGCTGTTGCAAGTATAGTTCTTAATGAAGTTTGGCTCACACCATACATTGGATCTAAAACAACCCTTAAATGTGCATTTCTAATAGCTTCAACATTTATTTGAGATAAAATACAATCAATGTATTCATTAAAAGGATTATCATACTCTATTAATCCTTGATTAATACCTTCTTCAAAATCTATCGATTTTATTGCCTCTCCTTCTAATTCTTTAATATAATTTTCTACATCATTTGTAACTATTTCATCAGCATCTTTTCCACCCTTAGTAAATAATTTTACACCATTATAAAGTGCTGGATTGTGACTTGCTGTTATTGCCATACCGTAATCTAATCCTAATCTTTTAACTTCAAACATTATTAGAGGTGTTGGTACTCCTCTATGAATAAATAATACCTTTATACCCTCATAAGCTAAAACTTCAGATATCCACATTGTGGCTTCCTTAGATAAGAATCTTCTATCATATCCAAGAACCATAGTTCTATTTTCAACATTCTCATCCTTCATTTTTCTAGCAACAGCTCTAGCTAATTGTTGAACATTATCCTTCGTAAAGTCTTCTCCTATTATTGCTCTAAATCCTCCAGTTCCAAATTTAATCATAAAATTCACCTCTCAACTATATTATTTAATACATATTTATCTACAATACATTTTAACTTATCCCACTTTAACTCCATATCTTTTACAAGCTTAAGTTGAGTTCTTGTTCTATCCAAATTTTGCTCTTCATAGCTCGTTTTATAATAAACATCACCATCTAAATAGTCTGTTAAAAATCTAATTCCTTGTTCTAAAGTAATTACTTTTGCTCCCATAGGTAACATTGCAATTTCATTTTCAGTAAGAATAGAATTCGTTCCTTCTAAAAAACCTTTTGTAAATGCTTCAAAAAACTCTAAATCAACATATACCTTATTTAAATCCTTTTCATCTTCTAATGCATGGGTTGCTCCACTTCTTATTGCATCTCCAAAATCATATAATGAAAGACCTGGCATTATTGTATCTAAATCAATAACACATATTCCTTCTTTAGTTTCCGCGTCCATAAGAATATTACTTATCTTAGTATCATTATGAGTAACTCTTAAAGGCAATTCTCCTCTTTCATACATCTCAAGTAATATAGAAGTATCATTTTTTCTTTCTAATATAAAATTTACTTCCGCCCTTACCTCATCTAGCCTATTAGCTTTATTATTTTCAACTGCACTTAAGAATGTTTTAAATCTCTCTCTTGTATTATGAAAATTAGGTATAGATTCATATAAATCCTCGGCTCTATATTCCGATAACATATTTTGAAATTGTCCAAAAGCTTTTCCAGCCTTATAAAAATCATTTGCTGACTCTAAAACATCATAAGTTATAGTATTAGAAATAAACTTAATAGCTCTCCAATAATTACCTAATGAATCTTTAAAAAAGCTTTTTCCTTCCTTAGTAGGAATCACCGTTATGGTTTCTCTATCTATATCTCCATGATTTCTTTTAACTACCTCTTTTAAGTAATCACATACATTACAGTAATTTTCCATTAATTTCTCAACATTTTTAAAAATTGAATGATTAATCTTCTGTAAAATATACTTTTCTTCTTTACTTTCATTATTTTTGCATATAACTAAAAATGTATCATTTATAATTCCACTTCCAAAAGATTTAACATTTACAATCTCACCATTAAAATTAATAGCTTCAAGAGCTTCTATTGTAATTTTTAAACATTCGTCATGCATCTTGGTTTTATTTCCTCCCATATATTTTCATGATAAATTCCCTCTTTTATCATATTCTCTATAGCTGCCCTTACAATATACTTATCCTCTTGATATGTAACTCCATACCATTTATCTTTAGATTCCATAACTTTTACTTTTATTTTATTATTAGCTAGAAGTGAACTTACAACAGAAGGTATAAAGTACTCGCTCTTCTTTGGATCTTTTATTGCCTCTATATCTAAAAAAGTCTTAAATTGATCTTCAAGAGCCTCAAATATATTAGTATTAAATGCCCACATATTCATTGATACCGGAGAACTATATTCTAATTCAGTCCAATTAACCTCATCCTCAGTATAAAAAGCTGATTCACCTTTTTTTATTATTTTTGTTCTTTCAACAACCTCTTCTAAGTACCCATCTCTTACTTTACAGACACCTCTTGCAACATGTCCATTTTCTGAAAGTGTATTACATAATTTATATCCAATCATTCCATACATATTTTCATCATTATTTGTAGTTAAGAATTTATATATTTTATTGAAAGCTTCTTGACCATAAAAATCATCGGCATTTATTGCAACAAATGGAGCATCAACTACATCTTTAGCACATAATATAGCTTGCCCAGTTCCCCACGGCTTAGTTCTACCTGTTGGAACAGTATACCCTTGTGGTAAATTATCTATTTTTTGAATTGCATATCTTATTTCTGCATATTTCTCAAGCTTGTTTCCTATAAGCTCTTTAAATTCTTCTTCAATTTCTTCTCTTAATATAAAAACTATTTTTTCAAATCCTGCCTTTATTGCATCATGAACAGCTAATTCTAATAGTATCTCTCCATTTGGACCAATTTTATCTATTTGTTTTAAACCACCATATCTACTCCCAAGTCCTGCTGCCATTATTAATAATATTGGTTTCATATATCTTCTCTCCCTTTTACTGATATTTTTTATTATATGAATATAACTCTGCAAGCAATCCGGCTAATCCTATAAACATAATAAGAAGCCCATTATATCCATGTATCGTATTTCCTTTTATAACTAATATCATTGATATAATAAATACTAAAATATAAATTATCTTCTTAACCATAAAATCACCCCTATAGGTAGTTGGGTAGTTAGTAGTCAAGGATAAAATTTCTTATAAATTTACTATTATTTTAATTTATCTCTTAACTACTAACTGCTAACCTCTAACTAATTTTATTCCACTTAATTTCTCCTGGCTGTAATTCAATTTTCGTCTTATTTCCATTTCCATCATATACAAATGTAACTTGTTTTTCATGTGAATTATTAATTACTGCATACTTATTACTTTCTAAATATGCTGATACCTCACAATTTAAGTTATCTGCATACCATATTTTCATCTTATCTTCTTTATGAGCAGCATAGAAGCAACTTCTCATAAGTATACGTGTATTTTCAATAGAGTATGGCAATCCAGCTATATATACAGCTCTTCCCTTTCCATAATCATTAGATGACATTAATAGATCACCATTTTTATAGCAAATAATTTCTGTATCTTTACTCTTAGCATATACATTCTTTTGTCCCTCTCCAAAATCTATTTCATCGGTTACATCAGCTGTAATAAAATGCTTATCTAATTCACTATTAAAGTATTTATCTGTACTTAATGAAAATCCTAATTCTTTATCTACGCCTAAAGCTTCTGATAATTGGAAGAAATGTCCTCCATAAAGAACCGCTGATGGTTCTCCCACACCAACAAATCCTCCACCATTATATATCCATTCTCTTATAGTAGTTATAATTTCTGTATCTAACCACTTTTCTCCACCACTAAATGCAGTCCCTGCATCACCAGCATTAATAATTACATCTATATCATTTGGAACACCATTATCTTTAATATCATCAAAACTTATAAACTCTACATCAAAACTCATTCCACTTAAAGATTCTATAACACCTAAATAAGTGTATATTTGTTTATACCATAAAGCATGAGCAACCATATGAGTTTGCCATGTTCTAAGCTTTCCCCAACAATTTAATACTCCAACTTTCAATCCACAGTATGGTTTATTTCCACCTATATTATCATAAATTTCTCTAAACTCATTACATACACTTTCAATATATTCAACGAATTTAGGAAATTTATATGCCAATGATAAATATCCACCATAACCAATTCTATCTACTGGTTTTCTCATCAATGCCCTTCTTGCTGTTATCCAATTTTCTTTTGCTTCTATACAAGGATCATTTCCCTCAAAGAATGTATCTGGGAAAAAATATGGTAAAAATCTACCTTCTGTATATTTAACTCCTGGAATATCTGAAATCATTCTAAGTGTTGCTCCTCCACCAACAGATCCAACAACTCCATCTAATCCTATACTGCTAAAATATTTACCGTAAGGTTCTGTCCCTATCCAGTTATCTCCTAAAAACATCATTGCTTCTCTTCCATCTTCATGAACTATATCAACAAGCTTCTTAACATTCTCTGCTACAAACCTTTGTTGAAAGTCTATATAGTCTAGATATTCTCTAGATGGCACTCTAAATGATGAGTTATAGTATCCTTCATCAACGATATCTTCTGGTCTTAATGCATAACCCTTTTCTTCTTTAAAAGCCTCTAAGGCTTCTGGACTTACACTTGAACTATATCCAAACCAATCAACAAATTTTTCTTTAGCTAAATCATTAAATATTAATGTAAAATGATAGAAAAACGTTGTAAACCTTACTATATTAGATTCTGGATGTTCATCTAACCACCTATGCATAGCTTCAAAAATATATTTATTGCTTTTAGGTTTTCTTGCATCAAATGGCATTTCATGTGGCTTGTCTCCCCAATTATTTGTAATATGATTATACATTTGTGTTGGATCCCAAATACAATAAGCTAAAAATGTTACAGTATATTCATGCCATTTATCAACCTTTTCTATAATAACCTCTTGAGATTTTTCGTCATAACTCCATAACTCTATATCTACTACCTTATTTGTAGTTCTATCTATTACTTCCCACCATGTTTTTATATCATGATAAGTATCAGGCTGAACTTGTTCACTAAAATATCCATCCATTATTTTAATTCTTAATTTATCTTCACTTGCAACATGATGCCTAGTCATTAAATATGTTTGTTGCAATTCTTCTTTATTAGCTTCTGCCCATTTATTATCTCCACGTGCAACAAAGTAAGTGGAATATATTCTTTCTGCTAACCCCTTTATTTCTTTAGGCAGCTTAAACCCATCGCAATCTCTTATTCCATCTGCTCCCCATTTTTCTGCTATCTCCATAGTTTCCTTGATAAAATTATCATCTGTCGGTATTGTGACTCTTCCTTTATTCATCTTTCTCTCCCCCTATTCTTTTATACCGCCTACTGTCATTCCTTCTGTTAATTGTTTTTGTACTAAAATATAAAGTATTATTGTTGGAATCATTACTATAACTAATCCTGCATACATAGCACCATAGTCTGTTGCAGCTTTTTGTACTTGCATTAAATTCAATAATCCAACTGGTAAAGTTTTTGATGAATTTGGAAGTAATGTTAATGCAATTATATATTCATTCCAAAAAGCTAAGAATTGAAATAATATTACAGTTATAATACTTGGCTTAGCCATTGGAATTATTACTTTAATTAGTGTTTGAAAATAAGTACATCCATCTATCGTTGCTGCTTCTTCATAAGCTCTTGGCAATGTACGTAAATAATTAGATAGTAAATAAATTGTAAAAGGCAATGCTGTTGAAGCATAAACTAAAGCTAGTACAATTTTATTATCTAAAAATACCGTCATAGCAAGAGGAAGTGCAAATATTTGTTTTATTGCTTTATCTGCATCAAGTATTAATAAAAATATTGGAACTACAATGTAATTAACATTTATAAATAATCCCGCTGCAAATAATGTATTTATTATTTTTTTACTTTTAAAATTAAATCGTGATAATACATAAGCTGCTGGTATAGCAATAACTAAAAGAATTATCAATGCAAGAGCAGTTACAAACACCGAATTTAAAAAATACTCTCCCATATGCGATTTAATAAATGCATTTGTAAAATTTTCTAAATAAAATCCCTTTGGTAATGCCCATGGGCTACCATAAAATTCTGATTTATGTTTAAAGGATGCAAGTATTGACCATCCTAAAGGTATCAATATGCTTAACGTAAACAATATTAAGCATAAATATATAAATGCCTTCATTAATTTACTAGAGGATTTCTTTTTATTTCTCTTAATAGTAGATTCTTTATAATTAATTTGTTTTTCAGTAACATTTTGCATATCTAACACCTCCTAATACTCTATTACTTCTCTTTCTGTTATTTTACTAATAATTAAAGATAGTCCAAATGAGAACAAGAAAATTACAACTCCTATAGCCATACCATATCCATATGAGGAATTACCATAAGCTTGCTTATACATATATCCCAATGCAGATTCTGAAGCTCCATCTGGTCCTCCACTAGTCATTACTTTTACAAATAAGAAACTTAAATTAATACAACTTATTATAAAAAAGGTTAAGGTTGTTCTAACAGTTCCCCATACAAGTGGTAAAGTTATACTAAAGAATTGATGAATCTTCGAAGCTCCTTCTAAGTCAGCTGCTTCATATAAACTTTCAGGCACACTACTCATAGCTGACATATACATAACCATATAATAACCTACTGCTTGCCATATCATGGCAATAGCAATGCACCATACTACTGTTTTAGGATCTCCTAGCCACATTCGTTGCCAGTTCTCTAACTTAAACAAAGCTAAGGTTGCATTTATAATACCTTGATTTGGGTCTAATATAGCTGAGAATATAGCTGATATAACAACTACAGAAAGAATATTAGGTAAGTAAAAAACTATTCTAAAAAAATTATTAAACTTAATATCTTTTCTAATTAATATCGCTGCTAATGCGATAGCTAATACTAATGTTACAATACTTACAAACACAATTAAGAATAATGTGTTTTGAAATGATTTTATAAATTTTTCATCCTTAAACAATATAATGAAATTGTTTAATCCCACAAATTTCTTATTATTGCTTAATCCTCCCCATTTAAATAATGACATCCAAAATACATTTATAGTTGGTATTATCATAAAAATGAAAAATAAAATGACTGCTGGTATAACAGATAAACCTATAAAAAGTTTTTTAGACTTACTATTTTTCCTCACTTAAATCACTCCCCTTTTACCTTTTTATTACATTTGATGATTATATTTTATCTAACTGTAATCTTTTACACAACAAAATTGTTGCTTTATTTTTTAGTTATATTGCTAATCAAGCAATATACTCTAAAAAGACTATAGTAAACGTTTAATTATTGTATTATAATGGTATAATCGAGAAAAAGTGTTTTTAGGGGTGTTTTATGAGTAATACTAGGTATAATGTTAATGAAAAAAATATTTATAATATTGATTTTGAACTGCTTTATATAAGTAAATCAAAATATGGAGAAGATTGGCATAGCACTTCTCACTTCCATCCATTCACTGAAATATTTTTTATAACTCACGGTAATGGAATTATGGAAATTGATTATATTGACGTTGCTGTTAAGGAAGGTGATTTAATTATTATTAATCCTAACTGTCCACATACTGAAAAATCATCTTATAATTATATGGATCAATTAGAATATATAGTATTTGGAATTAATAATTTGACATTAGCAAATAAAAGTTTACCACAATTAAATGGTGAAACTCCAAACCCAACATACTACAAAATAATGAATTTTAATAATAATAAAAATGTAATTTTATATTATTTAAATACTTTAGTACATGAAGTGGAAGAGAAAGAAAGTAATTACGAATTGGCTTGTAAAAGTATATTAACTCTATTTATAATTTATATTTCTAGAAATGCTCAATCTACTTTATTAATTGCTGATAATCCTGAAAAACTTAACATTGAATGTGTTAAGATTAAAAATTATATAGACTCTCATTATTCAGAAAATATAACTTTAGATATTTTATCTAATTTAAGCTATGTAAATAAATTTCATTTAGTTCATCTATTTACTAAGCAAATGGGAATTTCACCTATTAATTATTTAATAAACAGACGAATCGAAGAATCAAAAAATCTACTAACTACAACTAATTATACAATAAGAGATATTTCTACTATAGTCGGCTTTTCTAACTCTTCTTATTTTAGTCAAATGTTTAAAAAATTTACCGGTTATTCTCCAAGGATGTATAAAAATAAATATACTACTTTAAAATAATATATTTTTATTTTAAAACAATAAAAAAAGACAATCTTATAGATTGTCTTTTTACTTATGGAGCGGGTAGTGGGAATCGAACCCACCTTTCCAGCTTGGAAGGCTGGAGTATTACCGATATACGATACCCGCATATTTGGAGCGAAAGACGGGACTCGAACCCGCAACATCCACCTTGGCAAGGTGGCGCTCTACCATTGAGCCACTTTCGCAAATTTGGTGCAGATGAAGGGAGTCGAACCCCCACGCCAAAGGCGCTAGATCCTAAGTCTAGTGCGTCTGCCAATTTCGCCACATCTGCATTTTTTTGGTGGCTTACCGGGGAATCGAACCCCGGACACCTTGATTAAAAGTCAAGTGC
>ERZ791879.1213-NODE-1213-length-12552-cov-2.628471_pt1 | contig 12552 bp, 8 predicted proteins | sample MGYA00510162_ERZ791879 | MGnify/ENA primary metagenome ERZ791879 (study PRJEB30046, sample SAMN00792113) | human gut metagenome | study: EMG produced TPA metagenomics assembly of the A metagenome-wide association study of gut microbiota in type 2... | reverse complement strand
GACCCGTGACGTCGGCGAGATCATGGCGGCGATCGATGCGGGCGTCCGCATGATCGGCGAGAACCGCCCGCAGGAGGTCATGGCCAAGGCTGAGGGACTGCGTCGCCTGTGCGCGGACCGGGGATTTGCGCTCGGCACAGGCGACGGCGCCACCACTCGACCGTCTGACGCCGAACACATCCCGTTCCATCTCATCGGCCAGCTGCAGGCCAACAAGATCGGTAAAATCCTCCCCGACGTCAACACCATCGAATCGGTGGACGGCGTCGAACTGGCGCAGCGCATCTCCCGCCGTGCCGTCGCCCGTGGAATCACGGCCGGCGTGCTTCTGGAAGTCAACGAGTCCGGGGAGGCATCGAAATCGGGTTGCGACCCGCAGGCTGCTGTCGACATCGCCGCACAGATCGCGCAGCTGGACGGCATCCGGCTCGAAGGCCTGATGACCATCGGCGCACACGTCGATGACGAGGCCACGATTCGCGCCTGCTTTGCGCATCTGCGCGGCACGCGCGACACGATTCTCGCCTCTCGCGCGCCCGGCACCGAGCACTGCACGGAACTGTCGATGGGTATGACGCACGACATGGCGCTCGCCATCGCGGAGGGTGCGACGATTGTGCGCGTCGGAACGGCGATTTTCGGCGAACGCGCGTTCATCTGACGGATTGCGGCAGGCCTCGGCGGAAAGGGGCCGGGCTGTCGCGCCCGCGCTGCGCTGCCGGCTTCTCGACTTCCGTTTGATGGTGGGCATACGATGGGGGTATTGGTGTCGGCTGACGGCAACGTGAGGTGAGTGCGGTCATGAAACGTGATGATATGCGGGCGAGCCGCGGCGCGCGGACTGACGAGAGTGAAGAGGGTGCCGTGCCGGTGTCATCGAGTGATGATATCCGTGTCCATGCCGTGGTGGCGGGTCTGGTGCAGGGCGTCGGATTCCGGTATTTCACGGTGATGACCGCCGGCAAGCTCGGCCTGGGCGGTTGGGTGCGCAACTGCTACGACGGCTCGGTGGAGGTCGAGGCGCAGGGGGAACGCGGCAAGGTCGCCCGTCTGATTTCGGCACTGAAGCAGGGGCCGCGCTATGCCGATGTCGAACGAGTGGACGTCACCGAGATCCCGCTGCAGGAGCTGAAGCCGGCCCGTCATGGGTTCCCCTCGTTCGGCGTGTTCTACGAGCGATAGTTTCGGGTCTATTGAGACGGAACTGTTCCACCGGCAGATGATGGTAAATGACGTTAGCCGATGGTTCAGCCCACTGTCAGAAGCAATATATAACTCTGCCCCCGCTGGCTGGCTCTTGCGAAGCGGGCAGGAGCGGTTTGCGTTCCTAAGTGCGCGCTGAAACGTTCAGCCTGCGAACATAAGAACGCAAATCGCACGTTTTGCGTTCTTATGTTCGCGTACTCGTCGATACGGCGCGCACTTAGGAACGCAAAAGAGTCTGCGTAATCTCACGACGAGAGCCTCCCTCAGTCTTGTTGTGCTTTGGCGGGAGCAGACACTTCGCTGATACAGCGGTATACCGTTATGTAAGAGGCCTCAGGCCTTGATCTAAGCCGCATCTCGGTATATTTCCCAAGAATTTTCCCCGTAGGGAAGGGGGTATGGCCTGATTCCCGAGGACCTTATGCCGCAAGGGCTGTGAAAGCGGTTTTTCTGCGGGGGGGGGGGCATGTATTCGGCGTTATTTCAATGTTTCGGGGGATTGCGTCGATTTTTGGGTGCGGATACGGTCAGGAGTTAACAGGCCGATGGAAGTCGATGATTTGCGCGTGCTGCGACGGTGAGAGTCGCAATCGTGAGTCTTTGTCGAACTGCTGAACGCCGGATGAAGAGTTTTGGAAATGATGGAAGGGATGCTTATCGTGACTAAGCAGGATCGGAAACCATCGCATACGAGGGCGATGCGCTCTCGCCTGATCGCGGCCGCCGTATCCGTCGCGACCGTTCTTGGACTTGCCGTCACCGGCACTGCGATTGCGGCCAATGTGGGGACAGTCGCACCCGAAGCCGCGCAGTCGGCCACGACGCAGGCATCACAGGCCGGCACCGGCCCGATCAGCGGCGTCGCACAGGGCGACAGCGCTCAGCAGGGGGCGTCATCTGCCCTGACCGATCGCGCCGGGACTGGTGCTTCGGGGCAGACCGCCACGGTCAAAGCGTCGGCTGCGCCTCGCGCCACGGCGAACGACGGCAAAGTGAAGATAAACCTATTCGATTATTGGGACAGCAGTGATCCGAAGGGCCCGGCAAAGGCCTCTGGCAAAGAGAACGTGAACTATGCCACGGGCGGTACCAGCAGAAATGAGGCGGCTGCAGCATTCTACTTCAACTACTTCAACGGAAAAGGTAAGGATTGGAACGGCTGGACTGGCAGTGCAGAAACCTCTCCGGGCATCGTCAAGACGAACCTCACCAAGACCGGCGCTGACGCAGTTCCGCAGTTCTCTACGATGGTGACCAATAAAAATAATGCACAGACCGACATGACGTATTTGTTCACAGAAAGCGAGTGGGCCAAGGCATATACCAATGGCGGCAATGGGCTGACGGGGCTGTTCGATCCGACGGAAGAGGCCAAGGGCCACTATGTGTACGACTCCAATACGACGTACGCCGCGCTGAACAGTGCCGGTACCGGATTTGACCGGTCAGCAACATGGACCGAGAGAACTGACGCGTGGATTCCGAAATTCCTGCCGTTCAATGCGGATAAAAGTCAGCTGCGGATCGGCTTTCATTCAGTGCGCGGCGCCCGGTACGCCTTCGGTATGACCGCATACGCGAAGTTCATGCAACCGAAAGAAGGCAAACTCGTTGATGGTTCCCCGATGACGTTCAACTTCACGGGTGACGATGATCTGTGGCTGTTCGTCGACGGCATGCTTGTGTTGGATATCGGTGGCATCCATGATGCCGCCAGCGGCTCCATTGATTTCGCGACCGGTGTGGTGACGATTGTCAGCAATAAAACCACTACGACCACGTTGCAGGCGTTGTTTACTCAGGCGCTCAGGGACCAAGGCAAGTCGGATGCCGAGATCACCGCTTGGATGGAATCCAATATGGTCAAAGCCTCCAATGGCTCCTACACCACGTTCAAGAACTACACCAGTCACGAGATGAACATGTACTACTTCGAGCGTGGCCATAGTGGTTCCAACTGCAAGCTTGACTTCAATTTGGTGACTCTTGACTCCAGCCATATTCAAATCGGCAAGGAGACGGAGAACGTTCCTGAAGCTGACAAGGACAAGAACTATACGTTCAACGCTTATGTCAACTATGAGGGAACCGACAGTGACAAGGATTACACGTTGTACACGGGTAAATACGACGTGTACAACACCGCCACCGGCACCAAGGACGGTGAAACCCGGACCACGGATTCCAATGGCGTGATCACGCTCAAGGCGGGCCAGTATGCCGTGCTTTTGGGCAGCGACGCCAAGAGGATCACCGAGTCCTCGAAGTACAAGGTGACGGAAATCAACGTTGACCAGGACACGTATGCGGTGAGCGCCAATGGCGGTCAGGTCAAGGTGACGCAGGAGAAGGATTCTGCGACCACGGAGCCGGTGTCGGTCGGTGAGGTGCCACGTATCACGGTGACGAACACGGTCGTCACGGCGCCCCGGTACCGCAAGTACATCAAGGCGAACAATGATGGCACCTATGACCTGTCCCTGAACGTGACCGGCACGCAGTCCGGCTCGTCGCAGACGACCGTGTCCCCGGCCGACATCGTCGTGGTGTTCGACACCTCCGGTTCCATGAGTAACCCGATGGGACACAACTCTCGTCTTGAGGTTGCGAAGACTGCCGTCAACAGCATGGCGCAGCATCTGCTGACGTCTGAGAACCAGGGCAAGGATAGCAACATCCGGATGGCGCTGGTCCCCTTCTCGACGACGGTGGGCAATGTGTCGAACTTCACCGACAACGCAATGGACATAGTCAGTGCCGTTAATGGTCTGCGCGCCGATGGTGGCACGAATTGGGAGGCCGCGCTTAAAGCCGCCAATGCCAAGCTGACTTCCGGTCGTAAGGGCGTGAAGAAGTACATCGTGTTCATGTCAGACGGCGACCCGACGTACCGCACGAGTTCCGTGCGGACCGGCACTGATTGGTTGGGCCGTCCGATCTATGATGCCGATGATGGCTGGGGTCTTCCTGCCGGGGTTCATGGTTCTGGCCTCAGTGATCGATATGGGGCGAATCTCAGCTCCGCTGTTGCCGAGGCTAACAGGCGTGGCGATGCGACGTTGTTCTCGGTTGGCGTGTCCTCCGATCCGACCAAGATGCGTGGCTTCGCCGATCAGACGAAGGGCTCGTATTACAGCGCCACCAGCACGGATGAGCTGAACAAGGCATTTGCCGATATCATCGGTCAGATCAACAGGAAGTCTTCGTACAAGAACGTGTCCATCACCGATACGCTGTCGGACTACGCGGAGTTCGTTAATGCTAACTTCGGCTCGAATGATGTGACGGTGACGGCATCTAAAGACGGTAATAGTGTCGATCTCAACGAGAGCGATTACACGGTTACCGTTTCGGGCAAGACGGTGAAGGTCACGTTCGCGGACGGCTATGAGCTTCAGGATGGCGTGACGTATACGGTCACGTTCAAGGTCAAGCCGACGCAGAAGGCCTACAACGAGTACGCCGCCAACAAACAGAATGACGACAAGACCGGATATAAGGATGTTCTTGGTGCCGACAACACTGATGCGGATGGTCACCATACTTCGTCCAATTTGCCCGGCTTCCATTCGAATGCGGATCACGGCGCGAAGCTGGGGTACACCGTCGTCAACACGGTCGGCGACCAGACCACCGAGACACCGGGTTCCGTGGAGTACCCCCACCCCGTCCTGCAGGTAAAGACCGGCAAGATCCAGGTGACCAAGAACTGGTCCGATGGAGCGGAGAAGCATGGGAATGGCTCGGTGACCGTCACGTTGAAGCAGTGCAATGCGCAAGGTGAGGATTGCAAGGACATCAACCGGACCGTGACCCTCAACAACCAGGGTCAGTGGGCTGGTGCGTTCGAGAACCTCGCCCCTGGCACCTACCGCGTGGAGGAGTCCAGCGTGGACGGCTACACGGCGTCCTACAACCCCGAGAACCAGTTGGTAACCGTCACTGCCGACGACCTGTGGGCGGCTCCGGATAACAACAACATGACGACCTTCGACAACGTCAAGACGTACCCGGTCACGATCACCAACACCTTCGTTGCCGTGTCCGCTCTGCCGATGACCGGCGGCGCCACGACTCGTGACTGGCTTGTGTATGGGGGCGGCTTCGGCCTGCTCGCGGCACTGGTCAGAATCGGATACTTCATCTGGCGCAAGCGTCGGCTCGTCTGACCTGCGGCGGATGCTCCGCCCTCCTCCCTCGTCGGGGAGGGCACACGGGGGCGGCGACCAGTCGCCCCCGACAACTCAAGATTTGTGGACTGCGGAAGCCTCAACGACTGCCGCTTCCGCAGTTGCAATATACAAAACAACGAAAGGAAGAGGAGTTTCTCATGAAGTTCAAGAAGCTTTTCGCGGGTGTCGCAGCTGCGGCCACCCTTCTCGCCGGCATGGCGTTCGGCACCGGTGCCGCCAACGCGGCCGAGACGACAGTGGACACTGCTGCAACAGTCACGTTCAAAGCGTCCAAAAAAGAGCAGCTGACCAGCGCCCAGCTGCGCGCATACAAGATCGCGGACTACGTGAACTATGGCACTGCCGAAAACCCGGTGTATGGTGTGAAGACCGCTGCGGGCGCCGATCGCGCGAAGCTGGCTGCGGCTCTGACCACCGCCGGCTTCCAGAACGTGCCGACCGATGGCACCACTGATTTGATGGCTTGGGCTATGAATCAAAAAAAGACCACGGATACGGATGGTACCGTCACGCAGGTTCAGTTCGATCAGTCCGAGACCCGTCCGTGGAATAATCCGTCCGTGACGCGTAAGTTCGCGGATGCGCTGCAGGCCGGCAACCCGTTCACCGCCACCGCGGATCCGTTCGTGCTGAACAAGGCGACTGGCAGCGACACGGATGGTTGGACCGCCACGAACAAGACCGCGCTGACTGCTGGCGTGTATCTGTTCCTGGACGGCAACGCATCGACCGATACCCTGACTCAGGCCGTCCCGATGATCGTGAGCACCGGCTCCGTTAACGCTGAGGGCGTTCTGTCGCTTGGGGATAGCACCGCAGAAGTGGACATGAAGAGCACGGTGAGCGGCACCCAGACGAAGTCCACCACCAGCAAGAGCGCGTCCGTGGGCGAAATCGTGCCGTTTAAACTGGGCTACACGATTCCGAATCCGGTCCCGACCGGCTTCGCCCTGCAGTTCAAAGATGTGCCAAGCAAGGGCCTGACCGTCGACTTCGCCAGCCTGACCGTTAAGGCCGGCGATGAGGTGCTGACTGGCCCCGATTACACGGTGGAAAACAACCTGACTGACAACAAGGGCGACGGCACCAATACTTTCGTGGTGAAGATCACCGACCCGGCCAAGTACGCCGGTAAGCGGATCACCATCACCTACAACGCCACCGTCAATGACGAGGCCGAGACAGTCGAGGGACAGGATTACCACGCGGTGACCAACAAGCTCGTCGGCAATGATGGCACCCCCATCCCCGGCACTGAAACCCTCACCAAGATCTTCGGCTTCAAGTTCACAAAGGTCAACGCCCAGGGTGAGGCCGTCAAAGGCGCGAAGTTCACACTGAGTGTCGCAGGAGGCCAGAACGGCGTGCTGCCGAACAGCGATAAGTACCCGCTCGAAGTCACGTCCGGTGCCAACGGCGTCGTCAAGTTCGACGGACTGAAGGCCGGCAGCTACACCGTGACCGAGACCGCGGTCGCCGGCGGATACCAGGACTTCAAGGCCTCGTTCACCGTGGCCATCGATGAAAACGGCAACGTCACCTTCGCCGGCACCGACTCCTGGGGTCTCGCGCCCAAGGACAGCGCCGCCGACTACAAGGTGACCAACGTCAAGTCCGTCTTCGAACTGCCGAAGACCGGTGCTGCGGGCATCGCGCTGTTCGTGGTGATCGCCGCGCTGCTCGGCGGCGCTGCCGTCACCGTGTACGCCAAGTCTCGCCGGACCAGCCGTGCGCTGCGCTGACTGACACGATAACAGGCCAAGCCGCCACATGACGTGCATCCCGCACGAGCATGGTGGCGGCTTCGGCTTGCTGTAACCATTCGCCCCCCCCCGGCAGCACCCCTGCCGGGGGCAACACAGTACATACACGAATTCGTTTCACGGCGATTGCAGTGACGGCCGGCACAACAACAGGAGGATGCGCATGGCATCGAGGAGACACGGATCGAAACGGCCGGCCACCTCATCCGGCAACGCCCCAGCCGTCAAATCCTCCCATGCGCCCGCACGGTCAACGATGACCCGCGGCCTGCCGGACAATGACGAGCGATCCTCGAATAATTCCCGCAAATCCTACCGAAACAGCTGTCGCAAACCCGCCGTGCAGCCGCAGCTCCCGTACTCGATGCTGAGCTTCAATCAGGCGACCGACATCTCCGACCTTGTCGCGCAACGTAAACGACTGCGCATACAGCTCATCATCATGCGCATCGTCACGCTGATACTGGTCATAGCCGCTGTCGCCATCGCCGGATATCCCCTAGCGCTCCAATACCAGAGCTCGCTCAAACTCGCCCAAACCTCACGCAACAGCGCACAGCAGGTCGCCGGCTGGCCATACCCGCAAGCCGAAGACGCCCTCGCCGCCGCCCGCGCATACAACGCAAAACTCGCCAGATCCGGTCAACCCGTGCTGGGCGAGGCCATCGACCCGTTCAGCGCCGCACAAGGCGGGTCGAGAGCCAAAGGCGAGGACTCCGCCGCCTCCAAAGACAAGGAATACCAGTCCCTGCTCGACTCGGGCGACGAAGTGATGGGAACCATCAAGATCCCGAAAATCTCCGTCAACCTGCCGATCTACCACGGCACGTCACAGACCGCGCTGGCCTCCGGTGCCGGTCACCTGTACGGCTCCTCGCTGCCGGTCGGCGGGGACAGCACGCACTCCGTCATCACCGGGCACCGCGGTCTCGTCAACGCGATGATGTTCACGCGGCTCGACGAGATGAAAACCGGCGACTTCTTCTACATCGAAGTGATGGGGGAGACGCTCGGCTACGAGGTCGACCGCATCACCGTCATCAACCCGGACGACACGTCGCAACTCAAGATCGTGCCCGGCGAGGACCGAGTGACGCTGATGACGTGCACGCCGTACGGCGTCAACACGCAGCGCCTGCTGGTATCCGGGCATCGCGAGCCGATCCCGATGCCGGCGCCGGACCCGTCCGACCTGCATGACACGCGCACCATCGTGACGATGGTGGTGGTGTGCGGGCTGCTCGGCGGATGGCTGCTGCTCGGCGTGATCGGGCGGATTCGCCGGCTGCCGTTCAAGCCGATGCGGCACGCGTCGTCGTGGCCGCGGCGCATGTGTGGGTGAGGTGCGCCGGGTTCACGGGGGCAACGGGGGTGTCGGCGGTGAGGTCCTCGAAGGCGGACTAGCAAGGTTTTCGGGGGATCTCGCCGTGCGAATCGAAATTGCCGTGAGATGAACATGAACTTCCGGTCAATACCGTGCATATCACGGAAAGTGAGTGTACGCTGAGGATTAGCCGATCAGGTGCATACAGCGTTGCATGTGGACGGTTGCGGTAACAATGATTTGACCCGGTCAACGGGGCTCTCTGCAAAAGGGGGACATATGAGCAACACGTATCCAGATGGAGCGCCGCAGACTCCGTATGGTGATCCGAACAATGCTGCGGGCGCGGAAGGCGCACCCGAACCGCAGCCAACGCAGGTTTTCCCGCCGGTGCCGGTCGTTCCTCTGCCCGGGCAGGGAGCGGGCGCGCCGACGGGAGCCCCAGCCGCCCCGTACGGGCAGGGCGGGGCCCCTTATGGTGGTGCGCCGACTGCCGCGTACGGCGAGTCGCTCGCCGGGCCGCAGGGCGGCGCCGAGCCGTATGGATACCAGGCGGCGCCGTATGGGCAGGAGCCGGGAGCGTACGGACAGTCGGGCGCTGGCTCCGCATACAACCAGGGTGGGGCTCCTTATGGTCAGCAGCCTGAGCCCGGTCCAAGCCCCTTCAGCCAGCCCGATGGCGGAACTCCGTATGGTGGCGAGGCGCCTACCGCCGCGTATGGTGAGCCGCTTGCAGGGCCGCAGGGCGGCAACGGCAATGCGCCTGCCGCGCCCTATGGTCAGCAGCCCGAGCCGGAGTATGGTGCCGGCGCGCCTACCGCTGCATACGGTGAGCCGCTTGCCGGCGGGGCTCCGGGAGGGTACGGTCAGCCGGCCGCACCGTACGGCGGCGAGCAGCCGACCGCCGCGTACGGACAGCCATACGGCGCAACCAGTACGGTGGCCCACAGTACGGGAACCAGCCGCCCGCAATCGCGCCGCAAGGCTACGGCGATCCGTACCAGCAGGAACCGCCGAAGAAGAAGAGCCGCGGCCCGCTCATCGCCGGCATCACCGCCGGTGTCGTTGCCGTCATCGCCATCATCGTCGTAGTCGTGCTGTTCGCCGCCGGTGTCATCGGCGGCAAGAAGGACAGCAGCGCCGACGCGAAACCCAACACGTCCACCAGTCAGACGCAGGGCGACAGCAAATCCAATGGCGACAACTCCAGCAACGGCAACTCCGACGGATCCAGCAGCAACGATCTGAACAACCTTGACGACGCGTTGCAGAACGGGGCCGACGACACCAACAACGATCTCAACAACGACAGCTTCAACGGATCCTCCAGCTCCGGCAAGCCGTCACTGGAAGAGTTCGTCAACTCCAGCGAAATCCAGTCGCAGCTCGACAGCATGACCTCGTCGTACCAGGGCATGGGCATCAGCATCAAGGCGTACGCGGAAGGCAACACGCTCGTGTACGACTACACGCTGTCCGACACGTACAGCAGCATGGGCGACATGATGACGTCGAGCCTTGACGGGATGGACAGCACGTTCAAGTCGGTGGCGCAGACGCTCAACGAAACCTGCGACACCGGCGGCAACGCCAAGGTGCGCGTGTACCTGCATACCGAAAGCGGCAAGACGCTGTTCGACAAGAGCTACACGGAGTAAGCGGGTCCAGCTCGCGAGAATCCGACAAGGCGGGACGGTCATGATTGGCCGCCCCGCTTTTCGTATGCGCGTTCTTCGTAAGGATTGCACTCGCACTGGTTTACACTGGTGAGTATGAGAATCGCACGTTTTTCACTCAACGACAAGCCGCGCTATGCCTTCGTCCAGCAGGACCCGGCCGACGGCAAGGACTACCTGATCGAACTGGACGGATACCCGTTCGGAACCGCGCCCGTCAAGCCCACAGGGGAGCGGTACGCGCTCGACGCCGATGGGCTGAGGCTGCTCGCGCCGGTGATTCCCTCCAAGGTGTACGGTCTCGCCAAGAACTACGAGGCGCACGCGCAGTTCATGCACGAGAGCGGGCACTCCGAGATTGCTCACGCGCCGGAAGACATGGTGATCTTCTCGAAGCCTTCCACGTCGGTGATCGGGCCGGACGATCCGATCGTCATCCCGTCGTATTCGAACGATATGAACTTCGAGCCCGAAGTGGCGGTGATTATGGGGCGTATCGCCAAGAACGTGCCGGTCGAGAAGGCCATGGACTACGTGCTGGGCTTCACGTGCGTCAACGACGTGACGCTGCGTGACCTGCAGGGGCTGGATCCGATGTGGACGCGGGCGAAGGGCTTCGACACGTCCTGTCCTCTCGGCCCGTGGATTCAGACCGAGCTGGACTGGAAGGACGCGAAGATCTCCTTCACGCTCAACGGCGAGGACGTGCCGATGGCAAGCGGCACCACTGCGAACCTGATTCACGGCATCCCCGAGCAGATCGCCGCGATTTCCTCGTTCTCGACTCTGCTGCCCGGTGACGTCATCATGACCGGCACCCCGAATGCCTCCGGTCACCTCGATCCCGGCGACGAGCCCATCGTCCACGTAGCCGGCATCGGTTCCCTCCGCAACGTGGTCGTGCGCGGCTAGGCGACAGCACAGTGTGCTGTCGCGGCGCACGAGCCGAGCGACAGCGAGGCCAGATTGGGTCGGCCGCAGGCCGTCCGAAATTACGGGACCGTGCGCGGCATTGCCCGTCGCCTCGACCGGGACGTTGATGATTGGCTCGGGGAATCCATACCGTTTGAGCAGCAGGCGCAAGTGGGTCTCGGCCGGGGAGTCGGTGTTCTCGCGAATCTGGGTGAGTGCCCTGATGCATTGTTTTTGCCCTTGGAACGAGTCGCATGAGTGGATGAATTCTCTGAGTTCGGCCAGAGTGGTCCGTCTGCGTGCGGGGTCGCGGCATACCAGCGAGTTGCCGAATTCTATGAGGTCTTCGAGGGACAGCTCTTGGCCATTTGGGCGAACAGCGCCTCGGGGGAGGTGCATAGGAGCCCATGCAACTCGATGGTTGCGCCCGAGGCGTCCGTATTGGGCCATACGCGGGGAATGATGTCTTTCGCGCGCGTCCGCCGCGTGGTTTTGAACGTGACAGTCGCTGCGGGGCGGTTCTTCGTTGATCTCAAACATGACCGCTCTCAAAACTCGCAGATACGAGAACTGTTTTGGCGGAAAATGGCGGTTTCGGGTTTCGTATCTGCGAGTTTTGAGAGCGTGTCGCACGGATTCGAGTTATCCACATTGCGTTTTGGCGCTTCAAAATCAGTGCAAAACTTGAGTCGCTTGCGCTCAACTTTCGGGAATAGAATGGGTGTCGAATCGGTTGTGCATATCAGACACAGACGGAAAGCGCTGTGCGGGGCGGTTCGGATGTCGTGGGCCGCGGCCGCCAAGGCGCATGAGACATACGGAGGTTGATATGGAACAGAAGTTCACCACCATGGCCCAGGAAGTCATCGGTGATGCGATTCAGAGCGCGTCTGCCGCGGGCAACGCGCAGGTCGAGACACTGCACGTGATGGATGCGCTGCTGCGTCAGGAAAACGGCGTGATTCAGGGACTGATTCAGGCGGCGGGCGGCAACCCGCAGGCGATTGGCGCCGAGGTGCGCAATGCTCTGGTCAAGATGCCGGCGGCGAGCGGGTCCACCACATCGCAGCCGCAGGCGAGCCGCCAGCTGACGGCGGCGCTGGCGCAGGCCGAGAAGGAGATGCAGCAGATGGGCGACGAGTACGTCTCCACCGAGCACCTGCTCATCGGCATCGCCGCATCCGCGCCGAACCAGAGCGCGGACATCCTCAAGGCAAACGGCGTGACGGCCGCGGCGCTGCGCAAGGCCGTCCCCGGCGTGCGCGGCGGTGCCAAGGTCACCAGCCCGGACGCTGAGGGCAGCTACAAGGCGCTGGAGAAGTACTCCACCGATCTGACCGCCCGCGCCAAGGAGGGTAAGCTCGACCCGGTGATCGGGCGTGATCAGGAGATCCGCCGTGTGATCCAGATCCTGAGCCGCCGCACCAAGAACAACCCGGTGCTGATCGGCGAGCCCGGCGTCGGCAAGACCGCCGTCG
>ERZ791879.1211-NODE-1211-length-12556-cov-15.699944_pt1 | contig 12556 bp, 11 predicted proteins | sample MGYA00510162_ERZ791879 | MGnify/ENA primary metagenome ERZ791879 (study PRJEB30046, sample SAMN00792113) | human gut metagenome | study: EMG produced TPA metagenomics assembly of the A metagenome-wide association study of gut microbiota in type 2... | reverse complement strand
TACACTCGTGAATTTCTCGCACAGACACGGAAAATCACGAAGGGGATTTTGAGTCGCTTACGCGACGAACCGTGCGGGCAAGCTTGTGCTCCATCTGCTGCGCGACAGCTGCAGGCTGACGGTAGCAAAAGGCTGTTCACCGCCCGGCCCCTTATCGTGAAAAGGCAACGCCGGAATGACCGCAGTCATTCCGGCGTTGCTATATATAAAAATATTTTTCCGCTGATATTGTCAGAGCGAAGCGGAGACAATTCTAAAAATCAGTTCAGCTTCAGATCGCCCTCTTTGATCCAGCCCAGCTTGCGCTCGATCTCGCAGAAGATCACGCTCAGCACGGCGGGCAGAACAAAGCACAGCAGCACCATGGCAGCCCAGTCCATCGGGGTGATGGCGGCTTTGGTACCGGCGGCAATGTCGCTGACCCAGCCGGTGTACACGCCGATCTGGCCCACCAGACCGCAGGTGCCCATGCCGGAAGAGACAGCGGCACCGTTCATCTCAAAGTGGAACACACAGGTGGCCAGCGGGCCGGTGATGGCACTGGCCAGTGTGGGCGCGATCCAGATACGGGGGTTCTTGACGATGTTGCCCATCTGCAGCATGCTGGTGCCAAGGCCCTGACTGACCAGACCGCCCACACCGTTCTCCTTGTAGCTCATCACGGCAAAGCCGATCATCTGGGCGCAGCAGCCTGCTACGGCGGCACCGCCGGCAAGGCCGGTCAGACCCAGCGCGGCGCAGATGGCGGCAGAGGAAATGGGCAGGGTCAGCGCCACGCCCACAATGACGGATACCAGAATGCCCATGACCAGCGGAGCCTGTTCGGTGGCCCACATGATCAGGGTGCCCACCTGACTTGCGGCAGCGCCAATGGGTGCGGCGATCAGCATGGAAAGGCCCACGCCGGAAAAAATGGTCACCAGCGGGGTCACGAGGATGTCCACGCGGGTCTCCTTGCTCACGGCCTTGCCCAGCTCGGAAGCTACGATGGCAATGATGAGCACGGCCAGCGGGCCGCCTGCGCCGCCCAGAGCATTGGCCGAGTAGCCTACGGTGATCAGGCTGAACAGCACCAGCGGCGGGCAGTGCAGCGCCCAGCCAATGGCGCAGGCCATGGCCGGGCCGCTCATGGCCGTGGCGTAACCGCCAAGGTCTACCAGCACGTCAAGGCCGGTCTGCTGGCCCAGCGTCTTGATGATGGTGCCGATCAGCAGGCTGGCAAACAGGCCCTGCGCCATGGCACCCAGCGCTTCAATGAGATAGCGCTGCGGGGTGATGACGATATCCTTGCGTTTTAAGAAATCTTTCACATTTGACATGAGAAACTGCCTTTCTGTTTCAAGATGGTGGATTCAATGCAAAAACTGCATGTCAAGTATAATACCATACACATGTCAAGACAACAAGACAAAATGCTGTTTTTGCTGGAAATATCTGCAATTTTTGGCTTTGTGCAATGTTTTTGCGGGCTGAGACGTATCTATTTTGGAGCATTTTCTGATACCGGGGCGGCAGCTTTTCGGAGCTGCGCTTTGCAGTGTGCGGCAATTGACGGGGGCTTGCCCGCGGGTGTATACTGAAAGAGTATTGAGAAGATGAAACGCTGCCCTTTTTGTGAAGGGCGGCATCCCGATAAAAATGCATGAGGTTTGGAGCACAGCATGAAAAAAACGTTCTGGAATAAACTGACTGCCCGCGGCACCCGCGGCAAAACGCGGTGCGCAGCGGCAGTTCTGGCATTGGCAATGACCTTTTCAATGGGCGCACCGCTGGCACTGGCTGCACAGCCGGAAGAAAGTACCGCGGCAGTGACCGAGACTATTTCTGCACAGCAGGAAACGGCAATGCCCACCCTGCAGACGGAGACCCCGGAGCTTGCTGCACAGGACCCGGAAGCGCCGCCTGTACAGGCCACTGAAGCGGAGGAGAACAGCACGAACCAGCACACGCCGGAAAACAGCGTGGTGCTGACACCGGAAGAGATCCGTGCCGCGCTGGATGCCGGTGCCATGGATGCCGCCGAGGCCCAGTGCATCGACCTGAGCGATGAGAACGGATTTTTCAGCTGGCTGCTCAATTTCCTGTTCGGCTGGCTGGGCAAGAGCGATACGGAGCCGGTCTATTCCGGCTGGCGCACCTCCGGCGGCAAGACCTACTACTACAGCCAGACCACCAACAAGCCGGTGACCGGCATCCAGTGCATCGACAATAAACTCTATTACTTCAATGCGGACGGTGTGCTGGAAAATGGCAAGACCTTTGGTGTGGATGTTTCCAAGTATCAGAAGAACATCGACTGGAACCAGATCAAAAAGGCAGGCGTGAGCTTTGTGATCGTCCGCATCGGCTACCGCGGCTATGGTGCTTCCGGCACGCTGGTGCTGGACCCCATGTTCGAGGAGCATTTCACCAATGTGAAGAATGCGGGCCTGAAGGTGGGTGTGTATTTCTTCAGTCAGGCCACCACCGAGGAGGAAGCCAAGGAGGAAGCCTTTGCCTGCGCCTATGTACTGAACGGACGCAAGCTGGATTACCCCATCTTCTTTGACACCGAAGCATCCGGCGCTTCCAATGGTTCCGGCCGCGCCGACGGTCTGGGTATGGAGGACCGCACCAAGTGCGCCATCGCCTTCTGTGAGGAGGTCAAGGAACAGGGCTACAAACCCGGTGTGTATGCCTCTACCCTGTGGTACCGCAAGCGTGTCGATCTGAACAGCCTGAAAAAATATACCATCTGGAACGCACATTATGGTGTTGCCAGCAGCCCCATCGACTGCGCCCTGTGGCAGGGCACCTGCACGGCACGCCTGCCCGGCTATAAGGGCGATATGGACGTGAACATCAGCTACATCGGATAAGTGAGGAAACTGCAATGGACCGCATTCGCCTGATCGCATCGGACATGGACGCGACCCTTCTGGACGAGTACAGCCAGCTGCCGCCAAAGTTTACCGAGACCATCCGTGCACTGGCCGGGCAGGGCATCTTGTTTGCCGCCGCCAGCGGGCGGCCTCTGTACACACTGGAAACGATGTTCCCGGATCTGCTGGAGGAGATCATTCTCATTGGCGACAACGGCGGCGCTGCCCGCTGGAAGGGGAAAGACCTGTTTGTGTCCGAAATGCCTGCCGAGGGCTGGCGGCAGCTGGCCCGCAGCACAAAGCAGGCCGGAGACGTGGGCCTTTTGTGCGGACTGCAGGCGGCCTACGCGGAAAAGCAGGACGAGAAATACGATAAAGTTTTCAAGAATTTTTATACCCGGGTGGAATACGTGGATGACCTGACTGCGGTGGAAGCGGCGGCGGATAAGTTTACCGTCTATCTGCCCAACGACGACTCGCAGAAAGCCTTTGACCGGATCTACGGCGCATTCCACACCGGAAATGGCGGTGCATTCTCGGTGGCAGTGGCAGGCAGAAACTGGGTGGACGTGATGAACCCAGGTGTGCACAAGGGTGCAGCACTGGCAAAGGTGGGTGCACTGCTGGGCATTCCGGCCGACAGCATGATGGCCTTTGGCGACACCTACAACGATGCCGAGATGCTCACCACCGCGAAGTACGGCTTTTTGATGGAGAACGGCAGCGGACCGCTGCGGGCGCAGGTGCCGTTTCTGGCACCGTCCCACCGGGAATACGGCGTGATGCAGGTGCTGAAACAGGTGCTCCGCCAGAACGGCGAAGTCTCGCCGGAGGATTTTGTGAAAGCGCATTGAGGAAAATTTGATTTAGAATTGTCTCCGCTTCACTCTGACAATAATAGAGGAAATAATTATTTTTAGTATTGCAAATCAGCCAGACCTGCGGGTCTGGCTGATTTGCTTTTTCACGGGAAGGGGACGTAACGGGTAGCGGTATTTTGCTGCTGTCGGTTTGCAGCCGTCGTGCAGCAGAAAAAATGCATTTTCCGGCAGCGACTCTTTTTGTAAAAATGCGTTTGGAGCGGCCCGCAGGCCACTCCAAACGCGAAAACAAAATAATATTTCCGCTGAATATGCCCAGAGTGAAACGGCGGGCATTTTAAATCGTCATAACCTGCCCGAACTCTGAATAAATTGTTCTCAGAGCAATAAACAGGCTGGGGAGGCATGGGGATATGTTTGTAGTTACGTTAAGCAAAACGAGCCTGAAAAAACTGGGTCTGGGTGCCATGTGCTGCGCACTGGTGGTGGGCAGTGCTCTGCTGGGCCGGTTCATCAGCAACCGCACCGTTGCGGTCTCGGCGGCGGTGAACAAAATTGAGAGTGCACAGGACATCCAGACATGGTTCACCGGCTACGGTCTGGATGTGGACGGCGCATCCATCACGGCAGACAAGGTCAAGATCCCCCGCAAGTGGGATGACAGCTTTTCGGCCTTCAACGGGGTGGTGCAGCAGAGCGGCATGGACCTTGCACGCTACAAGGGAAAGACCGTGGAAAAATGGACGGCGCTGATCCCGGCGGCAAGCAGCGGCGAAACCAGCCGCTACGGCGTGCTGTTGGTGTACCGCAAAAAGGCCGTGGGAGCTTACCTGCTGGAACGGCCCTCCGGCGTTGTGGTGGGCCTGAAAGACATGCAGGCCGCCATGGCGGAAGCTGAGGCAAAGCAGACTTCCGGCGAGGACTACGAGGGCGACTGGGGTGAGCGCCACGACGAAGAGCTGACCGGCAGCGAACCGGCACAGCAGACCTCCGGCGAGGACTACAGCGGCGATTGGGGCGAACGCCATGACGAGGAATTGACCGCCCAGCAGACCTCCGGTGAGCCGGATGCCGTGCCGCAGGCTGTGCCTTATACGGAACTGCCGCTGGATGCCGAGGGATATCCGGTGGAATAAGCACCGGAACGACCTGCCAAAGCCGGAAACGACCGGGAACAGCTTCGGGTTTTGATGCAAAATCAGGTCGCAATTTGCCTAAAATTTGCGCACAAGCAGAAGAAAAAGTGAAATGCGTGCATTTTTGTCACATTTGTATGTTCAATTGTACCAAAATTTTGCATAAAAAATTAGCAATATGAAATGGTGAAAAATTACCGGCAAGGGTTTATAATAGATGTATCAACCGTGCCGCGGCTCGGCCGCGTCTGGTGCAAGTGCAGAAGCGCCGCACGGGATCAAGTAAGGAGAAAATGATTATGAAGGAATTCCAGTATACCGTTAAGGATGCATGCGGCATCCACGCTCGTCCCGCCGGCCTGCTCGTCAAGACCGTCAAGGGCTTTGCCAGCAGCGCTACCCTGGAAAAGGACGGCAAGAGCTGCGATATGCGCAAGCTGATGGCTCTGATGGGCATGGGCGTCAAGCAGGGCGAGACCGTGACCATCAAGGTCGAAGGCGATGATGAAGAAGCAGCCGCAGAGGCCATCCAGAAGTTCCTGAGCGAGAACGTCTGAGCCGCGACTTAAAAGCCGAGCCCTCGCGGGAAAACTGCGGGGGCTTTTTTGACAAAACGCCGGGCGCTGCACGCCCGGCTGTAAGTGGAAGGAGAACGTGCTATGCAGGTAGGCACCGGCAAAAGCGTACTCAATGGCATCGCCATTGGCAAGCTGAAGATCTACAAGAAAAAAGATACCGCGATTTCCACCGCCCCTGTGGCAGATACCGCCGCAGAACTGGAGCGTTTTGAAGCTGCCCGCCAGAAGGCCATTGAGCAGCAGACCGCCCTGTACGAAAAGGCACTGGCAGAAGCCGGCGAGGACATCGCCGAGGTGTTCAACATCCACGCCATGATGCTGGATGACGACGACTTTGTGGACGCCATCAAGGAGATCATCAACGGCCAGAAAAAGTGTGCCGAGTACGCCGTCAAGACGGCAGGCAACAATCAGGCTGCGGTGTTCTCCGCCATGGACGACCCGTATCTGCAGGCCCGCAGCGCCGATGTGCTGGACATTGCGCAGGCCATGCTGGACATTTTGCAGGGGGTGGACAACGCTTCCCTGCAGGGCACCGAGCCCAGCATTCTGGTAGCCGAGGATCTGGCTCCCTCCGAGACCGTGCGCATGGATAAAAGCCTGCTGCTGGGCTTCATCACCCGTGAGGGCAGCTCCAACAGCCACACCGCCATTCTGGCACGCAGCATGAACATCCCCGCCCTGATCCAGTGCAAGGACATTCAGGACGACTGGGACGGCAAGATGGCTGTGGTGGACGGCTACAACGCCTGTGTGTATGTGGACCCCACCCCCGACCTGCTCAAGAGCCTGAAAAAGCGCCAGCAGGAGGACCAGAAAAAGCAGGCCCTGCTGCAGGAGCTGAAGGGCAAGCCCAACACCACGCTGGACGGCAAGACCATCAATGTCTTTGCCAACATCGGCGGCATGAGCGATGTGGGTGCTGTGCAGCAGAACGATGCCGGCGGCGTAGGCCTGTTCCGCACTGAGTTCGTCTACCTGAACTGCAAGGACTTCCCCACCGAGGACTACCAGTTCGAGGCCTACAAGCAGGTGGTGGAGAGTCTGGCTCCCCGCAAGGTGGTCGTCCGCACCTGTGACATCGGTGCCGATAAGACCGTCGATTACATGAAGCTGGATCACGAGGAGAACCCCGCTCTGGGCTACCGCGCCATCCGCATCTGCCTGACCCGCAGGGACTTCTTCAAGACTCAGCTGCGCGCTCTGCTGCGTGCTTCTGCCTACGGCAACATGAGCATCATGTTCCCCATGATCACCAGCCTGCGGGAGCTGCAGGATGCCAAGGCTGTTCTGGAAGAGTGCCGCGCAGAACTGACCGCCGAGGGCGTGAAGATGGGCCAGAACATCGAGGTAGGCACCATGATCGAGACCCCCGCCGCTGTGCTGATCGCGGACGAGCTGGCTGCCGAGTGCGACTTCTTCTCCATCGGCACCAACGACCTGACCCAGTACACCTGTGCGCTGGACCGCCAGAATGCAAAGCTGGAGCCGTTCTTCAACCCGCACCATCCCGCTGTGCTGCGCGCCATCAAGATGACCATTGAGGCGGGCCACCGCCACGGCATCTGGGTGGGCATCTGCGGTGAGCTGGGCGCTGACACCGCCCTCACCGAGACCTTCCTGCGCATGGGCGTGGACGAGCTGTCCATGAATGCCAAGAGCATCCTGCCGGTGCGCAAGATCATCCGCAGCGTGGACCTGAGCAAGCCTTCTGAAAAGTAATTCATCCGAGAATCCCGGTTTACCGTTCCCATAAAGCTCCCCGGCAGGGCACCCCGCTCTGCCGGGGTCTTTCTATACCGGGCAAAAGTTTTCGGAAAATACTTTAAAACGATAAAGCGAAATGCTATACTATAAGCGATGACAGGGTATGCAGGTGTCCAGCGCTGCCCATGGAGGACCGTTATGACTCAGTTTTTGATTCGTCTTTTCATCCGCCAGCCCGACCGTGCGCAGGACCCTAAGGTGCGCGCCGCCTACGGCAACCTTGCCTGCTGGGTGGGCGTGGCATGCAACCTGCTGCTGTGTCTGGGCAAGCTGACCGTAGGCACTCTGTTCGGCTCCATTGCCATCATGGCAGATGCCCTGAACAACCTGTCGGATGCCTCGTCCAACGTGGTCAGTCTGGTGGGCTTCAAGCTGGCCGGCAAGGCCCCGGACGCAGAGCATCCCTTCGGCCATGCCCGGTATGAATATCTGGCGGGGCTGGTAGTCAGCGTGACCATTCTCGGCATCGGCTTTTCGCTGCTGAAGGAATCTGTGGTCAAGGTGCTGCACCCCACCCCGGTGATGTTCAGCTGGCTGACGGTGGCCGTGCTGATCGCATCCATCCTCGTCAAGCTGTGGATGAGCGGCTTCAACCGCACCATCGGGCGCATCATCGGCTCCGAAACCCTCATTGCCACTGCTGCGGACAGCCGCAACGATGTGCTGAGCACCAGCGCGGTGCTCATTGCAGCGGTGCTGTGCCGCGTGACCGGCTGGGATGTGCTGGATGGCCTGATGGGTGTAGGCGTGGCGGCGTTCATCCTGATCTCCGGCTGGGGCCTTGTGATGGATACGCTCAGCCCGCTGCTGGGCGAAAGCCCCAGCGAGGATCTGGTGGACCACATCGAGCAGAAGGTGCTCTCCTATCCCGGTGTGCTGGGAATGCACGATCTGATGGTGCACGACTACGGCCCGGGACACCAGTTCGCCTCCCTGCATGTGGAACTACCTGCCGAGCAGGACCCGCTGGAGGCACACGACCTGATCGACAACATTGAACGGGATTTTCTAAAGAATGACCGGCTTTTGGTTACCATCCACTACGACCCCATCGTTACCTCGGATGCTGCCGTGGGCGTGCTGCGCGCCCGCCTGACCGAAAAGCTGCGCCAGCTCGACCCGGCCCTTTCGCTGCACGATCTGCGCATCGTGCCGGGCAGGACCCACACCAACGTGCTGTTCGATCTGGTGCTGCCGGCAGGCTATGCAGGGGATAAGGTAGAGCTGCTGGAACAGCTGGAACAGTTCATCAAGGAACAGGATACAGCCTACAGCTGCATCATCAAGGTGGAGCAGAGCTATACGGCTGCCCACAAATAAACTCTCGGGGGAAAGTATTATGCTGAACGAGACTTATCGCGCGATGCTCGGCAATAAGAGCGTCATCCGCGAGACCTTTATGTACGGCAAGCAGCGTGCTGCCGAGATCGGATATGAGAACGTGTTCGATTACTCGCTGGGCAACCCCAGCGTGCCCTGCCCGCAGGAGTTCACTGCCGCTATGCAGGATCTGCTGACCAACGAAGAACCGGTAAACCTGCACGGCTACTGCCCCAGTCAGGGCGACCCGGGCTTCCGCACCGATGTGGCAGCGCACCTGACAAAGACCTTTGGCCTGCCCTATGAGCAGAAGCACATCTTCCCCACCACCGGTGCGGCGGGTGCCATTGCCCATGCCATCCGTGCGGTCACGCAGCCCGGCGACGAGGTGCTCACCTTTGCGCCCTACTTCCCGGAGTACGGCCCTTATGTGGCGGGCACCGGGGCAGTCCTCAAGGTGGTGCCGCCGCAGGCACCGACCTTCCAGCCCAATCTGGACGCATTCGAGCAGATGATCGGCGAAAAGACCACCTGTGTGCTCATCAATACCCCCAACAACCCTACCGGTGTGGTCTATTCTGCCGGGACGCTCACCCGCATGGCAGAGATCCTGACCGAGAAGAGCAAGGCGTTCGGCCACAATATCTTCCTCGTCAGCGATGAGCCCTACCGGGATATCGCATTCGACGGCAAAAAGGTGCCCTACCCGGCGGCGTTCTACCCCCACACCCTCACCTGCTTCTCCTACTCCAAGAGCCTGAGTCTGCCCGGCGAGCGCCTTGGCTATGTGGCGGTGCGTCCGGGCTGTGAAGGCGAGGATGTGCTGGTGGACATGATGGCCCAGATCTCCCGCTTCACCGGCCACAACTGCCCGCCCAGCATCATCCAGCGGGCCGTAAGCCGCTGTCAGGATGTGACCAGTGATCTGAGTGTGTATGAGACCAACATGAACCTGCTGTACGATAAGCTCACCGCGCTGGGCTTTGAGGTGGAGCGCCCCGGCGGTACCTTCTACATCTTCCCCAAGGCTCTGGAAGAGGATGCCAACGCTTTCTGCATGAAGGCCCGGGAGTTTGACCTGCTGCTGGTGCCCAGCGACAGCTTCGGTGTCAAGGGCTATGTGCGCCTTGCCTACTGCATCGATACCGAAAAGGTCAAGCGCAGCCTGCCGGCCCTTGAAAAGCTGGCAGCCGCTTACCGCAAATAAACATTCTGCCGAACTGCCCGCGCGGCATCTGGCAGTGCAGCGCGGCTGGAGAAACGACCCAAAGAGAGGAAAGGGAACCCTGCTATGGAAAAGATCAAAATGACCACGCCCCTCGTCGAGATGGACGGCGACGAAATGACCCGCATTCTGTGGAAGATGATCAAGGACGAACTGATCCTTCCGTTTGTGGACCTCAAGACCGAATATTACGATCTGGGCCTGCCCAACCGCGACGCTACCGCCGACAAGGTGACCATGGATGCCGCCCTTGCCAACAAGAAGTACGGCGTTTCGGTCAAGTGCGCCACCATCACTCCCAATGCCCAGCGCATGGACGAGTATAAGCTGCATGAAATGTGGAAAAGTCCCAACGGCACCATCCGCGCGGTGCTGGACGGCACCGTGTTCCGCGCACCCATCATGATCGACAGCATCAAGCCGGTGGTCAAAAACTGGAAAAAGCCCATCACCATTGCCCGCCACGCCTACGGCGATGTGTACAAGTGCACCGAGTTCCGCATCCCGGGTGCCGGCAAGGCTGAACTGGTGTTCACCGGTGCCGATGGCTCTGAGCAGCGCGCCACCGTGTTTGACTTTGAGGGCGCTGGCGTTCTGCAGGGCCAGTACAACAAGGATGATTCCATCCGCAGCTTTGCCCGCAGCTGCTTCAACTACGCACTGGATGTGAAGCAGGATCTGTGGTTCGGCGCAAAGGATACCATCTCCAAGAAGTACGACCACACCTTCAAGGATATCTTCCAGGAGGTGTATGACACCGGGTATAAGGCAAAGTTCGAGGCCGCAGGCATCACCTACTTCTACAGCCTCATTGACGATATCGTTGCCCGCGTCATTCGCAGCGAGGGCGGCTTTGTCTGGGCCTGCAAGAACTACGACGGTGACGTGATGAGCGATATGGTCTCCACCGCCTTTGGCTCTCTGGCAATGATGACCAGCGTGCTGGTCAGCCCGGACGGCAAATACGAGTTCGAGGCCGCCCACGGCACCGTCACCCGCCATTACTACAAGTACCTGAAGGGCGAAAAGACCTCCACTAACCCCATGGCTACCATCTTTGCGTGGTCTGGCGCGTTCAAGAAGCGCGGTGAACTGGATGGCCTGCCGGAGCTGGTGAAGTTTGGCGAGGCACTGGAAGCCGCCAGCCTGCAGACCCTGAACGACGGCATCATGACGAAAGACCTGTGCGGTCTGGCTGAGGGCATCACCCCCACCGCTGTGGACAGCGAGGGCTTTATCAAGGCCATCCGCACCCGTCTGGAAGCCAAGCTGGCATAATCATCTCTTTGTGACATAAAAAGAAAGACCGGAACTGTAAGTGCGACCTACAGCTCCGGTCTTTTTCGTTAAAATGATGCGAACGAGCCTTGAATGTACCCGACAAAGAATGCAATAAATGTGCTGATGAGAATGCAGCCAAGCCACAAAAGGTCTGCGAGAAGCCGTTTGCCGGTCAACTGCTGGATGGTCTTTGAATAATCCAAAGCAAACCACAGCATGGCAGCAGAAAACAGAATGGAGCTCCAATGAAGCCGAAAAGACAGCACCATGCTGAGAAGCACATAATTGATAAGCGTGTAAAAAATACTTCGCAAAAGAAGTTCCGGGAGAGCAGAATACTGCTTTTTCATAAAAGCTCCTTTCTGGATTTATAAATGCAGTGCATCCAATACTTCGTTTACGACCTCCAGTGAAACCTGCCCCGGTGCACTGGCCTGCCCGGGGTTGGCAAAGGTCATGGCAGAGCCAAAGGCTTCGCCGGAAAGGCGGCTCACCGCGCCCAAAGCTCCCATGCTCATGGTGATGATGGGAGTCTCCGGATGCCGGTCGGCCATTTCAGCGGTGGCAGCCAGAAGCTCCAGCACATCGGCACGGCTCTGGGGCATCACAGCCAGTTTGGGCAGATCAGCCCCGGCCTGCTGCATGGCAACCATGCGGCTCACCAGTTCGGCGCGCGGCGGCGTTTTATGGAAGTCGTGGCTGGAACACACCACTGCAGCCCCGGCGGTGTGGGCTTCTTCGATCAGCGCGGGAAGTTCTGCGCCCGCAGTGTAAAATTCAATGTCGATCAGATCGGCGCAGTCGGTGGCAAGAACGGTGCGGATAAAATGAAGATACTCTTCGTGGGCCAGAGCGACTTTGCCGCCCTCGGCCTTTGTGCGGAAGGTGAAAAGAAGCAGCTGATCCTTTAAGGCAACACGGAGCTTCGCAGCGCAGTGCACGATAGCCGGAAGGTCTTTTGCACCTTCAAAGCAATCGATACGCCATTCCACACAATCGGCGCGCAATGTGGAAAACGCGGCAGCCTTTTCCAGAACGGCGGTTTCTGTGGGCTCTACAATAGGAATAATAACTTTAGGGCGGCCCTCACCGATGCAGCAGCCGCGGATGTTGACACAGGACATGGCGCTTCTCCTTTATGTAATAAGTATAGCTACCTTATACAGGATGCTGGGGGATGACTCCATAATACGTTCTGCCCGCCGCCTTGTCAAGAAAAAGGCACGTCCTGTAACGGGTGAAAAACAGGGAGATCCTTTATTCTGCAAAGAAATTGGAGAAAATCTGTCAAAAAGTGTTGACAAGGAGGCGGGGGTGTGGTATTATACTTGAGCGCCAAGCGCTGAGGCAAAAGAATGACTTCCGAAGTCTCAGCAGGAAGCCCTTGAAAAGAACCAATAGACGTCAAGAAAGACCGGTTTGTTCCGAGAAACTTCAAGACATCCAAGTTCAGAAAGTTCAAAAGCTTCTAAAAAATAAGGCTTGACAAAAAGCCACTTCGGTGGTAAAATAAACAGGTCGTCAGCCGCAAGGCTGAGGCGCTACAGGACCTTGAAAATTGAACAAT
>ERZ791879.1208-NODE-1208-length-12594-cov-2.352101_pt1 | contig 12594 bp, 10 predicted proteins | sample MGYA00510162_ERZ791879 | MGnify/ENA primary metagenome ERZ791879 (study PRJEB30046, sample SAMN00792113) | human gut metagenome | study: EMG produced TPA metagenomics assembly of the A metagenome-wide association study of gut microbiota in type 2... | reverse complement strand
AAAAAAGACGAGCCTCTGCTGGAAATCCTCCACCGGCGATGGGCCGATACGGAAACCCATATTTATCCTGCGGAAGAACTGAAAGATATCACAGTTCCCCATCCGTCTGAAAAGGCATTCGAAGTGACAGGCGTCTATGGAGTGGCCGAAAGCACAGCCTTGAAAAGCAGCGGTGAAGGAACACTTGTATTGGAAAAGCAAAAGGGCATGCTGACAGAAGGAAACCACTTCACTTTTGCCATAGCCGTCAGTGCGACAGCCATGCGTGGCGGACATATAGAGATAGTGGGTGCAGGTCCCGGTGATCCCGAACTGATTTCGGTACGCGGAAAACGAATGTTGGAGAAAGCGGATCTTGTTCTGTATGCCGGAAGTCTTGTTCCCCGCGAACTGACCTTTTATGCTAAAGAAGGAGCGACCGTACGCAGTTCCGCCGGTATGGATTTGGAGGAACAGTTCGCCTTGATGAAAGAGTTTTATGATAAAGGATTGTTTATTGTACGCTTGCACACGGGAGACCCTTGCATTTATGGAGCCATCCAGGAACAAATGGCTTTCTTCGACCGCTACAAGATGAGTTATCATATCACTCCGGGGATCTCCTCGTTCCAGGCGGCTGCGGCAGCATTAAGGTCACAGTTCACCATCCCCGAAAAAGTACAAAGCATAATCCTCACCCGTGGGGAAGGCCGTACTCCGATGCCCGAAAAAGAACAATTACATAAATTGGCGCAATCGCAAAGTACAATGTGCATTTATTTAAGTGCGGGCATTGTGGAACAGGTACAGGAAGAGCTGATGCAGGCATACCCTCCCGAAACTCCGGTTGCCGCCTGTTATAAGCTGACTTGGAAAGAAGAAAAGATTTATCGCGGAGAGTTGAAGGATTTGGCTAAGATAGTACGTGACAATAACCTGACGCTGACTACCTTATTGGTAGTAGGCGAAGCGATAGACAACCGGAAAGGTCTGTCCCGACTCTATGCGCACGAGTTCAAACACTTGTTCAGAAAGTAAAAAAAGAATCATTCACATCCAGCCTATGATACTGATTTTAGGAGGAACTACCGAAGGACGCACCGCCGTGAAAGTTGCCGATGAAGCCGGAAAGCCCTACTTCTACTCTACCAAAGGAGAATGGCAGGAGATACAATGCAAGCACGGCATCCGTATCACCGGAGGAATGGACACGGAGAAAATGGAAAGTTTCTGCCGCCAAAACAACATCCGTTTGTTGGTGGATGCTGCCCACCCGTTTGCCTCCCAACTCCACCGGACTGTGGATGAAACAAGCCGGACGCTACATCTTCCTGTCATACGTTTTGAAAGGAAGTATCCTCCACGCACCGAAAACATCATCTGGTGTGAAGACTATGCAGATGCCATTTACCGGTTAGAGAAAGCAGGAACCGATCGTCTGCTGGCACTGACCGGAGTACAGACCATCGGGAAGTTACGCCCTTATTGGGAGAAACATACCTGTTGGTTCCGCGTACTGGAACGGGAAACTTCCATCACATTAGCCCAAGAACAAGGCTTCCCGAAAGGAAATCTGGTATTCTATCATGCCGGAGAATCCGAAGCTCTTTTATTAGAGACACTACATCCACAGGCCATTCTGACCAAGGAAAGCGGAGAATCCGGAGGATTTTCGGAGAAAGTGAAAGCGGCACAGGCTGCAAAAATCCCGGTCTTTGCTATAAAACGCCCTCCCCTTCCCAGGCATTTCATGATCGTTACCGGTGAATATGGATTGAGAAAACAGATAGAAAAGAACATCCCTGCTTTTTACCCGTTGAGAAGCGGCTACACCACAGGGGCCTGCGCTACTGCAGCTGCAAAAGCAGCATTGACGGCTCTGATTTTAGGGGAAGAACAGAAAATGATATCCTTCCGCCTTCCCGATGACGAGGAAATGACCTTACCGGTAGCCCATACAGAAATAGAAAAGAACAGTGCCACCTGCACCGTTGTTAAAGATGCGGGAGATGATCCGGATGTCACTCACGGCGCATCCATTGTGGTAACGGTAAGTTTTAGCAATCACCCGGACATCCGTTTCCTGCAAGGTGAAGGAGTGGGACGAGTCACCCTTCCGGGGCTGGGATTGGAAATCGGGGAACCCGCCATCAATCGCATCCCCCGGCAAATGATAATGAAAGAATTATCGGCGCTTTATGACAAAGGGCTGGATGTTACCATTTCCGTTCCCGGAGGAAAAGAGTTGGCACAACGTACTTTCAATCCTAAACTAGGAATTGTGGACGGCATTTCCATCATTGGAACTTCGGGCATAGTCCGTCCTTTTTCTTCAGAAGCTTTTGTCGAGGCTATCCGCAGGGAAGTGGAGGTTTGTGTGGCTGTGGGCTCATCCAGACTCATCATTAATTCGGGAGCAAAAAGCGAACGTTTTGTGAAGAAGGAGTATCCGGGATTACCTGCTCAGGCTTTTGTACATTATGGAAATTTTATAGGGGAGACACTCAAGATAGCTGCCAAGCTTAAGGTTCCATTGGTTACTTTAGGCATTATGATAGGCAAGGCGGTGAAACTGGCCGAAGGAAATCTGGACACACACAGTAAGAAAGTGGTGATGAATAAAGAATTCCTAAGGCAGGTGGCAATGGAAGCCGGATGCTCTCCGGATGTTGAAAGCATGATAGAAAAGTTGACATTAGCCCGTGAATTATGGACCTTGCTGTCTGAAGAAGACAGCGGAAAGTTCTTTCCGTGTTTGTTGGAACATTGTTTTGCACATTGCGTCCCCTTATTGCCCGAAGGAAAATTGACAATCCTCTTGATTGATGAAGAAGGGAATATTCCTTTCAGGATACAATAACTGATTATTTAGACGCTGCTGCTAAACGGAAGCTAATATAGCAGTGACTTGTTCTAACAATTCCTCTATGGTATCTACCTTTATCGTCCTCCCGGCTACCGGGTGGATAATATATCCACTGGTAGTCATATCTCCCGTTTCAATATAAAAATCGGACTCAACACGCCGGCTTGCCAGAATACCATTCCGCTGCAAGGCTTTCCGTACCATCGCATACTTATTTCCATGTCCCACCAGACGGACTTCTTTTTCAAACTCATTGTCAATGCGGAACAGTCCGGTTTCCATATCAAAAACAATACCCTTACGAGAGAAAAAATTACTCAGGCATCCGTCTATGGAAAGATCTTCAGGAGTTCCTATAGTCACTCCATTGGCTTTATCCATCAGCCAAATCTTATCAGCAATCTGCAAAGCTAACTCTAAATCATGGGTGGAAAGAAAAATCGTCTTGTTGGTAGAACGTGACAAATGATGAAGCAATTGCATAATCTCCACTTTACTGGGGAAATCAAGAAAAGCAGTCGGCTCATCCAGAAAAATCACCGGGGTTTCCTGTGCCAACGCCTTTGCTATCATTACTTTCTGACGCTCACCGTCACTCAAAGTATGTACCATCCGGTATTTCAAATCCTCAATCCTTACCAGCGCAATGGCATCGTTTACTGTATTCTTGTCCTCCTTGCTTAAATTTCCCCAGAAACCGGTATAAGGACTGCGCCCCATACCCACCAGTTCTTCCACGGTCATGTTCCGCAGGCTGCATTTTTCGGTCAATACCACTCCGATAACTGTCGCCAACTGTTTATCGGTGTAATCCGTCAGTTTCTTTCCCATTATTTCTATCTCTCCTCCTACAGGCGGCTGAAAGGCAGACAAAGTACGCAATAAAGTAGATTTCCCTACTCCATTCGCCCCCAAAAGACAAGTCAGTTCCCCACTGCGGATAGTAGCATCAATGTCCTTCGCTACAATCTTGGTCCCCCCCTTACCGGGATAACCGGTAGTCAGTTTCCGAATATGTATAGTTTCTTGATTCATCATTACTCATTCATTTCATTGCGACGTCTATTGAATAAAACCGACATCACTACCGGAGCACCTACCAAAGCCGTCACCGAATTTACCGGCAATGCACCTTCGAAACCGGGCATACGGGCAATCAGATTACATACCAATGCCAATGACGCACCTGCCAGTAAAGAAGCAGGCATCAGAATACGATGATCGGATGTGCGGAACATTCCCCTGCAAAGATGCGGAACGGCCAGCCCCAGAAAAATAATCGGACCGCAATATGCGGTAACAATAGCTACCAATACTCCCGAACAAGTAATGACAAGCAGACGGGCACGTTTTATATTCAATCCGAGATTCCGTGCGTATGCATCTCCCAGCAGCAAAAGATTCAATGTTTTGACAAGCAGGAAGGAAAGTGGCAACAATACCACCATGATACATATAAATAAAGTCATCTGATCTCCCGATACACGGGCAAAACTTCCCAACCCCCAAATGACATATGCACGAATATCCTCCTCCACACTGAAAAATTTCAGCACACCGATCACCGCATTGGCTATGTAACCAATCATCACACCGATAATCAGCAAAGTAACATTGCCCCTTACTTTTTGGGAAACGAAAACAATAAGTGCCATAATGGAAAGTGAACCTGCAATAGCTGCTATGGTAAGGGCTATTTCCCCCATAAAGCCTAGCTTGCTCAAAGCAACACCACCCAAACTGCCCGAAAGAAGCACCACAAAAGCAACTCCCATACTGGCTCCCGAACTGATGCCCAGTACCGACGGGCCAAAGGATTGCGGAAAACAGTTTGCATCTGTAAACCGCTGACAGAGAGCCCCGCCCCCGCCACCAATGCGGTAAGCGCCTGTGGTACCCGTGATTTCCAAATAATATTTTGCCATATAACAGACTCATTCCCTGTTCCCCAAAGGATATTCCACACAGCACGAAGCGGTATGGAAACAGAACCTAATACCAGATTCAGGAAGAAAAACAGAAAAATAGAAGCCATAATTAACAGCATATAAAATGCAACAGGTCGTTTCATATACTATTTTCCTATTTAAGCAATTCATAATATCCCGGTTGGTGACCGGACAAAAGCTGCGGATGAAAGATTTGAATCAAATCTGCCAGAACAACTTCCGGTTCTGTAGGCATACTCTCATAAAAAGGTTTTTCACGCATGTTACAATAAATCACCCCTTTCTCTTTGTATGCTTTAAAATCAACATAACGGGCATCTTCCTCTTTCAACGTGTTATAAGAAAATTCTCCTTGATAGCTATTCACAATACGCCAATAATCGGCACCTGCCGCTTGGCTGTAAACTGTTTCAAAATCGAGGGTGACTCCTCCAGACTGTTCATCGTCTTTCAAAAAATAATCGGCACCGGCATCTTTAAACAATTGTGCGAGAAAACTCCTCCCTCCTACAGCATACCAATTGCCGCCCCGCAATTCTCCACTGAATACCACCGGGCGTTTTGTCACCCGACCGGTCAGTTCCTTCAGCTCGTTATATCTTTTCTTAATAGCGGCAAACTGCTCATTAGCTTTATCTTCTCTTCCCAATAACAAGCCCACAAACTTTATCCATTCAGCCTGTCCCAAAGGAGTCATTTCCTTATATCCCAAATGCGGCATCAAAGGAATGCCTACCTCTTTCAAAGCATCGTACCCCCCTCGTTTAAAAGGAGAGATCAAAATCAAATCCGGGTTTACACTCATAATCACCTCATTATCGAAATTCCCTTCAATACCTATCTTATGAATGCTTCCATCTTTCAAACGATCATTTATTTTCTTGTTAAACAAATGACGTGTACTGGTGATACCCACCACCGCATCCAGCTCTTCCAACTTGATAAAATTGGAAAGTTGCAGGGAAGTCATGCAGATAACGCTTCGTATGGGAGTTTCAATAACCGTATAATCCGCAGGTATGTTTTCCGCTTCCACACCTCTTGGCACCAAAGCATAATGAAAAGACTGACTTTCTTTATTCTGAGGGTCCTGAATGTCAAGCAGACAAGCCTGATCCGTATAGGTTATTTTAAACCCTTGGGCATATTCCGGAATAATCTTCACAATAGAAGAATCTGTCAATGTCTTATGCTCCAGATTCCCGGAACCCTGTTTGTGCTTATTTTGGCAGGCTGTAACAGTCAATAATAACAAAAGGCCCGAAGCCAATATTAGTTTTTTCATGTTCTTTTCTGTTTTTCAGCCAACAAAGGTAATCAATTCTCTTGCTTTATACGGAATTTTTCAGCACTTTTGCGTGCTTAAAAACTGTAAATACCTACAAAAGATGAGTCGTCCGATCTATTTTGTTTCTTTAGGACCCGGTGATGCCGAACTGATTACATTGAAATCATTGCATGCTTTACAGCAAGCAGACATAATATATTGTCCATCAACGGTTCGGGAACCAGACAAAATCTTGTCACGTGCCGCCACCCTGTTACATAAGCTAGGCATCAAAGGAGATATACACCTATTCTCGCTCCCGATGAGCAAAGACAGAACAAAAGCAATCAAAGTCTATCGGCAACTTTTCGAAGAAATGAGGCTGGAACAAAAAGCAGGAAAACGGTTGGCGGTAGCAGTAGAAGGCGATGCGGGAATTTACGCCTCCGTTCACTATGTACTGGATCTCCTCGAAGAAAATGGAATTCCCGTAGAGCAACTTCCCGGTATTCCTTCATTCATCGCTGCGGAAGCGGCCGCAAAACTACATCTCATCAGCCAAAAAGAAAGACTGGTCATTATTCCGGGCAATATTACTTCGGACGAACTGGACATGTATCTGAGCCATCATCATGTGCCGGTTATCATGAAATTATCTCAATGTGCAGACATAGTACAGGATTACATGGAGTCCCACCCCCAATACAGTTATCATTATTTTGAAAATATATCGACAGCCGAAGAATATCATTCTTCCCATCAGGCGGAACTGAAAAGAAGAGTATTTCCTTATTTTTCCTTAATGATCATCTTTAACGAACAGACACGGAAGGATGATAGTGCAAAATAGCGTTCAGAATACCTTCAATATTTACATCATCTTTCTTGATAACTAAAAAATTGTGGTACATTCCTTCTTTCCGGTAACGGATCACAATCGACTTGAGTTTACCAGACTTTGTGTACTCCTTTTCTATCTCTGTGATGTTTTGCAAAGGAAAAACATGCCGAGGCTTCATCCCTCTTATAGCTAAGGTAAAAGAATCAGGAGTAATAGTATAAACAGACAATAACCTTACCCCCGTTATCAACAGAGGAGGAGTCAAGACCAGCAAAGATGCATATCTTCCATGCGCTATAAAAAGGCATGTACACGCCACCAACATAATAGCAATAACTGCCCAAATCCATAAAGGATAACCGGGTCTGAATTCTTGTTTTTCCATATGCCACATCTATCTTGTATAGATACAAAAATAGGGAGACTCAGTTTTATAACCAAATCTCCCTCAAGGAATTTATAAACTATTTCTAACAATTAATCTGATTAGAGAATACCCTTTACTGTTTCCAGCATACCCTTTTCTTGAATAGAGTCAAGATCAGCTTTTACTGCGGCGGTCAAACCCGGAATGTTGTTCAAGTTCTCACCCCAAATAGATTCTGCTGCCAACACGCCTTCCGCCACTTTCTGAGTGCAGCCTGTAGCCCAAAGTTCTTTCAGCAGATTCATGATTTCAGGAGCATCGTTCGGAACAATCTCAGCACCGTCAGCACGAACACCACCTTTATAATAAGTGATGATAGCCGCCAGTCCCAATACCAAGCCTTTAGGCAACTCACCCTTACGCTCCAGATAAACTTTCAAGCCCGGGAGGTCGCGAGTTTCATATTTAGGGAATGAATTCAGCATGATAGAAGTCACCTGGTGATCAACAAACGGATTGTTGAAACGCTCCAAAACATCTTCCGCAAACTTCTTCAATTCTTCTTTCGGCAGGTTCAGGGTTTCCATCAACTCATCGAACATAACTTTATGAATGTATTTACCTACCACTTCATGCTCGCAAGCCTCGCGCACAATGTTGATTCCAGACAGATAAGCTACCGGAGACAGCACTGTGTGAGGACCGTTCAGCAAAGTAACTTTTCTTTCGTGATAAGGAGCTTCAGACGGAACGAACAATACATTCAAACCGGCTTTGTCGGCAGGGAATTCCTTGGCGACTTCCTGCGGAGCTTCAATTACCCACAAATGGAAGATTTCTGCCTGTACCACCAGATTGTCATCATACTGCAATTTTTCTTTAATAGCAGCGATATCTTTGCGGGGGAATCCCGGCACAATACGGTCTACCAAAGTAGCATAGACACCACAAGCTTCCTCAAACCATTGCTTGAAGTCTTCACCCAAGTTCCACAAATCAATATATTGATAGATGGTTTCTTTCAGTTTATGGCCGTTCAGGAAAATCAATTCGCAAGGGAAAATTATCAAACCTTTGCTCTTGTCACCATTGAACGTTTTATAACGGTGATACAGCAACTGGGTCAGTTTGCCCGGATAAGATGAAGCAGGGGCATCATCCAGCTTGCAGGCAGGATCAAAAGCGATACCGGCCTCTGTCGTATTAGAGATAACGAAACGCATTTCCGGCTGTTCCGCCAATTTCATAAATTCATCATTCTGAGAATAAGGATTCAAGGCACGACTGATCACATCAATTTTTGTCAGGCTGTTTACCACCTGTCCTTTATCCAAACCCTGCAAGTTTACATGATACAGACAATCTTGTGCGTTCAACATGTCAACCATACCTTTTTCAATAGGTTGAACCACCACCACACTGCTGTTGAAATCAGTTTTTTCGTTCATGTTGTAGATAATCCAATCCACAAACGCACGCAGGAAGTTACCCTCACCAAATTGAATGATTCTTTCGGGACGTTGAGTCTTTGCTGCTGTCTCCTTGTTTAATGCTTTCATATTTTTAATTATATTATGTGTTTATCCATACCTGTACTTATTGAAGACGAATCAGATTTTATTGTGTACTCATAGTATTCATGCTTTCTTTTAAATGGTAATATATATTTAAGTTTTTATATATCATCATTGAACCAACCATTTAAAATCTTTAAATCTTCGCCGCAAAGATACAAATAATTTTGTTATTCCAAATAAAATTTCTACTTTCGTGTTCGATAACGGTTAATAAATCTAAAGAGATGCTCTTTGACATCTTTTTTAGAATGAGTTTTTACTGAAAGTCAAAATAAACAACAATTATATAGATATAAAAAGACTACTTATGAAAAACTTTATGGATGAAAACTTCCTGCTTCAGACAGAAACGCAGAAGTTGTATCATGAACATGCGGCTAAAATGCCTATTATCGATTACCACTGCCACCTGATTCCCCAGATGGTTGCTGATGACTATCAGTTTAAGTCACTGACAGAAATCTGGTTGGGTGGAGACCACTATAAATGGCGTGCCATGCGTACCAACGGTGTGGACGAGCGTTATTGTACCGGTAAAGACACCACGGACTGGGAAAAATTTGAAAAATGGGCGGAAACAGTTCCTTATACCTTCCGCAACCCATTATACCATTGGACTCATTTGGAATTGAAAACCACATTTGGAATCAATAAAGTATTGAATCCGAAAACTGCCCGCGAGATTTTTGATGAATGTAATGAAAAGCTTGCCAAACCGGAATACTCCGCACGAGGCATGATGCGTCGTTATCATGTGGAAACCGTTTGTACAACCGATGATCCGGTAGATTCATTGGAATATCACATCAAAACCCGTGAAAGCGGATTCGAAATTAAAATGCTTCCCACTTGGCGTCCGGACAAGGCGATGGCAGTAGAAGTTCCCGCTGATTTCCGTGCTTATATGGAAAAATTGTCTGCTGTAAGCGGTGTCACGATATCTTCTTTCGATGACATGGTGGCTGCTTTGCGGAAACGTCATGACTTCTTTGCTGAACAAGGTTGTAAATTGTCTGACCACGGAATTGAAGAGTTTTATGCTGAAGACTATACTGATGCTGAAATCAATGCTATATTTAATAAGGTATATGGTGGTACAGAACTGACCAAGGAAGAAATTCTGAAATTCAAATCAGCCATGCTGATCGTATTTGGGGAAATGGATTGGGAAAAAGGCTGGACCCAGCAGTTCCACTATGGAGCAATCCGCAACAACAACACCAAGATGTTCAAACTTCTGGGACCTGATACCGGTTTCGATTCAATCGGTGAGTTTACCACCGCCAAAGCGATGGCTAAATTCCTTGACCGCCTGAATACAGAAGGAAAACTGACCAAAACTATCCTTTACAACTTGAATCCTTGCGCCAATGAAGTAATTGCCACCATGTTAGGCAACTTCCAGGATGGCACAATTCCAGGCAAGATTCAATTCGGTTCCGGATGGTGGTTCCTCGATCAGAAAGACGGTATGGAAAAGCAGATGAATGCACTGTCATTGTTAGGCTTGTTGAGCCGCTTCGTAGGTATGCTGACAGACTCTCGTTCATTCCTGTCTTATCCGCGTCACGAATATTTCCGCCGTACTTTGTGCAACTTGCTGGGTAATGATGTGGAAAACGGCGAAATCCCTGCTTGCGAAATAGAACGCGTCAATCAGATGGTGGAAGATATCTGCTATAATAATGCCAAGAAGTTCTTCCAATTCTGACAACCGTCAGAATGCTGAATATAAATAAATGAGGATGGAACAAATGTGTCTGCAAAAGTTTTCACTTTTTGTTCCATCCTCATTCCAGTCATAGCAATTCTTCTATAGCCTCCGTTATTTCCTTGTCGGTTTTTCCCATGCCATATCCTCGGATGACTTTCCGTATAATCCGTTCTTTATCCAAAATAAAAAAGTACGGAGCCGCCCCACCCGTCCGGTAATCTTCTATCACTTTATCATCTCCATCCAAAAACATATAATTCAATTCCTTTCTCTTTGCATAATTCTGAAGTGAATGCATCCGGCTCCAACTTTCAATGGCTACCAATTCAAAATCTTCTTCTTGGTACTTTCTTTTCAGTTCTTTCAGAAAAGGGATAGAAGCCTGGCAAGCTCCACAGCCTATTCCTGTTATATTTACCAAGATGACCTTACTTTTCAAATCACTCAATGACACGGGACGCTCCTTTATATCATTCAATGTCCATTCTGGTGCTTTCTTACCCGTCAGATTAGCGGCCATATTCCTGGAAGGAGCGCCATAATCATATTTTTTTGTTTCATAACCTTGCGGAACATAATCGAAAACATCAAACCTGTCAATTGTTTCTTTGTTTATTTCCACATTACAGCAAGTTTCCACCGATATATTATGGGACATCGCTCTCCGTTTCTTATAAGGCAAACCATTCGACTTGTGAATCCACAGTTCATAAATAGAGGTCGGCTCTACATAAAAAGGAGGTGGAGGCATGTGATAAGCTTTACCAAAGAACTCCACTTGTGTATCTTCGTTTATGACAAGTTTAAAATGAAAATAATCCCCACAATCTTCCAATGTGGTAACTATGCTGTCTTCTGTTTCCAAAGCATACCTGACAATATTCTTGCAATAATTAAAGAAAGGTGGGGTCAACGGTCTGAAAGGTAACGGTCTGGTGGTAAAATTATCGATTTTTATTTCCTTGACAGCATGATTCACCAACACACGTACTTCACCATTATAACCGAATTGGAACTCTTTACCATCATCTGTTCCCAAATTCACAAAACTTGCCCCTATCGTAGAATCAGCCGGATCATCGAACTCTTTCACTATATATTTTCTAATACTGGAAGGAATTGTATCACCAGGATTCCAGACTTCGCTCTCTACTTTATACGTTGCTGACTTAATCTGCTCTAAATTATCCAACACCTTTTTCAAATACTCTCTCTTGTCATCTTGGCCATTCACCACATACACCGGCAATAACAAGAGAAAAAATAAAACAGCTTTTGTTCTCATACGTTTCTTGCTTTTATTGATTCGCAAAATATTTTGCTGACGCAAAGAAGAAGAAAAGCCTGTATCTCTGCAAAATATTTATCTGAACTCTTTCTGAATTTTCTCCTTTTTCAGAAAAAGATCAGATAAAACACCTGTTTTTTCCTTAACGTTATTTACTTTTGCATTCAAAATTCATACGATGAAAAGGGCAAAAACACACATTATCTTATTTATGGCAGTCACCATCACCGTTCTATATACTGTTTATATCGCTTTTCATAATAGTGCCGAACGAGTGAATACCCAAATAGACCACGCTTTCAAATCCGCCATTACGGAAGATTACAATGAAAGACTTGCCTACATCAGCTATTATCATCCCGAACCTACAAACTGGGATATAAAAATGTATACTATCGCTCCCAGCCTACACCAAAAAGTAAAAAGCTACACCATAAGAACCAGACAAGGAAAAACAATCTATACTTTTAAAGACAGTCTGGACGAGCAGACCGCCAAACGTATGCTGAACCAATACATTCTATCCCAACTAAAACCCATAAATTCCTTCTGATTTCCCCGCATATATACCGGACGATGATTGATAAATATTTCATCTTCTACTTCCCAAGATTTATGTTCCTTTAGCTCCACATTATATCCTTTAGCCCAAAAGCCAAGTGCAGCTTTACCAATAGAGGATTTAGATGCCGATTCACCATATTCCATATCCACAGCCTTACCTACATCTGCTATCAATGTTTGAG
>ERZ791879.1202-NODE-1202-length-12698-cov-8.629756_pt1 | contig 12698 bp, 9 predicted proteins | sample MGYA00510162_ERZ791879 | MGnify/ENA primary metagenome ERZ791879 (study PRJEB30046, sample SAMN00792113) | human gut metagenome | study: EMG produced TPA metagenomics assembly of the A metagenome-wide association study of gut microbiota in type 2... | reverse complement strand
ATTATTATTAAAAATTAGCCATAGGCTATTTTTTCATACGAAACTTTACACTATCAATTCAACTAATATTAAGTAATCAAATATGATTACTAGAATAACTAAATATAGTTACTTCTCTTGGTCAAAAGGGATAATTTTTGCTTGTGGTATACTTGTATCTACCGTTGGAGGTAGTTGTTTTTTAAGCTCAGATAGTTTATCTCTCATAGCTTTATTTCGTTCTTCTAGGGCTAATATACTACTTTCTCTATTTTTAAGTGTTTCTGTTAAAAGTTCAACTTGCATTGCTAGTAATTCGGTTTCAATATCCCTTTTAGCCATTTTATCTACTTGTTCATTAAGAGAATTTATCTTTATCTTTAAATCATCAAATCTACTATATGGATTAAGTGAATTTACTTGCTCCATTCTATGTTCAGAATATTGCTTAATTAAAGTGTTATTATACAAAGTTTGTCTACTTTTCATTCCTGCTGCTTTCGCTACGGAAGTTGATGTAACTTTACTTTCTTTAAGGTCATTATTTAACTTATTAAACATATCTTCTTGATTAGATAAATAAGCTTCTATATTGATTAAATGAGATTTAACCTTTGGTTTTAGATTATCATAATCTATCTCTAAAACCTTTGCTATTTCCTTAACTTTTTCCTCTATATTTACATTTCCATCCATGCTTTAACCTCCTTTTCGATTGCTTCTAAATTGTCTATGATTGAGATAAGGTTAGGATACTTTTCTTTAATCCATTCTGAACCTTTCTTTGATATTTGACTCTTTAATTGTTCTAACTCTGGATATAATGAATTTTTAGCAACATAAACAAGCTTATTTTTCTCTCTTTGAGCCTGTTTATCAAAGCCATTTTCTTTATTATATTCAAATGTTTTAACTAGATTCTTGCATTTGTTATATGAAATATCACTCATATAGTACAGGTGAAAATGGTTAGGACAAGCTCCATATGCACAATAGAATTCATCACCTTTTGAATCATACCTACATTCTCTTTTTTGATTTGATTTAATACATATACCGCCGTATTTTTCCTTAATAGGAATCTTCTTTTTTAAATTAGCGATAATAGTGTCTATGTCTTTCTCAACGTTAAAATTCCCTTCATCAAGAAATTCTTTAATCTTAACCATAAACTTATCGCTTCCAGTACCTAATGGTGTTACCTCATCTTCTATAATTGTTTTTAAAATTGCATTGGCATATTCATTCTTTTGCTTATCATGTTCAGGTCTTCTAACATAATAATCTGTCATTTCTTCGCTTAAATGATTCATAAAGTTTTTTATAAATGCTAAAGGTATTTGTTTATAATAAAGGTCAGTACACAGGTGAACTCGAAACTGATGAATTACAGGATATGTTATAGTGTCTGTATCTTTATATTTGCTCGCTAAAGCTTTAGGTACATAATTATTTTTTTTGCATTCTGCGAAGGTATAAAACCCTAGCTCAGGGTATTTATCGGCTACATTAATAACTCCCAAATCCTCAGAATAACGCCCTATAAACTTTTTATAATACCTATTAAAAGTGGTTGAAGTTAAAGGCACAATAGTGCTGATGTTACTAGGGCAAAATAAATAATCTACATTACGCTCTGTGCGGTTTTCTGCATACAATTCCTCAATCAATTTATAAGCTTTGTATCCCAATTCATTTAGTACAGTTTTTGCTATCTCATCCCCAGTAAGATTTTGACGTTTTATAACTTTAAAGTTCATAAAATATACAGTCTTTGGGTTATCTTTATCCGTAGAATTAGTAAGCTTTTTTACATCATTAGCTTTTAAGGAACATAATTGACTTGTTCTTAATCCAGTTTGACTTGAAATTATAATCAGAGCAGCCATACACCTATTATCAACATCAATATTTTCCGAATCCATTAATCTGATGCAAGTAGAAATAAATTTATTGTAGTATTCATTTGGAATATCTGAATATTTACTATTTTCTACAGCCGCTTGAGTCATAGCACTTACAACAGAGAGAGCTTTTTTTAGGAATTTTATCACATGAGATAAATCTACATTTGTCATATGAGCATTATAAAATTCATAAAAATCTTTAATCGCAGTTATATCCGACTTAATAGTTTTAATAACAAGACCAGAATTATTCAAATCTTCAATATACTTCTGGATTGTGTTTGTGTCTATGGCATCTATTGTTTTTGAGTACAGACCGTTTAAATACTCAAAATATTTTTTTAATCTATATACAACCCCTCTTAGAGTGAATATTTTCATTTTTCTATTATCTGTCAAATTCCAATAGGCAAATGCCTTAACAGCATCTACAAAAGGCTCTGGAATATTAGTAAACCTAAGAGTTACATCTTGACTATGGGGCTCTTTGTTATTAGTTAAACCAGCTAAATACCACGTAGTAGCAGAGTATTTTACATCTGCTTTTTTAAATGGTAATTTATCTTCTTTTTTAATTTCCTCCAATATATGAAAAAATGAACCTAATTCATCAAAGTTAGTTGGTATAAATTTTTCATCTGTATATTCTATTGCAAAACCATGCCTAGCTATCGCATTAGCCATTTATTACACCTTCTTTCTAATTATTAGGCAAAGCAGCTTTAAGCTCGTATAATTTAGATAAATATGCTGCATATAGCTTTTTTAAAGACTGCAAATGCTCTCTTTCGTGTTCTATTTCTTCATTTGCTATTTGTTTATCTATTTCATCTAGTTTCTTTTCATAAAATGGTACTCTGTCTAGTGTAACAACAAAACTCTTACACAAAGGACAACCAATTTCATTAATCATATAACACTCCTGTTCTTTACAAAAACCACATCCATCATCTACTGTATCAGCTTTGCTATATTCAGTATTTTCGGATGCTATAATATTCCCTTTAATGTCAACATCCCCAATAACAACGCCATATAAAGCTTCTGCGAACAATTGCATCTCATGATTAACATAATGATTATTCGTTGTAATAATACTCTTATGATTACTTATAGCAGCGTTTATTTGAAGTTTGTTAAGATTATTTTTAAGACCAAATTCAATACCTAGAGTCATATGAGTATCTCTAAGATTTGAAGCCGTATATTCAGGTATATTTAAGTATTTACACTGTGCTTTTAGAAATGAATTAAACCTTTGTGTAGTTAAAGGTCTTACATCTTTTTTGTTATGGTTATTATCCTGTTGTAAAAAGATATAATTAGAATATTCACCAGATGCTTCACTTCTTAGGGCTGCTGTAAGCTCTTGTGCTATTTCTAAATGTCTATACGCATAATTAGATATAGGTTGTGCTTCATTATCCCCATTAGACATTTTGTGTGGAGCTACAATGTTATATTCACCTTTTTTCATAGCTTCTTGTATTTGAGTTGTTTTTAACTCTAATAAATTGCTAATTCTAAAATGTGTATCAATCAACAAATGAAATACTATGTGGTAAAGCTTATAAACAGGGTTTTCATCAGAAATCTCTCTAAAACGGTTTTCTATAAGAGTTAAATGCTCCTTTGGAATATCCTTACCTCCTTTGGGAGGTTCTACCTCAATATGTGCTAGGTCTCTATAAACACCGAACTCAATCGTTAAACATTTTTTATTTTTACAAAAGTCTATAAAAGACCTAACAAGAGATGATATACGATTAAATGTTTTTGAGCTTATATTTTTATTATAAATTTCACTAGCGTAAGCGATAGCATCTTTTCTTGTAATTGTAGTATAATCGGTTTTTCCAGTTGATAAATCTACAACCTTTTTTTTCTTCTCATATATAAAGTTCAAAAAGTTTTTTATATTACCTAAGCCCGATTGTTTGGTCTTCAAAGAGACCTTTTCATACCAAACCCATTCTTTAGCCATATTCCTATATGGCTGATATTCTATATCACTAAAATCCATTTGTAGATATGATTTAGAATTTAACAATGTTGAAAGTTTTTCTCCACCATTTGGCTTAACCATCCATTTATCTATTTTAGGAACAGGGTCAAATGGATTATAATTAACCAATTCAAAACCTTCTCCATACTCCCTTATAAAATGTGACCTTTGCATATAATTCATATCTATAGGGTCATTTTCTTTAAATAATTCAACGTTACCAGACGCTATATAAAGATAAATATAGAATTTAACCAATGATTTTAATTGACTATGGTTATTTTTATAATAGTCATATTGCTCTTTAAAAACAGTATAGTCAAAGTCAGATACTTCAGTAAAATTAGAAAAATCATGATAACTATTTACAAAGTTTTCTATTATCCTGTAATCTGTCTTTATTGAGCTAAATAAATCAGATACACAAAAATCTTTTAGCAATCCAACTATAAAAGTATTGTTAAGCTTTGTATCAACAAAATACTGAGTTGGAAGTTTTGCTGTCTTTACATCTAAAGTAAAAGCAATAATGTTGGATAAGTTAACATTTTTATCGAACAGAACAAGACGATAGCTTTTTATATGATTCATATAGAGAAGTTCATCAATTAACTTCTCTATAACTTCGATATTATCATCATCAAATAGCTTATTTTTAATTACATAATTAACAAATTTAAGGTGTATATCAGCAAAGGATGAAAGGGGACCTCTATCAATTTTTGCGGCTATATCGCATAAAGTTTCCCAAGTTAATTCATATAGTTTTATATCTTTGTATTCTGCTAAATATCGGTTAATTATTTTACACATAGAGTCGCTTACTTTGAGCGAATCTATGCAATTTAAAAGTGCTGATTTCATAGATTCATCTTTTATTACATCAAATTTAGCTATATATTTATCATTCAATCGCTTCACATCCCCTTCAAAATTACTATTCTATTAGTCAGTAATCATTGGAATTAATTCCTCTAAAGTCTTAGAGAAGTCTTCTTTAATAGTTGCTACATCATCCTCGGTAGGTCTATAATATATAGCAGTAGAAGATAAACTTTCATGTCTCATTAAAAGCTTTAATTCCTCTAATCTTATGTTCTTATATTGCACTAAAAACATTGCAAATCCATGTCTAAATCTATGGCTCAAATTATGCTCTTTCTTATGATTATCTGTTGAAAGACCACTTTTCTCAAATATTTCCCTTAAAGTTTTATTCCATGTTGATATATTAATTGGCTTACCTATGCTATTTATGAAAACATAGTAGTTCTCTTTAATTTCGTCACCATAAGAATCTACATAGGTTTTCTTGTCAACTATATCTGTTAGTGTGTATTTTTTGTAATTCTTATCAAATAATTGCTGAGAAATATTTGTATTTCTATTAGAGCTATCATGCTCATCCTCAATATAAGTATCTATTAAATCAATCAAATCAAGCGATACATATACTTTTTGGGTAGTATCTTTATAAAACTTATACCTATATGACTTTTTATCTGTTATTACAGGTCGTCTCTTAGCTAATTGGTAAGATTTATCTGTTACTCTATTTCTAATATAGATAACACCAGATTCAAACGTTTCTCCTGTTTTTTTATCAAGAAATTCTTCTACCTTAACATCCTCAGCAGTCAGCCCTAGCACTTCTCCAATTCTTAATCCACCTTCATACATAAGCCTTATAATACATTGTTCTCGTGAAGTGTAATCTTTTTTAATTACATTAAGAATTTTTTTATAATCAAGGCAGGAGATATATCTAGGAACGGTTTTTTTATTTACAGTCTTTTCTTTATGAACATAACTTTTACTTTCTGCTGCCACATCACTACCAGCGATGGTTAATTTGGTCTTAGTAGCCCTAACTTTTAGTAAATTGCTGCCTGAAATTCCTAAGAATTCGGCATATTTCCTATAAACCGCTAAGTATGTGTTTATTGTTTCATTACTTCTATCAGTAGTTAGGTTCAATGTTATTAATTCGCCTTTTGGAGAGAATCCTTTTAAGAAATATTTCAATCTTTTTATATCTATATCACTTAAATTTTCTATCCTTAAATTAAATAGCTCTAAGTAGCTGTATAGTAGTCGTAAAGCTGAAATAGCCTGTGCCTTGGAGTTAGGAGAATTATTTACAAATTCAGTATTAATAAATTTAAAAGCATCTCTTATTGGAACCATATTGCTATCATATAAAATGGTATATTCGTGGTTATCAATAGATTTATGCATACATTTGACCTCAATAGTTTGAATCAAATCCTTTTTTCTTTTATCTTTATCAACAATATATTTATTAAAAACATTTCTTCTGCTGCTAAATTCTTCTATTAGGAACATGGTACACTCCCTTTCTACTAAATGGTAAATAAAAAACCGTTACAAAATAATTGTTATGTAACTGATTTAAACTATACCATAACTTACAAAATTATACAATATAAAAAGTAACTGTAATGTATTTGAAAAAATTATAATTCTATATTGCTCCAAAATAATAAAATGTATACTTAAAATTATACAAAATAGAAAATAACAATATTATTATATTTAACAAATTATGGGGTTGGGGGTGGTAGATTTTAGATTATTGTTATATAATATAAGTAAATAATTATAAGATAAATTTTAAATATACTGTCTAATTTTCAATTTAATCAAAAATCTATGTTTAAAGGGTTGTAGAAGTAAGCTACTACAGGGCTTCAATAAAATTAGACATTATATAAAGTAACTATAACAGACAGGATAGATTGAGGGTCTATTAAGGGAATCCTTGTGTGGGTTCAAGTCCCACCATCTGCACCAATTTATTATATTAGAGACTATTTCAAAGAAAAGATGCAGAATTCAATAGCTAAATTATAAAAGGATAAGCTGTTTTTTTGTATTTATTTTTAGAAATAGTCTTTTTGTTATATATTAAGTAAAGAGAGGAAGTAGTAAATGAAAAAAATAGTAATATTAGATGGTAAAACATTAGGAGATATAAGCTTAGAAAAGTTAAGTGAAATTGGTGAAGTTAGATATTATGATACTACTGATATTAGTGAAGTGAAGGAGAGAGTAAGAGAAGCCAATATAGTATTAACTAATAAGGTAGTTTTAAATAGAGAAAATTTAAGTGAGGCAAATAATTTAGAATTTATAGCAGAGGTAGCTACTGGATTTAATAATATAGATATAGAGTATGCTAAAGAGAAAGGGATAGGAGTAGCTAATGTTGCGGGATATTCTACTAATGCAGTTGTTCAACATACATTTGCAGCAACTTTAGCTCTGTTAGATGAGGTCGCTTATTATGATAATTATGTTAAGAGTGGAGAGTATTCAAAATCAGGATTATTTACATGCTTAGATAGACCTTATTATGAAATTGAAGGTAAAACTTGGGGGATAATAGGTCTTGGTAATATTGGTAAAAAAGTAGCTAAGATAGCGGAAGCTTTTGGAGCTAAAGTAGTGTATTATTCTACAACTGGCATTAATTCTAATAATGACTTTAGTAGAGTATCCTTTGATGACCTGTTAAGCAAGAGTGATATTATTTCTATACATGCACCATTAAATGAAAATACTTTAGGATTGATAAATTATGAAGCATTATGTAAAATGAAAAATTCAGCTGTATTAGTTAACATGGGTAGGGGTCCTATTGTTGTAGAAGAAGATTTAGCAAGAGCTATTGATGAAGATAGAATTAGAGGAGCAGCTTTAGATGTATTTGAAGTAGAACCAATAAAAATAAATAGTCCTCTTTTAACAATGAAAAATAAAGATAGGATAATATTATCTCCTCATATAGCTTGGGCAAGTGTAGAGGCGAGAGAGAGGTTATTTAATGAAGTTGTAGAAAATATAACAGCTTTCTATAATGGTGAAATTAGAAATAGAGTAGATAAATAAAAATATAGTATAGTTATTGACAAAAATATACTTTTATAGTAAAATTATAAAAAAGTTTATAAAACAAGCAAAGATTGAGAGTAGTAGAAAATGAGTAATTTTTCAGAGAGTAGACGGGGCTGTGAGTCTATAAATTAATATTTTTGAACTCGCTCATGAGCTATAGGGATGAAATTTTAGTAGTCTTTATCGGAATAATACCGTTATTTTAATTAAGTGAAATTTTGGATGGTACCGCGCAAACACGCTCCAATATAAGGTGTGTTTGTGCGTTTTTTTTGCTTTGTTTTAAATAATGTATTACAAATCTATTATATTTAAATTTAAAGGGGGCTTTTATAAATGTTAAATTACAATAAGTATAGAAGATTTGAAACAATAAATTTTAAGGAAAGAACTTGGCCAAACAATAGTATTGAAAAAGCGCCAATATGGTGTAGTGTAGATTTAAGAGATGGAAATCAAGCACTTATAAATCCAATGAATATAGATGAAAAGATAGAGTTTTTTAATTTGTTAGTTAAATTGGGGTTTAAGGAAATAGAAGTTGGTTTTCCATCAGCATCTCAAATAGAATATGATTTCTTAAGAAGATTAATTGATGAAAATTATATTCCTGATGATGTAGTAGTTCAAGTATTGACACAAGCAAGACCACATTTAATAGAAAAGACTTTTGAGGCATTAAAAGGAGTTAAACAAGCTATAGTGCATATATATAATTCTACATCTGTACTACAGAGAGATGTTGTTTTTAATATGAGTAAAGATGAAATAAAGGAAATTGCTATAGAGGGAACAGAACTTGTAAAGAAATATGCTTCAGATTTTGAAGGAAAAATATTTTTAGAATATTCGCCAGAAAGTTTTACTGGTACAGAAGTAGAGTATGCTCTTGAAGTATGTGATGCAGTTGCAGATGTTTGGGGAGCATCACAAGACAATAAAATAATAATAAATCTTCCATCAACAGTTCAAATGGATACACCAAATATTTTTGCTGATCAAATAGAATATATGTGTAGAAATTTTAAGAATAGAGATAGAGTTATAGTAAGTGTTCACCCTCATAATGATAGAGGAACAGGGGTAGCAGATGCGGAGTTAGCTCTTTTAGCTGGAGCTGATAGAGTAGAAGGAACTTTATTTGGTAATGGAGAAAGAACGGGTAATGTTGATATACTTACTGTTGCATATAATATGTTTTCACATGGTGTAAATCCTATGTTAAATCTTGAAAATATAAATGAGATAATTGAAATATATGAAAGATGTGTTAAGATACCTGTTCATGTAAGACATCCTTATGCTGGTAATTTAGTATTTACAGCCTTCTCAGGGTCTCATCAAGATGCTATAAATAAGGGAATGAAGAAGTATGAGGAAAGGGGATCTAAATTATGGGAAGTACCTTACTTACCTGTTGATCCAAGTGATTTAGGAAGAGAATATGAGCCTTTAGTAAGAATAAATAGCCAATCAGGAAAAGGAGGAGTAGCTTTTGTAATGGATCATTGCTTTGGATATAAGTTACCAAAGGCAATGCAACAAGAATTTGCAGAAGTGGTGCAAAAGATTTCTGAAGTTAAGGGAGAAGTTCAGCCAAATGAAATTTTAGAAGCATTTAAGAAAGAGTATTTGGATCTAGATGAACCATTTAAATTAATAAATATGTCTATATCTGATGTAGATCATGGAAGTAATGAGACTACTAAAGTTAAGGCTAAAATTAAATACAATAATGTAGAAATTGATATAGAAGGTGTTGGTAATGGACCTATAGATTCTTTAGGAAAGGCTTTGTATAATAGTAAGTTAATAAATATATCTATTATGGATTATAAGGAACATGCATTAAGTAAGGGATCAGAAGCAGAAGCGGCAGCTTATGTATATATGAAGAGAAATGATATAGATAAGAAAACATTTGGTGTTGGAGTTGATAGCAATATAACACGAGCATCTATAAAATCTATAATTAGTGCAATAAATAGATTGTATAAACTGTAAAAATACGTTGATTTTATTTTAATTAATGTATATAATGACTTTATAATTTAATATGTTCGGATGAAGGTAATGGGAGAGCGATTTGAATCCACCGAAGAAGTAAATCTTTCAGGTATTAGGACCGTTACTGGACGAGCCTCTGGAGAGACTCATATTAGAGCACCGAAGGAGCAAGGTTTAATTTAAATTAAACTGAAACTCTCAGGTAAAAGGACAGGGGATAAAAGTAATCTACACAAAAAATTAATAGGAATAATTGAAAAATATTACTAAGTAATATTTTAAATTAAGAAATTAAGTTTTGAACAGCGCTTCGCCGGTTCAAGTAATTAAGAGTTGCTGTTGTTAAATTTAATAATATTAATTTTTTAATTCTAAATTCCTTTGAAATTTAATCAATATATCCATATGATTTTTTGTTTACAGTTACTTTTAATCTCCTCCTATAAATTTATTTTTAAGGGGGATTTTTTTATGGAAATTTTTAAATCAATTGAACAAATATTAAGTGGTATTAATGATATAGTATGGGGACCACCTTTACTTATATTATTAGTTGGGACAGGAATTTATTTTACTTTTAAGTTAAAATTATTACAAATATTTAAGTTACCATTAGCTATTAAATATTTATTTTCAAAAGATGATGAAGAATATGATGATGATGCAAAAGGTGATGTATCAAGTTTTGCTGCACTTTGCACTGCTTTATCAGCAACTATAGGAACTGGTAATATTGTAGGTGTTGCAACTGCAATAGCAACAGGTGGACCAGGAGCTCTTTTATGGATGTGGATAGCAGCGTTTTTTGGGATGGCAACTAAATATGCAGAAGGTGTTTTAGCAATTAAGTATAGAGAAGTAGATGAAAATGGTCAAATGTCTGGTGGACCTATGTATTATATAGAAAAAGGAGTAGGAAATAAGTTTTTAGCTAAGATGTTTGCTGTTTTTGGTGTTGGAGTGGCACTTTTAGGGATAGGAACATTTGGACAAGTAAATTCTATAGCATCAGCTGCTAAGATAATATTTAATGTGCCATCATGGATTACTGCAGTAATTATTACTGTTTTAGTAGCATTAATCACATTAGGTGGTATAGAGAGAATATCAAAGGTTGCAGAAAAAATAGTTCCAACAATGGCAATCTTATATATATTAGGAGCATTGATGGTATTAGTCTTTAATTTTAAAGCAGTACCAGGAGCTATTACGTTAATAATTTATAGTGCTATTAATCCTAGAGCAGCATTAGGTGGTGCAGTAGGTATAACTGTGGCAATAGCAATTCAAAGAGGTGTAGGAAGAGGTGTATTTTCCAATGAGGCTGGTTTAGGAAGTGCACCAATAGCAGCAGCCGCAGCTAAAACGAAGTCTCCAGTTAAACAAGGATTAATTTCAATGACTGGAACATTTATAGATACAATAATAATTTGTACAATGACAGGATTAGCTATAGTTTTAACAGGAAGCTTTAATAGTGGGCTTGAAGGAGCTGAAATGACAACAGTAGCTTTTCAACAAGGTTTACCTTTTGCAGTTTTAGGAAAATATATAGTAAATATAGGGTTAATATTTTTTGCATTTACTACTATTATAGGATGGAATTATTATGGTGAAAGATGTGTTGAATATTTAACTGGTGTAAAAGGTATAAAGTTATATAAATTTGTATTTATAGCATTTGTAGGGGTAGGACCTTTCTTATCATTAGATTTAGTTTTTATAATAGCAGATATAGTAAATGGATTAATGGCATTACCTAACTTAGTAGGGCTAATAGCATTAAGGCATGTAGTTATAAATGAGACTAATGAGTTTTTTGAGAAGTTAAAGAATGAAAAGAAAATAGCAAAAGATAATAAGTTGCAAGTTAATTAGAGAATAAAGGATCCATATATATTATTAGAATATATATGGATCCTTTTGTTTTTCACAAAAGTAAAATAAGTAATAAACATTTAATAAATTCATATTATTAAATGTAATAAAAAAATATATATAAAGGCAAAATAATTACAAAAAGAAATTAATTTAAAGATATTAAAACTATAAAGTGTAGTTTAAAATTTATAGGAGAGTTGAGAATGAAAAAAAATATTAAATACAATGGGCTAAGGAGCTATACACAAAGAAATAAAAAAATGAAGTTAGAGAAAATATGTATAGCTAGTATATTTACAATTATTATATTATATATACTGGTTTTAAATTTAAGAAGTAATATTTCGCAAGAAATAACTGATTTACAGGAAGTGGCTGCAGTGGAAAGTAAAGAGCAAGAAAATACTGTAGAAGAAAATATTAGAGAAGAAAGTGAGATAGATACTACTAATGAAGAGGTATATTCTAATACATATATAGATAGTGAAAAGATGGCTTTTATAGAAACTATATCCGATGGAGCTATTAGTAATTATAATAAGTATGGGATATTACCATCAATAACTATGGCACAAGCAATATTAGAATCAGGGTGGGGAAACTCTGAATTAGCAGTTACACATAATAACTTATTTGGAATAAAAGCAGACTTAAGATGGAATGGAGCTGTTGCTACTATAGCTACAAGTGAAAACTATAATGATTCTACAATAGCTAACTTTAGAAAATATGACAGTATTGACGAATCAATTGAAGATCACGGAAAGTTTTTATATGAAAACTCAAGATATGCTGAATATGGATTATTCAATGGAAAGGATTATAAATCTCAAGCACAAGCTTTAGAAGATGCAGGGTATAGCACAGTTAAAGATGAGAATGGAGAACCAATATATGCAGATAAGCTAATATCACTTATAGAAAAATACAACCTAATGCAATATGACTAAATTGTTCGTTACGTGGAAGCGAAAAAATGAAATATTTATTTTCCAGTAACC
>ERZ791879.1194-NODE-1194-length-12781-cov-2.013751_pt1 | contig 12781 bp, 10 predicted proteins | sample MGYA00510162_ERZ791879 | MGnify/ENA primary metagenome ERZ791879 (study PRJEB30046, sample SAMN00792113) | human gut metagenome | study: EMG produced TPA metagenomics assembly of the A metagenome-wide association study of gut microbiota in type 2... | reverse complement strand
TTGCTTTTTCCCACTGCCGCACTCCCCTTTTTACAGTATATCTGTTGTTATGAGTATACCACAGCCGTTCTTTTTCGTCAAGACAAACGGCAAGTGTCTGATTTTTTGTACTTAAATATTACAACAAGGTTACAATAAGGTACAAGATTTCGTACAGTTGTAACATTGCTGTAATTTTCGCCTAAAAAGCCGAAAAAATTGTCGAAAATTTATCAAAATATCCTTATTCACTATTGATTTTTTGAATGGGGTGTGTTAAAATATAAGAGTTGAGTATTCTATTGTTAAGAGTATGTGAACGTTTGTTCTTTTTATAGACCGCCATAGCCTGCATTATATGGGCAGATTTAACGATTGCTTGGGTGTGTGTTAAATGATTTTAACCAAATCGTTGAAATTCTTGCTTTTTGCTTTTATTTTGCCTGTGGCTGTGGTATAATAATCTGAGCGTCGGCAGAGAGAGAAGCCGACAATCTCGTTAAGGAGTGTGTAAACTTGGAGAAGTTTGTTATACATGGAGGTAAGCCGCTGCATGGTACTGTGCAGATAAGCGGTGCAAAAAACGCTGCTGTTGCATTGGTTGCGGCAACTATCCTGTGCGACGAGCCGTGCGTTCTTGAGAACGTGCCTGAGATAAGCGATATAACTAAGTGCATGAAGATCCTGCGTGAAATGGGCGCAGAGGTCAGACTTTTAGATAAAAATACTATATATTTTGACACAAAGGGCATTGAAAAGCCTGAAGTGCCATATGAGCTTGCAAGAACCATGAGAGCGTCATGCTATTTTCTTGGCACGCTGCTTGGAAGATTTCACGAGGCTTTTGTTCCGATGCCGGGCGGCTGTGACCTTGGCGACAGACCTATAGATCAGCATTTGAAAGCTTTCAAGGCGCTTGGTGCGTCTGACGAGATAGTGAACGGAGCTAATCATGTCACAGCAGACGAGCTTGTGGGCAATCAGATATACTTTGACTTTGTTACAGTTGGCGCAACTATGAATGCAATATTTGCCGCTGTAAAGGCAAAGGGGCTTACTATAATCGAAAATGCGGCGAAAGAGCCTCATATCGTTGACCTTGCGAACTTCCTTAACTCAATGGGTGCTGATATCAGAGGCGCAGGTACAGACGTTATCAAGATAAGAGGCGTTGATTACCTCAAAGGCGTTACCTATGCGACTATCCCTGACCAGATAGAGGCAGGCACTTATATGGTAGCGGCGGCTGCCACAAAGGGCGACGTTGTTATCGCAAATGTTATCCCTAAACACCTTGAGTCTATCACGGCAAAGCTACGCAAGGTAGGCGTAAACGTTGAGGAAAGCGACGAGAGCGTTCATGTATGGGTGGATGGTCCGCTCGTGAAAACTTCTATAAAAACTATGCCGCACCCTGGATTCCCTACTGATATGCAGCCGCAGTTCTCAACACTGCTGACGCTTGCAGAGGGTACGAGCATCGTTACAGACGATATTTTTGACAACAGATTCAGATATGTGGCTGAGCTTAGAAGAATGGGCGCTGACATTTCTGTTGACGGCAAGGTGGCTGTTATTCAGGGCGTTGGCAAGCTCAAAGGCGCTCCTGTTGTAGCAACTGACCTGAGAGCAGGCGCTGCCATGGTGATAGCAGGACTTGCCGCAGAGGGCACTACTGAGATAGACAATATTTTCTACATCGAAAGAGGATATGAAAAGATAGATGAGAAACTCAGAGGACTTGGAGCTGACATTCAGCGTGTTTACAAGCCTGACGCTAACGAAATGGAGCTTAGCGGCTGATTAATATTGATAACACTGCGGCGGCATATTATTTGCCGCCGTTTTTTACAGCATTTGAGAGGACATGATATGGAGCTTTTTATTTCCGACCTTGACGGAACGTTGCTTAACGGCAATGCAGAGGTGACGGAGTTCACAAGAGACACTTTGAACAGGCTCATGGCAAAGGGGCTTAACTTCACTGCCGCCACTGCAAGGACGCTTGCTTCCGCAGGAAAAATACTTTCAGGGCTTGACCTGAAGCTTCCCGTTATACTTATGAACGGCGTGCTTATTTATGATATGGCGGAGAAAAAATACGTCAAGATAAACAGTCTTTCCAGGGAGCTTTGCGGTCTTATCATAGATCTTTCAAAAGGACTTGGTTTAGAGCCTTTTATGTACTCGGTTTCAGATAACCAGCTTTCCACAAGATATGAGAGGCTTATTTCACCTGCAATGAAGAGCTTTTACAAGGAACGCAGAGAGAAATATTACAAGTCTTTCACGCAGGTCAGTGACCTTTCTCAGTACATCGACAATGTGATATACTTCACATTTATTGCAGAAAAAGAAAAGCTTGTACCGCTGTATGACGCTCTTAAAGAAAATGAAAAGCTGAACATCACATATTATTATGATGTTTATGACCCCAAGCTTTGGTATCTTGAAGTGTTCTCTTCGGTGGCTTCTAAGGAGCAGGGCGTGAGGTATCTTCGTGAGAATTACGGCTTTGACTTTGTTACGGCTTTTGGCGACAACACCAACGATCTGCCTATGTTCAAGGCGGCTGATAAAAGAGTGGCGGTAAAAAACGCCTGCAAAGAGGTGCTTGAAGGCTGTGACGAGGTGACAGGCTCAAATGAAGAAAACGGTGTTGCAGAGTATCTTCTGAAAACTTTTGAAAGGAATTAGTTATGGCAAGGATATATCCACTTTTTTCATCAAGCAAGGGCAACAGCTCTTTTATCGGCAACAGTGACGGTGGGATACTTGTTGACGCAGGAGTATCCTGCAAACGTCTTTGTGAGGCTTTGAAAGCTAACGAGATCGACCCTGCTGTGATACAGGGAATTTTTATCACACACACACATTCAGACCATGTTTCGGGGCTTAAAGTTCTCACGAAGAAATATCATATCCCTGTATTTGCCCAAAAGACCAATCTTGAGATACTTGTATCTGACGGCAAAATAGACCCTGCCTGTGATGTCAACGAGGTGGACGGCAATGAAGTGTGCATAGGAGATTATGCCGTAAAAGGTTTTGCCACATTTCACGATACCCCTGCAAGCTGTGGATATCAGATAAAGACCCCTGACGGCAAGCAGGTATGCGTATGCACCGATCTTGGCACTGTTACAAATGAGGTCGATATGCACCTGAGCGGTTCTAACCTTGTTTTGCTTGAGTCAAATTATGATGAGTCAATGTTGAAAAATGGACCTTATCCATACGAGTTGAAAAGGCGCATCGCTTCAGACCACGGACACCTTTCAAACTCTGCCTGCGGAGAACAGCTAAAAAAGCTTATGACAGCAGGTACATATAAATTTATTTTAGGGCATTTAAGTCAGGAAAACAACACGCCTTTGCAGGCTGAAAACTCGGCTGTGGGAGCACTTGGGGATTACGAGCGCAACAGCGACTATATTTTACATATAGCAAAGCCTGAGGGCAGCGGAATGGCGGTGGCATTTTGATAAGGATAAATCTTATTACAGTTGGAAAGCTGAAAGAAAAATACTGGCGTGACGCAGCGGCGGAATACTCAAAGCGGCTGGGGGCGTTCTGCAAGCTTGAAATAGTTGAGCTGAACGAGTCGAGGTTATCTGACAACCCCTCTGAAAAGGAGATAGCGGCGGCGCTTGAAAACGAGGCGAAAGCCATGAAAAGCTACACTGACATCAAAGGCGCATACAATATTGCAATGTGCATTGAGGGCAAGCAGCTTTCAAGTGAAAAGCTGTCCAAAAAGCTCAGCGAATGCGGTCTGAACGGATTCAGCACAGTGAATTTCATAATAGGCTCGTCATTCGGCATTGCCCCTGAGATAAAGGCGAAAGCTGACCTGCGCTTATCAATGTCGGAGATGACGTTCCCACACCAGCTTGCAAGGATAATGCTTTTGGAGCAGGTTTACAGGGCGTTTCAGATAAGTGCTAATACTAGGTATCATAAGTGAATTTCGGATATGACAAAACCGCACTTTGTGCCTGTCATGTAGTAATGAACATCAAGATCGAACATCTTATTGTAAAGTTCAAACAGCTCACTTTCGGTCTTTCTGGTCAAAAAATCATTGGCATTGATAATTTCAAGGACAGGCTTAAAACGGCTGATAAAAATATCGTTCAGCTTGTATGCACAGCTTTTACTGTCCATAGAATCATCTGTAATTGAAATATGAGGATTCCTTGACTTAGTATAATAATATAATAATTCAGTATGCGGCGGAGGTATAACATGAAAAAAATATCAATGGTAATAAATGCAGACGACAGGCTCGGACATATCTCTCCCGAGATATACGGACATTTTTCCGAGCATCTCGGAAGATGTATCTATAATGGTATATATGTGGGTGAAAATTCACCTATTCCGAATACAGACGGAATAAGGAATGATATCATCGAGGCGCTCAGAAATATAAAAGCTCCCGTTTTCCGCTGGCCCGGCGGCTGCTTTGCAGAAGAATATCACTGGCAGGACGGTATCGGCGAAAAATCTCAGCGCCGAAAGATCGTGAACACGAACTGGGGCGGAGTTACGGAGGATAATTCTTTTGGCACGCACGAATTTATGCGCTTCTGTGAGCTTGTTGGCTGCAAGCCTTATATAAACGGCAATGTTGGCAGCGGCAGTGTTCGTGAATTATCCGAATGGATAGAATATATGACCTCAGATGCGGAATCACCTCTCACAGAGCAGAGAAAGAAGAACGGCAGAGCCGAGCCGTGGAAACTCGAATACCTCGGTATCGGCAATGAAAACTGGGGCTGTGGAGGAAATATGCGTCCCGAATATTACGCCGACGTTTATAAAAGGTATCAGACATTCTGCCGCAATTATTCGGGAAACAAACTTTACAGAATAGCCTGCGGTTCAAGCTCTGCCGACTATAACTGGACAGAAGTCATGATGAAAAATCTTGACAGCAATAATGTTGATGCTATCGACCTGCATTATTATACGATGCCAGTATGGCCCGAAATGGAGTCTGCCACCGATTTTGACGATGAGCTTTATTATAAAACTATCGCTGCAGCGAACTTTTCCGATGAGCTTATCACAAGACATTCGGAGATAATGAACCGCTATGATCCCGAAAAGAAAATAGGACTTGTAATAGGAGAGTGGGGCTGTTGGCATAAGGTAGAAGAGGGTACGAACCCTGGATTTTTATATCAGCAGAATACAATGCGTGATGCTATCGTTGCTGCAATAGAGCTGAATGTTTTTAACAGACACAGCGACCGTGTTGTAATGGCAAACCTTGCGCAGGCGGTGAATGTTCTCCAATCGGTCATTCTTACAGAGGGCGATAAGATGATAAAAACGCCTACATATCACGTTTTCGACCTTTTTAAAACACACCAAAACAACGAGGCAGTTTACTGCTATACGCAGAACGAAAATATGTCGGAAGGTAAAAATGCTCCGATGATCTCGGTTTCCGCATCGGTGAACGAAAAGAGTATGACCGTTACCGCTGCAAACTGTTCGCTTACGGAAGAGGCTGCTGTTGAATGCAGCATTTTCGGATTTAAAGCATCATCAGTTTCGTGCAGGATACTTACAAACGAGGCGCACAGCTATAACGACTTCGACTGTCCCGACAGAGTGAGCATTACCGAGCATACGGCAGTCATCAAGGACAATGTGTTAAAGCTGAATATTCCGCCTTGTGCTGTTGTGGAATGTGTTGTTGACTAAATATTGGGGCATATTCACAATGCATTTCGTCTTTATAATAAAAATATAAGCATAAGAGCTGCGTTTCATTAAAGAAGCGCAGCTCTTTGTTTTATAAAGCCATAATATGTTGGGCATTGTGCTCGCAAAAAATAATGCATAAACGGGGCTTCTGTTGATAAAATGTGAATGTGTTCACATTTTGGGATTTTCTCCTTATGTGCTACAATTGGGCAAGGAGGAAACCGAAGGATTTGTCAACATGACAAAACCGCCGCAACCAAACTCGGTTGCAGCGGTAATTTTATCTGCTATGAATTTTTGTTCTTGCTGTAATACTCTGTCTGCTTATCGTAGACCACTTTCGGCGTGTAACGTTTTATTGCCTTGTTGTTTACCTTGATGTCAAGCTTTTCTACCCAGCTTGTTAATTCCTTCTGAAATTCATCGCTCTTCATTTCTTTTAGAATATCTTCATGTTTGTCCTTGGCATATTCTGTATCTCTTTCCTTAATATCGCCCTTGATAAGAATGTAATATGCGTTATCGTCCTCATAAGCTGTTGCAACGTCTGTGCTCATACCGCTTACTTCTTTGAGTATCTTGCCGTTTGTAGTGTCTTTCTGTGAATCGTCCATAGCACCGTAGTTCATCATTTTCTCATTTGCATATGGGTCAGGCTCTGATGATGAGCTGTCCGTTGACGAGTCGCTGTCTAAAGCGGAGCTTGAATCTGCTGTGCTGTCAGATACAGAAGATGTATCGTCGGAAGCTGTGGAGCTTGTGTCGCTCTCTGCTACAGAAGAAGTGTCATCTGACGCTGTTGAACTGTCTGCGGCTGATGAATCGCTGTCAGCGGCGGAACTGGAATCTTTGGCTTTCTTTGAGGCAACGTAGTCGTTGTACTCGTCTATAATGCTATCGAACGAAACGCCCTTAGCCTTTTCAAGAAACTCATCTCTTTTTGCCTTGGCTTCCTCATTTGCAGCGTCTGCTGAGTCTGTAGAGGAATCGGTGGCTGATGACGAAGAATCAGTTGATGCTTTAGTTTTTGCAAAGGAAATGGACTTATATCTCAGGTAGTTATCATCAAGATACTTCACCATTTCATCGTCTGAAACGGCTTCCTCGCCGCCCTCTGCATAGTAGTGATCAAAAAGCTCTTCCCTCATTTTCGAGCCTTTGAGTGCAAGCTTTACAGATTCCTTTGAGATACCCTCCGACTCGTAAAACTCACCCTGAGAATCCCATGTGCTGCTTATGCTGTTATTAATGGACTTTATATCCTCATCTGAAAGAGTAAGTCCAAGCTCGTTGAACTTGTCAACTACAGCCGCATACTCCTTAGTTGCAGTGAGAGCATAGTCTGAAAGATACTCGTCAAATGCCTTTCCGTCTACCTTCTGATCGAAATAGTCTTTTTTGATGCCTTTCTGATAATACATCATCGTCATTTGATATGACATTTCTGTAAGCTCATTATAAATGTAGATACCTGCGTTTATCTTGCTGTCACCTACTGTCATCACATAGCTTGTGTCTGAGCAAGAGGTAAGGCTCGCAGTACAAAGCAATGCGGCAGTAAGAGCAGCCGTTATTTTTTTAGCTTTAGCCATTTTATTATCCATTTCCTTTCCGAAAAAATCGTCTTACTAACAGTCAGAAAACCGCCTTAACTTTTACATTATACTACATTTGAGCCTATAAGTCAAGTGGATATGTGTCTCTCACACGCAAAAACGGACGATCACTGACCGTCCGTTGTAATACACTGATATTTTATCTATTGCTATTTCCTGTTTTTATGTCTTTCCAATTTATTTGCGTACATTATCTTATCCGCCTGTGCAAACATACCTTCAAGCTCGTGGATATCTGTTATATGTTTGCATACACCGCCTATACTAACGCTGACCTCAAATTCGTTATCTGCAAACCTGTTATATACTTTAAGGCGGTCGTTGACCCTTGCAGAAAATCGTTCAGGATAGTTGTGGCAGCCTATCACCACAAACTCATCGCCGCCTACCCTTGCACATATCTCATGATTTTTGGTCGATGCCAAAACTGCGTCTGCGATAGCTTTTATTGCAATATCACCGCAGTTATGGCCAAAATTATCATTTATCTTTTTAAGGCAGTCCAGATCGCAGACAGCGATAAAAGCCTTATTTTTCGGATCTGACATTCTGTCAATAACAAGCTGGATATTTTTCTCAATTCCTATTCTCGAATAAACACCTGTCATAGCGTCACGGACTGCAAGATTAGCTATGGAGTTTTGTATCCGCATTGATTCCAGAGCATTGCTTACATGATTTGTCCAATTACGATAAGTGATATCTATCGTTTTTATTTCGTCACCGTAAGACAATACAGCATAACCATAGCACCGATCTATAAAATGTACCGGGGTGATAAAGAATGCACAAGGGCTTTCACGCTCTTCATCCAGATCAGGAAATATCTCTTTGAGTTCAAAAGGATCATGGAGAGTTCTGCTTTTGCCGTCAACGTTTCTTATATAAAGCACCATATTTTCTGTATATTCCTTTGGAACAGTGGAGATCTCACCGACTATCTCATGCTCTCCAAGGCAATCCTCATTAAGGCAGAGATAATACCTCTTCTGACCAATGATAAGATAGAGAAAATATTGTATCCTAGCCATCAGATCATCGGGATCTTTAGAGCAAGCCATTATATCGGTCATACTGCTGTCCAAAAAGTCATGATAATTCATCTTGTTCTGAGGAGATAGCAAATCACGTTTTGTATAGCTATAATCCTCATGACAGCCACAGGAAGCACCTATCTCCACCTTGCCGCCGTCCTCCAAAAGGCCCTGTGGTTCAACGCCTTTGATCCTTGCTTCAATAGTCATTACTGCGTTCACGCCAGTTTCAAAGATCGGCGGTGAGCACGAGGTTATAGCTGGCACGCAATGGATAGCCTCGTCTATTGCGTCATAACCTGCAACTATCATATCCTCAGGCACGCTCAAACCGTTTTTCTGATATTCATGTACAACGCCTATAGCCATATAATCTCCACAGCAAACGATAGCGTCAGGCTTTTTACGTCTGCCATAGATGATATTATTTGCCACCTCTGCCGCTTTATCATACCAGAAGCCTCCGTCAAAGCAGACAAAGTCCTTATCATACTCTATGCCATGCTTTTCAAGGGCACGCTTATATCCCGCAAGCCGTTCACGAGTGGTAGCAGTCTCCAGCGGACCGCTCAAAAAAAGTATCTTCCTGCATCCATGGACCTCGATAAGATGCTCTGTCAATTGCATAAAGGGTTTTTCGTCACGGGTATAAATACTTTCATAGTCCTTATAGCTTCCATCTATAAAAACCACAGGAACATGACATTTCTCATCTATATCCCTGCATATTTTGTCAAAAAGCCCAGGCATTTTTAATGTATCTGCCAAAACGATAACGCCATCGAGCTTATCATAATTTATAACGTCATATATCTGCATTTCTCCAACAGACACTGCTTTTAAGAATGACTCTTTGACAAAGCTTGTGAAGATAAGCACATCATAGTCAAGCTGAAAAGCCTTTGTCATTACGCCTCTCAGCAATCTTTCCTGATAATAGCTTTCTGCCTCAGACAATATCACTCCAATGCGTTTTCTTCCCAAAATGTCTCACCTTCTCTATAATGTCGCATTTAGACGCACTGCACCCTACAGTCATTTAAATATTATACCACATTTGCCTCGAGTTGTCAAAGGCATTTTGTGAATTTTCGTAAACATTTTAACGGCTATTTTATTTTTGTGGTAAAATTATTAAGCTTTTTTCAATATTACCAATACATATATTTGATTAAATTTGTTATAAATCAACTAAATGATTCGCTTAATCGTTTTCGAGATTGCGAAAATTTTCGGCAACTTGTTCATTTAGAAAATAAAATGAAAACTTTTCAGAATATTGTTAATAAAACATCGCAGAGAAAACTTTTTTTACACAGTACTTCTGAATAAGAAAAGAACAAAAAAAGTTTCAAAAATGTCTTGACAAGTAAAAGATCATATGGTATAATATTAAAGTCGCTTAGATAGTGTGACACATATAAAAAATGATAAACTGGAGAAGTCGCCTAGCCTGGTTTATGGCGCACGACTGGAACTCGTGTATGGGTTAATAGCTCATCGAGGGTTCGAATCCCTCCTTCTCCGCCAAAAAGTCTCGTAAACACGTTGTTTGCGAGACTTTTTATTTTCTAAAGATATGACACGCAAAAAACTTAATAAGAAAAAAATCGGACAACCCGAAGACTGTCCGATCGAATGTTTTTGTGATTATTCTATGGTCGTGATGTCGCTTCCGAACCAAGTTGTTGATATCTCAGCAAGCTTGCCGTCCTGCTTCATTTCGTGAAGGATCTCCTCGATCTTGTCGCAAAGTGCCTGATCACCAAGTCTGAAGCCGATAGCGTACTCCTCTGGGTCAAGGCCGTCAGGAAGCACCTTGTAATCCTTGCCTGATGTGGATATCTCGTAGTTTGCAACTACTGAGTCAAGGAACGCTGCGTCTACCATGTTAAGCTCCAACTGCTGGAGAGCTTCAACATTTGTTGCAAGCTCTGTTGTTGTCGCACCATTTGCTACAACGTCAGATGCAAGAAGTGTTTCCTGTGCTGTTGAGCCGTTCTGCACGGCAATGTTCTTGCCTGCAAGATCAGCCTGTGAAGCAACGTCGCTTGAGCCGTTTACAACGAACACCATTTCATTCTTCATGTAAGGCTCGCTCATGAGCATTACTTTCTTTCTCTCATCGCTGACAGAAAGGCCGTTCCAGATACAATCTATTGTGCCTGCATTAAGATCCTGCTCCTTTGTATCCCAGTTTACAGAGTAAGTTTCAAGCTCTACACCAAGTCTTGAGCAAACTTCCTTTGCAACGTCGATATCAAAGCCTACGATGTTGTCGTTCTCGTCTGTGTAGCCCATTGGCTTGAATGTTGGGTCAAGACCGAGCACAAGCTTGCCTGAATCAAGAACTTTCTGAAGTGAGTTATCCTCGCCTGTTGCAGCGGCTGTGCTGTTTGCACCTGCTGATGATGAAGAATCAGATGTGCTTCCGCAGCCTACAGCCAAAAGCATCATGGCAGCAGCGGAAAGTGATGCGATAGTCTTAAAAATAGATCTTTTCATTATTAACTTCCTTTCGGGTATCGTCAAAATACCATTTCATACGTTTTAACACTTTAATATAATAACATATTATAACGTCACTGTCAATTATCATTATTGCCCAAACCTTTGCAGGCTGTGGGTGCTTTTTCATAGAAAATGACCGCAGACAGTGGAAAAATCAGCACTTGCCCAGCGTTTTGGCTCTTTCCATGAACCTTGCATACTTGCCTATGACCGCTTCTCCCTGTGTGATACCTGCATTTTTCAGTATCTCCAAAGGCTTTTCGGGATAGTCGGCTGTATATTCAAGCTCCAACTCATAGTCTGTCAAGCCGAGATATTCGCTTTTGTCAAGACATATCTCAACATGGTCGAAATCGGTGCAGAGCTTGCGCTGAGCCTGCAAGGTCAGCGGCAGGGAAATCTCTCCCCACAAGCTGTGAAAGCTCCTGTGCGGTGAGTTTTTCAGGCAGGCTGTCAAGCTGTTGTTCATACTCTTTTTTCACATGAAGCGCACCGTTTTCGGAGATAGGTGCTTTAAGCTGTAAAAAATACCTATCCCCTATCTGCCTGACACGGATACTTGTCATGCCCGTATCCTGCTGTGGTATATAATAAAAATTGGTCTGCTCTATTATTTGGTTCCACTGAAAAAGCTTTTCAGCGGTGTTATATTGTTCCTGTGTGAGAGAAATTTTTATCTCACGCTCTATATTTTCGCTCATGATATCCTCCTGCTTTAATACTTTATTATATTATAACAATATCACAATACAATGTCAACATGAATATGGTTGACAAAATCCCATAAAAATAGTAGAATTTAAGTATATGATTTTAAGGAGAGTTTGAGATGTCAAGAATATTGACGCCACAGCAGAAGATAGAGCGGAGCATCGTTACTGATTTTCGCAGAGATATATGGAACAAATTCGTAATGGGATATGAGCGTTACGATATGATAAAGCCAGGGGACAAAATAGCGGTGTGCATATCAGGCGGCAAGGACTCAATGCTTCTTGCTAAGTGTATGCAGCATTTGCAGAAATATCAGGGAATGGATATCGGACTAGAATTTATTGTGATGAACCCCGGTTACAGTGATGCCAACAGACAGAGAATAATTGACAATGCGGTGCTTATGGGAATACCCATAAAGATGTTTGAGACGAAAGTTTTTGACATTGCATACAACACAAAACGCAACCCATGCTATCTTTGTGCAAGAATGAGACGTGGCTGGCTTTACAAATTTGCGCAGGATCTTGGTTGCAACAAGATAGCTTTGGGACATCATTTTGATGATGTTATAGAAACCATACTCATGAGCATGGTATACGGAGGACAGATTCAGACTATGATGCCGAAGCTACACTCGAGGAACTACGCAGGCATGGAGCTTATCAGACCACTGTACATGGTGAAAGAGGCGGACATTATCCGCTGGGTGGAGCAGAACGATCTGCATTTTATCCGCTGTGCCTGCCGTTTCACTGAGAGCTACGAGGGGTTAGAGAAAAAGGGTGAGGTATCAAAGCGTCAGGAAATGAAGGAGCTTATAGCAAAGTTTCGTGCCACCAATCCCAACATCGAAAACAATATTTTCAAGAGCGTTTATAACGTCAATCTGCGCACTGTGATACAATACGAATACAAGGGCAAGAAGTACAATTTTATGGACACATATGATAATTACGACCCAAGCGTTCAGGCAGATGACGATGATGATGAGGGAATAGAGTAAAAAAGTTGTGAAAAGGGCTTGACAAAGCGGCAGAGATAGTGTATAATATATTACTGTAATTGGTTTGCTGCTATGGCTCAGTAGGTAGAGCACGTCCTTGGTAAGGACGAGGTCACCGGTTCAAGCCCGGTTAGCAGCTCCAGCAGGACGTGTCCCTGCACCCAGATCCGCTATCATTTATGGTAGCGGATTTTTTTGTC
>ERZ791879.1190-NODE-1190-length-12796-cov-3.088219_pt1 | contig 12796 bp, 9 predicted proteins | sample MGYA00510162_ERZ791879 | MGnify/ENA primary metagenome ERZ791879 (study PRJEB30046, sample SAMN00792113) | human gut metagenome | study: EMG produced TPA metagenomics assembly of the A metagenome-wide association study of gut microbiota in type 2... | reverse complement strand
ACCCGGCAACATGCTGTATCCGCTTCCGGCGGTTATGGTATCGGTGAGAGATAAAGAGGGAAATGATAATATTATAACAGTGGCCTGGACAGGAACGGTATGTACCAATCCACCCATGCTCTACATTTCTGTTCGCCCAGAGAGACATTCCTATAAAGCGTTACATGAAACAGGGGAATTTGTTGTAAACCTCACTACGGAAAAGATTGCAAAAGCAACCGATTTCTGTGGTGTCCGTTCCGGAAGGGATATGGACAAGTTTGAACAGACTGGTCTGATTAAAGGGGAAGCAAAGAAAATTAATGCTCCTGTCATTGAGGATAGTCCGGTAAATATCGAGTGCCGTGTCAGAGAGGAAGTGGCACTTGGTTCTCACACGATGTTTATAGCAAATGTTGTTCATGTGACAGTGGACGATTCCTATATGGATGAGAGAGGAACGTTTCATTTAGAAAAAGCAGCACCAATTGTATATTCTCACGGGACATATTTTGGACTGGGAGAATCTTTGGGGACATTTGGATATTCTGTTCGTAAGAAGAAAAAAAAGAGAAAAAATAGATAAATTAAAACATTTATTTTGTAATAATTTCTGATTTACAATAAATCGGGGAATATGATATAATAAAATGATTCTAGGTTTAATTTGAATTATGAAGAAAAGTACATATTTGTTTGAGATATAAAATATCATGACAGGAATTTTTGAAACAGGATTACAGGTAGTTTATAACTATTCAGATAAAAATAAGCATATAAGAAAAGGTATCGGGAATACGTCTTTGTAAACGGATTATGAATAGTTACGATAATTTTATTTTTATTTTGAATTCATTTTTGTGTAGAGAGTAATCTTTGGAATAGAAATTCCATTTTTTTGGTTGATATTTTATTATCTGATTTTTTGAAATGAAAATAGTTTGATTAAAAATCTGTTATTTGGATTTTTATGTTTAAAATGAAAATAATTTGAATAGAATTTGTTATTTGGAATTTTGTACAAAATAGAAGTTTCTTATTTGAATTTGGAAATTCAATAGAAATATTATAAATTGAATTTAATTTGTTTGAATTCCTATATTTGTATAAAAATATTTTAGTTAGGAATTTATTACTTGAATTTTTTTACATAGAAGTTTTTACTTAGAATTTATTTAGTTTTACTTAAGTTTGAAAATTAGTGTTAAGAATAATAACGTTTAGAATAGATTATAGAGGTGCGAAATGGAACAGTATATTATTAAAGGTGGTAATCCGTTAGTTGGTGAAGTTGTAATTGGTGGAGCAAAGAATGCAGCATTAGGAATTCTGGCAGCTGCCATTATGACTGATGGAGAATGTTTAATTGATAATATGCCGAATGTTAGAGATACCAATGTTCTTTTACAGGCAATGGAAGGCATTGGAGCAATGATTGACCGTAAGGGAGATAATGAAGTTGTAATCAGTGGGAAGAATATCGATTCTACTGGAGACTTAATTGTAGATAATGAATATATTAGAAAAATCAGAGCTTCCTATTATTTAATTGGAGCTTTACTTGGTAAGTATAGAAAAGCACAGGTTGTTCTTCCGGGAGGATGTGATATCGGAAGCCGTCCAATCGACCAGCACATTAAGGGATTCCGTGCACTTGGTGCGGAAGTTAAGATTGAACATGGCATGATTATTGCACAGGCAGACCAGCTTGTTGGAAGCCGCATTTATTTAGATGTGGTTTCTGTTGGTGCAACAATTAATATTATGATGGCAGCATCACTCGCACAGGGTAATACTGTAATTGAGAATGCTGCAAAAGAGCCGCATATCGTGGATGTTGCGAACTTCTTAAACAGCATGGGAGCCGATATTCGCGGTGCTGGAACTGATGTTATCCGTATCAAAGGTGTAGAGAAGTTCCACGATACAGAATATTCTGTGATTCCAGACCAGATTGAGGCCGGAACTTTCATGATGGCAGCGGCAGCTACCAGAGGAGATGTTCTGATCAAGAACGTAATTCCTAAACATTTAGAGACAATTTCTGCGAAGTTAATAGAGATTGGAGCAGAGATTGAAGAGTCTGATGATGCAGTAAGAGTTGTGGCAGCGCAGCGTCTGCGTCACACACAGATCAAGACACTTCCATATCCGGGATTTCCTACAGATATGCAGCCACAGATGGCAATTACACTGGGGCTTTCTACAGGTACAAGTACGATTACAGAAAGCATTTTTGAGAATCGTTTTCGCTATGTAGAAGAGCTTCGTCGTATGGGAGCCAATATTAAGATGGTAGAAGGCAACACTGCGATTATTCACGGTGTTGAGAAGTATACAGGTGCATCAGTAGCAGCACCAGACCTTCGTGCAGGAGCAGCTCTTGTTATCGCAGGACTTGCAGCCGATGGATATACAACGGTAACTCAGATTGGTTATATTCAGAGAGGATATGAGAGATTCGATGAGAAGCTCCGTGCTCTTGGGGGATTGATTGAGAAGGTTGATTCCGAGAAAGAAACCAATAAATTTATTTATAAAACAGGTACTGTAAATTAAGAATTGGAGATGAAGAGTATAATGGAAAGAAGATTATTTACATCAGAATCTGTAACAGAAGGACATCCGGATAAGATGTGTGACCAGGTTTCTGATGCTATACTTGATGCATTAATGGAAAAAGACCCTATGAGCCGTGTTGCCTGCGAGACAGCAATGACAACAGGCCTTGTACTTGTTATGGGAGAAGTAACAACAAGTGCATATGTGGACATTCAGAAGCTTGTCCGTGATACAATCAAAGAGATTGGATATACAAGGGGTAAATATGGTTTTGACGCAGATACATGCGGTGTTATGGTTGCTTTAGATGAGCAGTCTTCCGATATTGCTATGGGTGTTGATAAAGCACTTGAAGCAAGAGAGAACAAGATGAGCGATGAAGAATTAGAAGCAATCGGAGCTGGAGACCAGGGTATGATGTTCGGTTACGCCAGCAACGAGACAGAAGAGTATATGCCATATCCTATCGCATTAGCTCACAAGTTATCCAGACAGCTCACAAAGGTTCGTAAAGACGGAACTCTGTCTTACTTAAGACCAGACGGAAAGACACAGGTTACTGTAGAATATGACGAGAATGGTAAACCAGACCGTCTCGATGCGGTTGTTCTTTCTACACAGCATGATCCTGAAGTCACACAGGAACAGATTCATGAAGATATTAAGAAATACGTTTTTGATGCAATTCTTCCACAAGATATGGTTGACGAGAATACAAAGTTCTTCATTAACCCTACAGGAAGATTCGTAATCGGTGGACCACACGGAGACAGTGGATTAACAGGAAGAAAGATTATCGTAGATACTTATGGTGGATATGCACGTCACGGCGGCGGAGCATTCTCAGGCAAGGACTGCACAAAGGTAGACCGTTCTGCTGCTTACGCTGCAAGATATGTAGCTAAGAACATCGTAGCAGCCGGACTCGCAGATAAATGTGAGATTCAGTTATCCTACGCAATCGGTGTAGCACAGCCTACATCTATCATGGTAGATACTTTCGGAACAGGGAAGATTGCAGAAGATAAACTCGTAGATATGGTTCGCGAGAACTTTGATTTAAGACCAGCAGGAATCATTAAGATGCTTGATTTAAGAAGGCCAATCTATAAGCAGACAGCAGCTTATGGTCATTTTGGAAGAAATGATCTTGATCTCCCATGGGAGAAGCTTGATAAAGCAGAGACTCTTAAGAAGTATCTGTAAGATGCTGATCTGCTAAGCGAAGGCAAAGGAGATAGGCTCTTTTTGAGGGCTGACTTTGGCTGCTGGAGGGAAATCAGAAGTTTGAGAGATACATGGTTAGCTGCACTACTTTAAGGCAAGTGGGAGAGTTATTTTTCGACGGATTGTAGGGATTAGATGGAACATTAGCTGTAAGAAACTTTTGCCGGATTGCTCAAAGAAATTAAAAAAAGAAGGGGTTGTTCTAAGCTTGAATTTTGTGACTTTGTGCTGTGGAATTCTGACTGTAACCTTGCGGGCTCGTTTTCGAGCAAGGTTGTTTTATCAGGCAGAATGGAACGTTTAGCACAACGGAACAAAATCAAGCTTAGAATAACCCCTTCTTTTCTAAATCCTTCTGGCAAGCTGGTCACACTTTCCACCACAGTGACGTCTGTTTACCCGCAAATCCAAAATTGCATGTTAAAAAATAATCAATTTTTTCAAAAAATCTATTTACGAATGTCTTTGAAAATGATATAGTGTGGTAGTAATTTTATGGATGGTATTCAAAGCGAAACCATACCCCCATGTAACTGGCAGATATTGAGCTTATATCTTTAGGAATGAGACTCGGAGTATCACCGTGCGAAAGGCAGGGTGATGAATTATGAGAACAGGAATTATAGGTGCAGGGAAAGTTGGGTGTTCCCTTGGTAAGTATTTCAGATTAAATAATCTGAAAGTAACAGGATATTACGATGTGAATGAGAATCTTGCGAAAGAGGCGGCGACTTTTACAGAGACGACCTTTATAGAAGATTTGGAGACAATTGTAAAGATAAGTGATACTCTGTTTCTTACTGTTCCTGATGATTTGATTACCACAGTGTGGAATCAGATGAAAGATATGTCCCTTGAGGGAAAGTTTATATGTCATTGCAGTGGTGCTTTATCAGCCGGAGATGCATTTCCCGGAATTGATAAGTGTGGTGCTTTCGGATATTCTGTCCATCCGCTCTTTGCAGTCAGCGATAAATACAATTCTTACAAAGAGCTATCACATGCGTATTTTGTAATAGAAGGCGATGAGAAGCATCGGCAAGAAATCGCCGGGATTTTTAATAATCTTGGAAATGAGGTGCGTTATATAGCAGCAAAGGATAAAGTGAAATATCATTGTGCTGCCGCCGTATGCAGTAATCATGTGGTTGCACTGATACAGGAAAGTCTTGATCTGATGCAGGAGTGTGGGTTTGATGAAGAGAGTGCGCTTAAGGCATTAGCTCCAATTATGCTTGGAAATATGCAGCATATTGCAGAGCATGGAACTGTAAATAGTCTCACTGGTCCGGTGGAAAGAGCCGATGTAAAGACCGTGGAAAAGCATTTGAACTGTCTGGATGAGAAACAGCAAATGCTTTATCGTCTTTTGTCAGAAGTTCTTATTTCCATAGGAGAAAAGAAAAATCCGGGCAGAGATTATGGAAGGCTAAAACACATTCTCGGAAATGAGTAAGACTGTCTGACCACAAATCATTTCGCGATTTTATCAGATGATGATTTGATGAAGCGAAGATTTTGTGTGAGGGTTGCATGACAACAACATAAGGGACAGCGAATCAGGAGGTATATAATGAAGAACACGGTAACAACTTTTCAGGCAATGAAAGATAAAGGTGAAAAGATTTCCATGCTGACAGCATACGATTATTCCACAGCAAAGTTAGAAGATGCTGCAGGAATTAACGGAATCTTAGTTGGAGATTCCCTTGGAAATGTTGTTTTAGGATATGATACTACAATCCCAGTAACAGTAGAAGATATGATTCATCATGGAGCTGCTGTTGCAAGAGGAGCAAAGAATTCTTTAGTAGTAGTAGATATGCCTTTCCTTTCTTATCAGACTTCTGTTTATGATGCAGTTGTAAATGCCGGAAAGATTATGAAAGAGACACAGTGTGACTGTGTGAAGTTAGAGGGTGGAAAAAGTGTGTGTCCACAGATTAAGGCAATCACTGATGCTTCTATTCCAGTAATGGCACATCTTGGACTTACTCCACAGTCCGTCAATGCATTTGGTGGATTTAAAGTACAGGGTAAAACTGTAGAGGCAGCACAGCAGCTTATTGAAGACGCAAAGGCAGTAGAAGAAGCAGGAGCATTTGCTGTTGTTTTAGAATGTGTTCCAGCCAAACTTGCCCGCAAGGTAACAGAGGCGTTACATATTCCTACGATTGGAATCGGAGCAGGAGAGGGCTGCGATGGACAGATTCTTGTCTATGCAGATATGCTCTCTATGTTTTCTGATTTTACACCGAAGTTTGTACGAAGCTTTGCAAATGTAGGGGAGATTATGTCACAGGCATTCAAAGATTATGATGCCGCAGTAAAGGACAGCTCCTTCCCGGCACAGGAACATACATTTAAGATTGCTGACGAAGTGTTAGATAAGCTTTATTAATGCTGGATTAATAAATCTAATATTTTCGATTTGAAATTTAGAGATTCCAAAGTGAAGAAGGTTTGAAATCGTTTTGCTATGGGATGTTAGAATCAGGCATTATAAATATATAAAAGAAGGATAATAAGATTATGGAAAAAGTATATACAGTAAACGAAGTAAGAGAGCAGGTAAAAGCATGGAGAAGAGAGGGCCTTACCGTTGGTCTTGTCCCTACAATGGGATATCTTCACGAAGGACATGCAAGCTTAATCAAAAAAGCAGTAGAGCAGAATGATAAAGTTGTTGTCAGTGTATTTTTAAATCCTACACAGTTTGGACCAACAGAAGACTTAGAAGCTTATCCAAGAGATTTCGAGGCAGACTGTAAGCTTTGTGAATCTATTGGAGCAGCTATGGTATTTCACCCAGAACCATCTGAAATGTATGCACCAGATTTTTGTACATGGGTGGATATGGATGTTCTTTCTAAGACATTATGTGGAAAAAGCAGACCAATTCATTTCAGAGGAGTATGTACCGTTGTAAGTAAACTCTTTAATATCGTAACACCGGACCGTGCTTATTTTGGCCAGAAAGATGCACAGCAGCTTGCCATCATCCGTCGTATGGTAAGAGACTTAAATATGGATATCGAAATTGTTGGATGTCCAATCGTGCGTGAAGAAGATGGTCTGGCAAAGAGTTCAAGAAATACTTATTTAAATGAAGAGGAAAGAAAGGCAGCACTCATTTTAAGTAAAGCTGTATTCCTCGGTAAAAAAATGGTAGAAGATGGAGAGACATCTGCCGCAGCAGTAAAAGAAGCAATGATTAAGAAGATTGAGTCTGAGCCAATGGCTAAGATTGATTATGTGGAGGCAGTAGACGGATTATCCATGCAGCCTGTAGAAGAAATCAAAGCCCCAGTATTAGTAGCTATGGCCGTTTATATTGGAAAGACAAGACTCATCGATAACTTTATCGTAGAGTAACAAGTGGATTAAAGAATATTTCAAGTACACGCAGAGTTATTCAGAGCTAAGTAGTTTATATCGAAAATGAATATAAATTAAAATTCAGATAGCTTTGAATAATGATTTATTTAATATTTTGTAATTAAGAAGACATAGAGATTTTTCGGAGGAATAGATACAATGCAGATTACAATGTTACAGGGAAAGATTCACAGAGCAACTGTTACTCAGGCTGAACTTGATTATGTTGGAAGCATCACAGTAGATGAGGATTTACTTGACGCGGCCGGTATCAGAGAATACCAGATGGTTCAGATTGTAGATGTAAATAATGGAAACCGTTTTGAGACATACACAATTGCCGGCGAAAGAGGCAGCGGCGTTATGTGTTTAAATGGTGCCGCAGCAAGATGTGCCAGTGTAAATGATAAGATTATCCTCATGGCTTATGCACAGATGACTCCAGAAGAAGCCAAAGAAAATAAACCAAATGTTGTATTTGTAGATGATGAGAATAAAATCAGCCGTGTTACAAATTATGAAAGACATGGGCGTTTATTCGACATGGAGAGGTTAGGATAAAAAATGTTAAAAGGAAAAACCGTCGTTTTAGGAGTAACTGGAAGTATTGCCGCTTATAAAATTGCAAATCTTGCAAGTATGCTCGTAAAACAGCACTGTGATGTGCATGTGATTATGACAAAAAACGCAACGAACTTTATCAATCCGATTGCATTTGAGACATTGACAAATAATAAATGTCTCGTAGATACATTTGACAGAAATTTTCAGTTTCATGTAGCACATGTGTCTGTGGCACAGAAAGCAGATGTGATGATGATCGCACCAGCTTCCGCCAATATTATTGCCAAGCTTGCTCATGGAATTGCAGATGATATGTTAAGCACAACAGCCTTAGCCTGCAGTGCAAAGAAAATCGTATCTCCTGCAATGAATGTGCATATGTTTGAAAATCCGATTGTACAGGATAATTTAAACATATTGAAGAAATACGATATGGAAGTGGTAGAGCCTGCAGTTGGTTATCTTGCATGCGGAGATACAGGGGCAGGAAAGATGCCAGATCCGGAAGTTTTGTATGAATATATCATAAAAGAAATTGCCTGTGAAAAAGATTTAAAGGGCAAAAAGATTATGGTAACTGCCGGTCCGACGCAGGAAGCCATTGACCCTGTCCGCTACATCACAAATCACTCTACAGGAAAGATGGGATATGCCATCGCAAAAAGAGCAATGCTCCGCGGAGCGGACGTAACACTTGTCTCCGGTCCCGTTGCACTCGATTCAGTTCCATTTGTGAAAATGGTTCCTGTAACTACGGCACAAGATATGTTTGAAGCAGTCAGCGGCGGTTTTCCAGAGCAGGATATCCTCGTTAAAGCAGCGGCAGTAGCAGACTATCGTCCGTCTAATGTCAGCGATGAGAAGGTAAAAAAGAGAGATGGAGATATGGCGATCGCTCTCGAAAGAACAACCGATATACTTGGCTATGTCGGAGAGCATAAGAAGCCAGAACAGATTATTTGCGGATTTTCCATGGAAACACAAAATATGCTTGAAAATTCCCGAAAAAAATTAAAGAAAAAACATCTTGATATGATTGTAGCTAACAATTTGAAAGAGCAGGGGGCTGGATTTGGAACAGATACCAACAGGGTTACAATCATTTCAGAAAAAGAAGAAAAAAATCTCGAACTCATGTCCAAAGAGGAAGTAGCAGATGAGATTTTGAACTACATTCTTGAGTTTAAATAGATAGATTTTGATTTCATGGAGACGAACTCTGAACCCTGTATCAATAGTATCTGTGACTTTCGTCGCGGCGTGTTGAATACTCGCTTACGCGCTCGTGTTCAACACTTGCTCCCAGGCCACAGATACTATTGATACAGGGTTCAGAGTTCTGTCTTCTGGGGGGATTCAGAAAACCTATCGGTAGTTTTCTACTTGCTCTGGAGAGTGGGGAAGAATGTAGTTTTTTGGTAGGATTTGAGGGAGAGAGCTGGAGGGTTTGGCTGGATTCAAGTTATCTATAGAGTAGAAAAAGATTAAAAAACTAAAAACTTACTATTTAATAGAAACCCCTCCTGAGAATCCCCAAATCCTCCCCCCCCTATTTTATAAAATTTAGTTTGCCAAAGTCAGAAAACAAAAAAATCATATCCTAGAAAATGTGGCCTGGGAGCAAGTGTTGGATGCGAGCGTGAAAGCGAACATTCAACACGCCACGACGAAAGTCACATTTTCTAGGATATGATTTTCCTGTTTTCGTCTCCCAAACCTAAAAATTTTATAAAATATTTGTTAAATATTGTTTAGTTTTTGAAAAGTTGTGTTTTAAAAACTAATTTATGTTATAATCGTATTACAATAAAGTAAATAAAAGAGTATTGTCGGGGAAGGCAGCATAATTGGGATTTTCTATTATCAAAAGTTATAGAAGACCACAAATACTGTGTGGGCGAAAAGTACTCCTGTTGCAGGCAGGCTTTCTTTCACATAAGAGTTACAAGAAAGTCAGCAAAGAATGGAGAGGTGTTTATGAAGCATGTTTTGATAATAGAGGATGAAAGAGCTGTTGCAGAATTAGAAAGAGATTATTTGGAGATTAATTCTTTTAAAGTATCTATTGAAGAAACGGGTGAAGGCGGATTACAAAGAGCGTTGAAAGGAGATATTGATCTTATTATATTGGATTTGATGCTTCCTGATATGGATGGATTTGAGATATGCCGGGAGCTTCGCCATAGAATAGATATACCAATTCTTATTGTTTCCGCAAAGAAAAGTGATATTGATAAGATAAGAGGATTGGGCATTGGAGCAGATGATTATATTACGAAGCCATTTAGTCCGAACGAACTGGTTGCAAGGGTAAAAGCACATTTAAATCGCTATATCAGACTCACCAGGAAATGTATTGATGTAAATGAATATATAGAATACCCAGGATTGAAAATCGATAAAAGTGCCCGTAGAGTCTTCGTAAATGAAGAGGAAAGATTTTTTACTACTAAGGAATTTGATCTTCTTACTTATCTCGCAACACATCCAAATCATGTATTTTCCAAAGATGAATTATTCAGTGCAGTGTGGGGAATGGATTCAATGGGTGAGATTGCGACAGTAACAGTTCATATTAAAAAGATACGAAAGAAAACAGAGAATGCAAATGTAAAGTCCGGATATATTGAAACGGTCTGGGGATCAGGTTATCGTTTTAGAGTTATTGACAGTGATGTAAGTGGAGAAAGAGAAAGTATTGTAGATGCCATTTGATTTTAAGGCTCTGAATAAGTATAATAGAGGAGATAAAAGACTGAAGTAATAGAGGAGTAGTAAAGAATATATGGTAAAGAAAAAGAGAGTTCCGATTGTATTTGAAGACGATGCAGTAATTGTATGTGAAAAACCTGCAGGTATGCCGGTACAGAGCGATCATACAAGAGATATGGATGTGCTTACAATACTAAAGCATCATATTTTTGAGGAGCAAAATAGTGAGGAAGAACCATATCTTGCCGTTGTTCACCGTCTGGACAGACCAGTAGGTGGATTGATGGTTCTTGCTAAGACAAAAGAGGCTGCTGCAAATCTTAGCGAACAGATTCAAAATTTTGAATTTGAAAAAAATTACCAGGCAGTTGTGTGTGGAAATCTTAGAGAGGACTTTGGAACTTTTGAAGATTATCTCCTGAAAAATGGAAAGACAAATAAAACAGAAGTAGTGAAAGCAGGAACACCGGGAGCCAGGAAAGCAGAACTGGATTATGAATTGATTGACTGTATTGAGACAAAAGAAGGAGTGCTTACATGGATCCTTGTCATTCTTCATACAGGCCGTCATCACCAGATTCGAGTACAGTTTGCTTCTCGTGGACTTGGACTTTACGGCGATACAAAATATAATCCAAAGTTCCAGAAAACGAAAAAGAAATATACAGAGATTGGATTATATTCTACAAGGATATCCTTTAATCATCCGGTAACTGGGGAGAGAATGACATTTAAGATAGAACCATCAGGAGAAGCATTTGAGAAGATGGATGTAGAAGCATTTTAAAAAATAGCACTGCCAGCTATTTATTGGTGGTGCTATTTTGTATACATATTTATGTATATTTTCTCGCTTTATATAGTCATATTCTTGACAAATCAAGGGAGTTATTTTACAATAAAAAACAGACTGACAGTGCGGATTGTTGCGGGAATTGAAGCAGCAATCCTTTATCTTTGTATCATAAAAAATATGTTAGATATCATGTTATATAAGAAGAAAGGAAATATTATGGCTAAGGAAAAGAAGCTTGTAGAAGCAATCACTCCAATGGATAAAGATTTTACCCAGTGGTATACAGATGTAGTAACAAAGGCAGAGTTAATTTCTTATTCTAACGTAAGAGGATGCATGATCATCCGCCCAAGAGGATATGCAATCTGGGAGAATATCCAGAAGCAGTTAGATGCAAGATTTAAAGAGACAGGGGTAGAGAACGTATATCTTCCAATGTTAATTCCTGAGAGTCTTTTACAGAAGGAAAAAGATCATGTAGAAGGTTTTGCACCAGAAGTTGCATGGGTAACTCATGGTGGAGAAGAGAAACTTGCAGAAAGACTTTGTGTACGTCCTACATCAGAGACCTTATTCTGTGACCATGTAAAGGACATCGTACATTCTTATCGTGACCTTCCAGTTGTATACAATCAGTGGTGCTCCGTGCTTCGCTGGGAAAAGACAACTCGTCCATTCCTTCGTTCTTCTGAGTTCTTATGGCAGGAAGGACATACTTTCCATGCAACAGCAGAGGAAGCAAAAGAAAGAACAGAGCAGATGCTCAATGTATACGCAGATTTCTGTGAGCAGGTTTTAGCGATTCCATTAGTAAAAGGAAGAAAAACAGAAAAAGAAAAATTTGCCGGTGCAGAAGCTACTTATACAATTGAGGCATTAATGCATGACTGTAAGGCATTACAGTCCGGTACAAGCCACAACTTTGGTAACGGATTTGCAAAGGCTTTTGGTATTGAGTATACAAATAAAGAGAATAAACTTTCTCCTGTATACGAGACTTCATGGGGAATGTCCACTCGTATCATCGGTGCGATCATCATGGTACATGGTGATGACAGCGGACTTGTATTACCTCCAAGAATCGCTCCAGTACAGACAATGATCATCCCAATCCAGCAGAAGAAAGACGGTGTTTTAGATAAAGCATTTGAGATTCGTGATACTCTGAAGTCCAACTTCTCTGTAAAAGTAGATGATTCCGATAAATCCCCAGGATGGAAGTTCAGCGAACAGGAAATTCAGGGAATTCCTACCCGTATCGAAATCGGACCAAAGGATATCGAAAAAGGTCAGGCAGTTATCGTTCGTCGTGACACAAGAGAAAAGATTGTCACACCTATTGATAAGATTCCAGAAACATTAACAGAAGTTCTTGAGACAATGCAGAACGATATGTACAATAAAGCAAAAGCACATCTTGAGAAAAATACACATATCGCTCATAACTGGGAAGAATTCAATGACATTCTTGAAAACCAGCAGGGGTTCATCCGCGCAATGTGGTGTGGAGAAAAAGAATGTGAAGAAGCCATCAAAGATGAGAATGGCGCAACAACACGTTGTATTCCATTTGTACAG
>ERZ791879.1175-NODE-1175-length-12940-cov-14.966317_pt1 | contig 12940 bp, 14 predicted proteins | sample MGYA00510162_ERZ791879 | MGnify/ENA primary metagenome ERZ791879 (study PRJEB30046, sample SAMN00792113) | human gut metagenome | study: EMG produced TPA metagenomics assembly of the A metagenome-wide association study of gut microbiota in type 2... | reverse complement strand
CTTTCATTTATATATCCAATTTTGGTAAAGTTCGCACTTACTTGTGATACGGTTCGTTTTTCATTATTCTAAAAGCTCTATAAACTTGTTCAAGTAACATTACTCTAAACAATTGATGTGGAAACGTCATCTTAGAGAAGCATACCTTATAATTTGCCCTTCTAATTACATCTTGAGATAATCCTAAACTACCACCTATAACAAAAGTTATGTTAGAGTTACCCATAACCCCTTGAGTCTCAATAAATTTTGAGAACTCCTCTGAGGTCATTTGTTTAGCATTTAAATCCATTGCTACAACAAACATATTATCCTTTATCTTAGATAAAATAAGCTGTCCTTCTTTATCTTTAATCTGTAATTCTTCCTTCTCTGATGCATTATCAGGTGTCTTTTCATCAGGTAATTCTATAATATCAATTTTACAATATCTTGTTAATCTTTTAGAATATTCATCAATTGCTTGTTTTAAATACTTTTCTTTTAATTTCCCTACAGATATAACTGTTATGTTCATTACTTTTCCTCCTAAGTTATCAATACTTTTTTATAAACTTAACTTTTAATATTAATTCTTATATTTCAAATTTTATAACTATCAACGTCAATTATAGTAGTATCTTCTCCTATATAAGTATTTTTAGGAATCAATACTCTTAAAATATCATTTTTAAAAACAGCTTTTATATTTTGTGCATCTGCATTTTCTACATAATAGTCCTCTTCTATATCGCCACCAGACTGTATTACTGCCATTGCTATATTCTTATTATTAGTATAGAACATATTTCTTTTTACCTTAAGAGTTATATAATTATTATCATATTCCAAATCAATATTTTCCTTTTTAACTCCAGGAAGATAGCACTCTAATGTATATGCTCTTTTATGCTCTTTAAAATTAATATTAATTGAAGACATATTATCTATTTCACTGATTAAACTATTCATAAAATCACTATTTACAAATTTATCAACTATCTCATCTATAACTTCAAAATTACTAGATACAGCATTTAACGTAGTTGAAAATATATATGGAAATATATTAAACATATAGTCCTCCACTCTAACATTTCTAACTACTTATAATTTATTTATAAACTCTGCTATTTGACACTCTATTAAATTTATTTTTAACTTAATCATCAAAAAAAGAGCCTTGAAATCAAAGCTCTTTTAGTTTTAAATTATTTTCCACAACACTTCTTGTACTTTTTACCGCTTCCACAAGGACAAGCATCGTTTCTACCAACCTTGTTTTCGTTTCTTACGCTACAAGACTCTCTGTATGCCTTTTGAATTTCTTTTCTCTTTTCTAGTGAGAATATTGCATCCCATTGTGGTAACATATATAAGTATTCAGCCTTAGCTTCTAACATATTGAAGTATAATTTTTCTAAATTTATATCTAATACTATTTCATCAGTAGCTGTTAAAGCTTCTAAATCATAAGAATTGTTTAAGCTATCGTTGATTCCATCAACAAATCCCATTATAAATTCTTCAGAAGTTTCATATTTCTTTGCAAAGTCAGCAATAGTAGTTTTTATAGACTCCTTACTATTAGCTAATAAATCTCTATATATAGCAGTTTCTATTTTAGTATATTCATTCCAGAAAGCTGCTTCTCCCTTTGTCTTAACATATTCCACGACCATATCTGTCCATTGTTTATATAAACTCATATCCATTTCTCCTCTTTCATATCTTACGATTATATAAAAATTATACTAAATATTATGTACCTTTTTCAATATATATTATTACATCATTTTTACTTCATATTTAGCTTGATTATTGCAATAACTACACTTCTTTTCCGCAACTTCATTTATTACAGGAAAAGTTTCTTTTTCATTTATAACTTCATCCATTGCTTCGTCTATATGTTCTTCACATGCATATATTAATTCCATACTAATCACCTTCGATTCCTTAAAATTAAATTCTCTATAGAGTTATAATTTTGCTAGGATTATGCCTATTAGCCATACTTAAAAATACATCTGATCCTACCTCAATATTATTAGCAGTTAATATATCTTTTACTGTTAACTCTGCAAGATCTGGAGTATTATTAGTATTACTTAAATGGCCTAATATAATATTTTTTCCTAAACCATTTTTTAATATCTTAAGGATAGCTTCTCCACAATCTTCATTAGATAAATGTCCGTAACTTTCCTTAATTCTTTGCTTTAAGCTATATGGATAAGGCCCCATATCTAACATTTGTGGATTATAATTGCTCTCTATTAAAATAACTTCAGAATCTTTTATACTATCTTCAATTTCTTTAGTAAATGTTCCAAAATCAGTTGCAACACTTGCCATTTTTCCATCTAAATTAATAGTATATCCAACTGGAGCTGCAGCATCATGTGGAATAATAAAAGATTTTATATCAATATCTTTTATAGATACAACAGTTCTTCTATCCATAACCTTTATATTATGCTCTTTTATTTTTCCAATAGTACTTTCCATTGCAACCCAAGTATCATGAGGCGCATATATAGGAATATCATATTTCCTTGATAAAACTCCTACACCTTTAATGTGATCTATATGTTCATGTGTTATAAAAATTCCATCTATCTCACTTGGATTTTGCCCAATGTGTTTTAATGCTTCATCTATTTTCTTTCCAGGTAATCCAGCATCTATTAATATTTTAGCCTTTTCAGATCCTACAAAAATACTATTTCCACTACTTCCACTATATAATGAGCAAAATTTCATTTAATATTCCCCCAAGTTTATTTTACTACTCTTCTTATATCTGCTCCTAATGCTCTAAACTTATCTTCGATATGAGGATATCCTCTATCAATATGCTCAATTTCAGATATTTCAGTTTCTCCATTAGCAACTAATCCTGCTATAACCATTGCTGCACCAGCTCTTAAATCTGTAGCTGTTACTTTTGCACCATTTAATGATTTAACACCATCTATTATAGCTGTTCTACCTTCAACTTTAATTTCTGCACCCATCTTCTTTAATTCATCTGTGTGCTTATGTCTATTTTCCCATATACTTTCAGCTATTAAGCTTCTTCCTTCTGTAATACTTAGTAAAGTTGACATAGGTTGTTGTACATCTGTTGGGAACCCTGGATACGGTGCTGTTTTTACACTTACACCTTTTAATGGCTTATCAACAGTTACTCTTACGCTATCGTCACCCTCTTCAACTATTGCACCCATTTCAATAAGCTTTGCTGAAATTGATTCTAAGTGCTTTGGAATTACATTTTTTACAGTTATATCTCCTTTTGTAGCTGCAGCAGCTATCATAAATGTTCCTGCTTCTATTTGGTCAGGTATAACACTGTAATTACATCCAACTAAATTCTTAACACCTCTAACTCTTATAACATCTGTACCAGCACCTTTTACGTCTGCTCCCATAGTGTTTAAGAAGTTAGCAACGTCAACTACATGAGGTTCCTTTGCTACGTTTTCTAATATAGTTGTTCCTTCTGCCATAGTTGCTGCAATCATAACATTGATTGTTGCACCTACAGAAACTACATCAAAGAATATATTAGCTGCATGTAATTCTTCTGCTTCAACGCTTACAGCTCCATGTTCTATTGTTACCTTAGCTCCTAAAGCTTCAAATCCCTTTATATGTTGATCTATAGGTCTTACCCCTATAGGACATCCACCAGGTAATTCAACTCTAGCTTTCTTAAATCTCGTTAATAAAGCACCAATGAAATAATATGATGCTCTCATTCTTCTTACATCTTCAGTACAAGCATTTACAGTTGTTATATCTGAAGCATCTATTTCTAAAGTATTATTATTTAGTTTACTTACTCTACATCCTAAACTAGTTAGTATTCTTTCTAGGCAATGTACATCTTCTATATCAGGTATATTATCAATAATACATTTACCCTCAGCAGCTAAAATCGCTGCTGGCAAAATAGCAACAGCTGCATTTTTTGCTCCGTTAATTTCTACAGAACCTTGCAATACTTTGCCTCCATTAATAATTAATGTTTCCATCCTATTCACCCTTATCCAAATTTATATATATATTAATCTATCCTATAACATAAAAATTATCCAATTTTTGTTTTATAAGTCAAATTTTTATTTTTGTCTTACAAATTTTTGGTCAACACTATTGATTATATCATAAAGTATGTATGAGTTAATAGCGTTTTTTTCTTCCAAAACTCCTTATTTTTTAACTTTACCATAAGATATCGCTTAAATATACAAATTGTCAATTTAAGCTTATGTATGATATAATTTAATATAAACGTATTATACAAAATTTAACTTGTGAGGTTATAACATGAAATATTATTTGGTAGCATTATTTGATGATGTATCTTATAAAAATTTAAGCCCAATTCAAAGAAGTTTATCTAAAAAATATAGAGCAAATAGAAATTCTCCAATTCCTTATATTCCTTTAGAGGTAATAGAGAATCCTAATATAGATAAACTTAATACTGTTATTGATAAAATTTTAAAACCATATAAAAACTTTAAAGTAGAGCTGTCATCAACTATAACTCTTTGCGACTCAAATAAAACTCTCAACTTAAAAATCGAAAAAATTGGATATATCAAAAAATTAGATCGTCTTATTGGCGATAATCTTAAACTACATGGTTTTAATGTAAAAAATGATAATACTGATCTTCACCTTTCTCTAGCTAATATTAACTATATTAATAGAGATAATAAAAAGTTTGATACAGAAATTGAATATAAGCCTAGTATTTCAACTTTAAAGGTTAATAGATTAGAACTTTGGAAAATATCCAATAATCGAAGAGAAACATTAATTCAAACATATCCATTAAAAACAATTTAATAATTTTTTATATTAAAAGAGCACTATTTTTCTAGTTGCTCTTTTTTTATGTTGAAATTTGTAATAATAAATTTTCAACTTTATTTTTTTGTATTCGTTTACTCCACTTTTCAATGCTTAATTATTTCTGTAAAATATATTATATTAATCCTAGTAGACGGGGAGGACACTTATGAATATTTTACCAATTGTGGAATTACAAAAAGAAAAAAGACATGAAGTTTTAATTAATCAGAATCTCTCACAATATAAGCTTTGGGCGAGAAAGCATCTTGAATTACAAGTTAAATTAAGCTCATTAGCAGAAGAAACTAAGTGTTATAAATACTGGATAGATGACGGCTTAAATTTAAACAAAGAAACTGTATTTATTAAATATGCAGATTTTGTTGCACATGTAATTAATTTAGGTATTGATAAGCATTATATTGATAGTTATGAAGTGGTGCTTAGACCTAATGATTACTGCTTAAGCGATCAATTTTTGAACTTATATATTGATATAAACGACTTAATAATATCACCTTCTAATGATCACTTTTTCACTCTCCTTGAAGATGCATTAAGTTTAGGTATTACTTTAGGTTATTCAGAAGAAGAAATTTTTAACTCATTTATATATTAATTATTAAAAGCATTAAGATGACTCATAACAACATCTAATGCTTTTTTTATTCATATTTTTAATAAATCACCCTTAATTTAGGAATACTATATTTGAGGTGATAAAAATTGTTTGGTTTTATAATTGCTATAATATCTGGAATTGCCATGAGCGTTCAAGGTGTCTTTAATACTAAACTTAGTGATAAGATAGGCACTTGGGAAACTAATACTATTGTTCAAGGATCTGCACTTGTTTTGACATTAATAATTTTGTTTTTCTTTGGCAATGGTAATTTTAAAGAGCTTAAATCTGCCAATAAGCTCTATCTATTAGGTGGAGCCCTAGGTGTAGTAATAACATTTACTGTTATTCTTAGTATAAAATCATTAGGCACAACTGTTGGAATAGGTACAATTCTAATTGCTCAACTTCTTGCTGCTGCTTTAATTGATGCCTTTGGCTTATTTGGTTCCGAAAAAGTCCCTTTTTCCTTTCATGAAATACTTGGAATAGTAATAATGATAGCTGGAATAGTACTTTTTAAGTGGAAGTTTTAATTTATATTATATTAACAAAAAACTCCTAATTCATATATTATAGTAATGTGAATAATTTTAGGAGTTTTTTATGTTTTCTTCAACTAAAAAACTAGATCCTAATCTTAAAAGTCTTTTAGCATCTAGTGGTATTAAAGAATATAGAATTTTAATAAAATATAGAAATTTTCCGGATTCAATTTCAAAAAAAATAAACTCCTATAGGGGTACAGTTATAAGAAAAATTGAATCATGTAATATAATATGTGCTCAAGTAAAAGCTAAATCAATAGAGCTATTATTAGAGTATCCAGAAGTAAACTATATTTGTTTAGATCAATACCTTTCATTATGTGGTATGAGTATTCCTGCAGCTAATAAAGTTAGACTTTCAAATAAAATTTCTATATACGGTCGTGGCATTGGTGTTGGTGTAGTTGATTCTGGAGTATATCCCCATGGAGATTTAACTTATCCCATTAATAGAATAAGTACATTTGTTGATTTAGTTAATGAACTCCCTTATCCTTATGATGATAATGGACATGGAACGTGTACATGTGGAATAATTGCAGGTAATGGACTAGCTTCAAATAAAATATATACTGGAGTTGCACCAGAAGCTAACATTCATTGTTTCAAGGCATTTGACAAATTAGGAAAAGGTTATGTTTCTGATGTTTTATTTTCATTAGAAGAATTAATTAACATTAGTGAAAAGTATAATATTAAGGTTATATGTTTGCCTTTTGAGACTCTTTATTATAATAAATTTATTTTTACACAATTTGATATTCTCTTTAAAAAAGCACGACTTCACTCTATAGTTTGTGTACTTCCTAGTGGTAGTAACAAAAATATAGATGGATCTATTACAGGAATTGCTTTAAGCTCTAATTGCATTACTGTTTCAGGCATAGATACTACTTCATCTGAAATAAAGTCTTACTTATATTCATCTTGTGGTGCAATAAAAAAAGATAAAAAACCTGATTTTTGTGCTGCATGTGTTGATGTAGTATCATTAAACTCTAATACATCCTATATATCATATAAAAATAATACTAAAATGCATGCACCCAAGTTAGATACCTCATATAAAAGCTTTACTGGTACATCTGTATCTGCTGCATATGTATCTGGTCTATGTGCTCTGTTATTTGAGGAACATCCCAATTTTAAATTTGATGATATTTTATCATTATTAAAAGTAGCTTCAATACCATTAGATATTCCTAAAAATCAACAAGGTGAAGGTAAAATAGATATAAATAAAGTTTTAAAACAATAAAAGAAACACCATAAACGGTGTTTCCTTTATTGTTGTATATATTTAACCGGATCTACTGGTTTGTTATCAACTCTAAGTTCAAAATGTAAATGTGGTCCTGTGCTATTTCCAGTACTTCCAACAGCACCTATAATATCATCTTTTTTTACCATATCACCAACATTAACATATATCTCATTTAAGTGTGCATAATAGGTTTTCATATTATTTTCGTGTTCTATTACTATTAAATTACCATATCCACCATTATTATATCCAGCCTTAATTACCTTACCATCTAAAGATGCATTTACGCTTTCCCCTAGATTTTTAGCTATATCTATTCCCTTATGAACTGATTTTGCCCTAACTTCTCCGAAATAAGAACTTAAATATCCGCCCTTAGTTGGATTAGATAAAAATGCTACACCAGCATAATACGGATTCTTAGTACCTACTTTTACTACAGTATTAACAGCTGGTTGAATAATTTTCCTGCTTACTACTTTCTCATCACTTTTATTTAATCCATCATAAACTATTTCTTTATGAACTAAGCTAATTCCCCTTACCCCTTGAACAGTCTCAGTTTCCCCTGAATATAAATCACTACATTCTTCTGTTACTATTTCTGGTTCGATAACTTCAGATTCCGTTAAATCTATTTTAAAATCTAATTTTGATAAATTTTCATTTATCACATAAGCATCATATACTTCTTTTGCTATCTCACCACTTAAATTTAAATTTGATATTCTACTTTTTTCTATATCTGAATCAATTGTTCCCATAACTTGTATTTCTGTAATATTATTAACATCAATTCCTAATTCATTTACATATGAATTGCATATTTCTTCTAATATTAAGTACTTATCTTCAATTAAAGATGTAAGTCCAACAGTTTTATCTGCTAACCTTATTGAATGGCCTTTTAAATCAATAGTAAAAACATTATTCATATTATTACTAAATACATCGGCTGTATTTAATTTATTATCAATGCTTTCATCTGAAATTAAATTTTCTACGCTATTTTCACTATTTGCTTTATCCATTAAAACTAATTCATTTTCTTCTAAGCTATTTGTATTGAATTTTGCATAAACGTTATTATCAGGTACTATAAAAATTAAAGTCATAATCATAAGTACTGAAACTTTTTTTAATATTTTCAACCATATACTTATGTTATTCTGCCCATTCACGTCCATTCTTTTATTTTCCTCCTACTTCTATTTTTTAAGCACATCAATTAATTTACCCCAATTTAGCGATATTATACATATTTATTATTTAATTGTTATGTTGAGGGTTCAGAAAGCGTTTGCTATAATTAATTTAAATGTATAGCATTAAACAACTTTTCTAATACTTAAAGTTGTTTACGTTAATTAACTTCGATTTACTAAATAAAGATTTAGAATCTAACTTAAGAAAGGTCGAAATATAATATGAGCACTTTTATGCTAAAAAATAATTCATTAAACTTTACTCCAGTAAGCAATGTATTTATTGAAAAATATATGCCAAAAGCTCGTGGAGAATTTATTAAAGTTTATTTACTAATGCTTAAATATAACAATTCTGGAGAGATGGGCGCAAGTTCTTCAATTTTAGCCTCATCTCTAAACTTACTAGAATCTGATATATTAAACGCCTTAAATTATTGGAATGATGAAGGTGTATTAAAACTTATTCCAATAGATAAGATGGGGAACTATAATATAGAGTTTGTAAACTTAGTAGAAGACTCAAATCCCAAAAATAAAGAAGTACATTTATTAGAAGCATTAAATAAGACATCTACTAAGGATATGCTTAATGATATTGAAAGATTATTAGGTAGACCTCTATCCCCTAAGGAAATGACAACTTATTTAGGCTGGCAAGAAGATTTTAATTTTTCTTCTGAACTAATACTAATTTTACTTGAATATTGTGTTTCAAAAGGAAAGAGTGATTATAGGTATATAGAAAAGGTAGCTATTGCTTGGCACAATATGAATATTACAACTATTGATGATGCACAAAATTATATAAAGAAAACTGAAGATAAATGGGTTAAAATTCGACATATATTAAATTATTTAGGAATTAAAAATCATGATTTAATGAAACCACAAGAAGAAATGTTGGAAAAGTGGATTATTGATTATGCTTTTCCTCTAGAAGTAATAGAAAAAGCTTGTAATATTTGTTTTCAACGTTTAAACAGATCTGATTTTAAATACATAGACGGTATTTTATCTAGTTGGAATAAAAGCAATTTAAAAACACTAGAGGATATAGAGAAAAAGGAAGCTAGTTATAAGAGTAACCAATCCAATCGAAACTTTACTTCTAAAAAACAAGAAGTTAATCCACTTAAATTTAATAACTTTGAAGCTCGTGAATATGATTATGACTCATTAGAAAAGAAATTGTTAGGATGGGATAAAGATGATTAAAGGATATCAAGCAGAGCTTATGGATATGTACGAAAAAACTCGTACAGAAGAAAGCCGTAAACTTACTCAAAGACGTGAAGAAATAAAAAGTAAATACCCAGAAATCTTAGAGATAGATACTACAATACAAAAACTTTGTTTAAACTTATCTATGGCAGCTTTAAAGGGAATTACTGACCCTAAAGAGTTAGATAATATTAGAGATGAAATTACTGATCTAAGAGCAAAGAAATATGAAATGTTAGTATCTCACGGATATAGTCCTGAATACTTAAATTTACATTATAATTGTCCAAAATGTAAAGATACAGGATTTATAGGAATTGAAAAATGCTCTTGTTTTAAATCAAAGTTAGTTAAACTTTATTATAAAGATTCTGAATTAGAGGAAGCTGTTAAAAATAATAATTTTAAAAACTTTAATATAAACCTATATCCAAATCATAAATTAAATGATGAAAGATATACTCCAAGAAAAAATATTGAAGATATTTTAGAATATATAACTGGAGAATACCTTCCTACATTTAAAAACAGTAATACTAATCTTTTATTTTATGGTAACTCAGGAACTGGGAAAACATTTTTATCTTGGTGTATTGCAAAAGAACTATTAGATAGAGGCTTTTTAGTTGTTTATAAAACCGCAGATGATCTTTTAAGAGCACTAAGAGATATAAAATTTAATAATGATACTGATTTAGAAAATTTACTTATTAACTGTGATTTATTAATAATAGATGATTTAGGTTCAGAGCAAATAACAGACTTTTCATCATCTGAATTATTTACATTAATAAATAAAAAGATATTAAAAAATAAAAAAATGCTTATCTCTACTAATCTTACATTACCACTTATCTCAAAAAGATATAGTGAAAGAATCTCTTCAAGAATAATTGGTGATTTTAAATTATTTAAATTTTTCGCTGAAGATATTAGAATACAACTTAACCTAAAAAGACAAAGATAAATGATTTTATAAAAAAAAGTCGGTATAAACCGACTTTTTTATATTACATATTTTTATAAAACAAAAAAACTCCACTTTTGTGGAGTTTTTGGAGCTTTCTGTGGGACTCGAACCCACAACCTGCTGATTACAAGTCAGCTGCTCTGCCAATTGAGCCAAGAAAGCAAAGTAAAGTGGCGACTCAGAAGGGGCTCGAACCCTCGACCTCCGGCGTGACAGGCCGGCACTCTAACCAACTGAGCTACTGAGCCGCGTTTGGTGGAAACAACAGGGATCGAACCTGTGACCCTCTGCTTGTAAGGCAGATGCTCTCCCAGCTGAGCTATGCTTCCAAATTTAATGGTGACCCCTAGGGGAATCGAACCCCTGTTACCACCGTGAAAGGGTGGTGTCTTGACCGCTTGACCAAGGGGCCTAGGCTTTTGTTCATCATACTGTATTATTCTTTTGTTATACATCGCACTTTAAAAAATTGGCGACTCAGAAGGGGCTCGAACCCTCGACCTCCGGCGTGACAGGCCGGCACTCTAACCAACTGAGCTACTGAGCCGCGTTTGGTGGAAACAACAGGGATCGAACCTGTGACCCTCTGCTTGTAAGGCAGATGCTCTCCCAGCTGAGCTATGCTTCCAAATTTAATGGTGACCCCTAGGGGAATCGAACCCCTGTTACCACCGTGAAAGGGTGGTGTCTTGACCGCTTGACCAAGGGGCCTAGTGGAGCTTCATGTCGGAGTCGAACCAACAACCTGCTGATTACAAGTCAGCTGCTCTGCCATTGAGCCAATGAAGCGTATCCATTATAATTTAATTATATAATTTTAAAAGTGGCGACTCAGAAGGGGCTCGAACCCTCGACCTCCGGCGTGACAGGCCGGCACTCTAACCAACTGAGCTACTGAGCCGCGTTTGGTGGAAACAACAGGGATCGAACCTGTGACCCTCTGCTTGTAAGGCAGATGCTCTCCCAGCTGAGCTATGCTTCCAAATTTAATGGTGACCCCTAGGGGAATCGAACCCCTGTTACCACCGTGAAAGGGTGGTGTCTTGACCGCTTGACCAAGGGGCCTAGGTTTTTTTCTTTTCTGCTGCGCTCTCCCGAGCACATTACCTATAATACCTAAAAAAATATATAGTGTCAACACTTTTTTTAAATTTTTTTTATATATTTTTTATTATGTTTTATCAACTATGGCTAAACCAGCATTTTTACTGGGTTTGATGGGTTTTTAATTTTTTCTATTGCTTCCCCATATCTCCCTAATAAATCTTCTTTTTCTTTAATTTCTTTATTTATTTTTTTAACTTCAAATGCACAAATCTCTAAAAATTCCTCTGTTGAGATCTCATCAATATTTATATTAAATCCACTTTTTTTAAAGTTTTGTCCATTAGCCGTTATCTTTATAGGCATAATATCATTAATTACACATAAAATTTCTTTTTCCCATATGCCTCTTTTATTTACAACATATTTATCTCTTAATAAATTTAAACTTTTAAAATCACTTTTTAACTCATTTTCTATTGTATCCAAAATCCCCTTATATAATGCAACTGATATTCCTCTATTTAATTTGATTTTTAAAAAGTCACTATATTTAATTAAGAATTCATCAATTTCACTTTCTGTTATAAACTCAACTTCTTCCTTATCAAAAACCTTTATTCCCTTTTCATTAGGATAATTAACTACTACTTGGTCATAATTCATTCTTCTTAATTTTAATTCCTTTTGATAATCATCAGAATTAGAATTAATTATTTTAACTTTCATTATATTCACCTCTTTATTAGTATTCCTTAATTTTATTGCTTATATTACTAGACCCAAATTATATAATTTTTATTGCACAACATAATGCTAAATATTAAGATATACTTAATTGAAAAATATTGCGCACCACATGGAAGCGAAAAAATGAAATATTTATTTTTTCTTTTTATATGTGTTTGCTTATAAGATACCACTTTATAGTTAACAACTTAATTATATAAAATGTAGCAGAAGTCGTTAATTTTTAAGGTGGTTATGCTGGAAATTGTATTTTTTAGCTTAAAAGCTAGTGATAGAGAAAAATTAATGATATTATCGGAAGGAATATTGTAATTAAGTTTTAGAATTTAATTATTTTTGGAGGAAAAAGGGCGTTAAGAAGCTGAGGGAACAAAGTGACTTTCGAAGCTTTAGCACTTTTTCCGGAGAAAATAATATAAATTCTTAACGAAAATTACACTAATTCCTGGAGGTAATATCATT
>ERZ791879.1172-NODE-1172-length-12959-cov-10.613453_pt1 | contig 12959 bp, 12 predicted proteins | sample MGYA00510162_ERZ791879 | MGnify/ENA primary metagenome ERZ791879 (study PRJEB30046, sample SAMN00792113) | human gut metagenome | study: EMG produced TPA metagenomics assembly of the A metagenome-wide association study of gut microbiota in type 2... | reverse complement strand
CATTCTCAGGCATCACTTTTTTACCCTTCTGATTAGTTCATCTAACGACCGTTTTCTGAACTCTCACCCTAAAAAAATTTAACCACTTCTCTCAATCAAATTTTTATAAAAATATGCCCAAAAAGATATGTTTTAAAGGAGCTACAGTCCAAGAGAGGGCTACACTCTCAGCCACTACTCCCATAGCATTTCCAACCCCTCTAACCCCTCTCTCGTTTACACTAATAGGGCTACACTCTTGTAACCCCTCTTCCTATACAATTTGGCTCATTCTTACCCTGTACGCATGGTTTTTGTGTGCTTGATAATCGCTCTTTTTCCTCCATGTTACTGCTAGGTTTCCAACCCTATTATTTAATTTATTTTTATCTCTATGTACGATTATCAAGACACTTGTGTCTACTATATTATTAAAAGCTTCATATGTCAATTTATGAACATATTCTCTTTTTCTAACCCCCTCATTGTTGGTTATATTGACACAGTAATAACCATTTACAACTCTTTGCTTTAACTCTTTCCATACTACATAGTAATACTCCTCTCCTTCTAAGGTTTTATATTGGACCATGTATTTATTAGAGAACACCCTTCCAAAGCTAGTAACATAGTAATTGTTACAACCCCTTATAGGCTTTATTTCCTCTCCGTATCTCATTAACTTTAGTATATTCTCATCCACTTCTAGCCTGTCCCTATTTAGTTTCCTTTTTGCCATTTACCTTTCTCTCCCTTTATTACATTATATCTTATATATTCCTTGCAAACCTCGTCCAGAGCTATCCCTAACTCCGTTTCTCGTGCAAAATTATACCCTTCCTCTAAGCATTTCTTTTCTGCTTCAAACAGCATTTTATCAATCTTCTTTGTCATATCTATCGCCATTTTTGGCTCTATATTAACACTTTGTTCGCCCTCTCCTATATTCGTTAAGAAGTCTTTCAAATCATTATACAAGTTCGCATATTCGTTACTCCTAATAATTCTATACTTATAATTAACATCATCTTCATCAACTTCTACATCAAAAAGTTTAGCTTTATGTTCTTCCCTTTTTAATAAGAAATCCCAATTATCAAAATCCATTTTGTTATATAAAAAATCTATTACCATTTGTATAAAACTAATTATTATATATGTAGCAAATTTAAAACTAAAACACATAAATCTAAGTGCTAAATTTATTATGCTATGTAGTGCTTTTTGCAACACCGTTTCCTCTGTCTTTTCTGTAATAGTAATTTCACTCACTTTTATTCCCCCTCGTTTTACCGCTCCAATTGTTTCACAATTGGATCGTGCGGACACATCCGCACGAACCATATGTGAAACAACCTTCGCTACTACTTAAAAATTTAAAATGCACATACTTCGTCCAAAACACTTTGTTCTATATCGTTCTCAATTTTTACAGTATTGGAACTAATAGTTCTGCTTTGTTCCATTTTGTTACTGTTATTTCTTTTATATTCCAATTCGTTTTTTTCTATTCCGTTTTTGTTTTGTATATTCTGCTCTGTTTTGTTTTGTTCCACATCAGAATTATTTAGTATTTTTTTGTTTTTATAATAATTTTTTAGAATAAATAGTGCCTGTTGCGAACACGTTCTACACTCGTCCTCGCTCTGCTGTTTTATTAATTGCTCTAACTCACCTTCTAGTTTAAATTTAATCCACATCTATCTAGCTCTCCTTTTTTGTATTAATGCTGCCCCCTCTACGTTGCTCCATATAGCATTTTGTAATATTTCTCCGTCTTGTAAATATCTCTCTAGTGCTTGCGCTCCACCGCCTGTAAACACTAACTTATGTATTAATGGCTTATACCCTATATCAGCCAATCTCTTATATATATTTTTTTGTATATATTCTCTTGAAAACTCATCTATTATATCTTTTAAATCATTTGGTAACTCTTCATATTTGTTATACAGAAGTTCGGCATCTTTATTTGTATATGTATCATGTTGTTTACTTGTAATAGTCTTTGCTAATTCTGTATAAAAGATGTTCATACCCCTTTCTGTGGTAAACGATTGAGCTGTTACTGGTGTTCTATTTACAAAGCAAGCAGTTAAATCAACACCGCCTATATCTACTAAATAAAGTGCATTTTTAAGCAATTCAGAATTTACCATTAGGCTCGAAAACCCTTCACAACACACATTTACTGATGTTACATTGAATTTTTTCGTATATCCACTAGGATTAGTAACTGTATATTCTCCTATTAGTAAATCTTTAAACTTTTGCTTATTTTCATTAGATATATATAAGCTCAAAGGTAAAAGTGTTGTTATCTCAAGGTTTGCATTATCTTCTGCAACACTATAAAGTGCTTTTCCTAATAATGCTCTTTTTTCTTCAACAATTTTATTTGTAGTATATTTCATTAAAGCTCCCTCTCCGAATAGGTAGCTTTTTTGATTTATTTCGTATGCTCCAAACGTTCCAGTTGGAACTTCCTCTACATTAGAGTTATCTATTACTTTCTTATCACCCACAAGCATTTTATAATTTGCATTTCCTAAATCTATTGTTATTTCTAAGTTTTCTATTATATTTTGCATTTGTTCTACTAAGTTCATTTTTAAATCTCCATCCCTTTTTATATATTTGTATTACATTTGATAAGTATATTATATATGTATAATTTATATGTGTCAACATTATTTATAAAATATATGTATAAAATATACATACACACAGAAGAGATATTGAAATTTACACAAAAAAAGAGTGAAGTTTTTTAACTTCACTCCGCTTTATTTTTGTAATAATTGTGTTACTATATCTACTACCTCTTCAATCGTGGCAGATATACTGCTATTCTCTAGCTTTTTAGATAAATCTTCTAGTTGGTTTATAGTTGTTTGGCTTAATGTATATGTTTTCTTTACTTTTGTTTCTTTTTTTGCCTTTTCTATAGCTATTCCACCGTTTTTTAATACAAATTTCTTCTTATTCATTTTCATTACTCCTCCGCCGTTTCATACATATTATTTATATGTATATTTTATACACTTATTATATTATTATTTTTAAATTTTGTAAATAAAAAACTGTAAATCGTTCTACGCTCCAATTGTTTCACAATTGGATCGTGCGGACACATCCGCACGAACCAATTGAGAAACAACCTTCGCTACACATAAAAAAAGACATAGTAAAAATTAATTACTATGTCCCTTCTAGCCTTCTAAATTAGCTTCTTTTTATTATTTTATCTATTACTACTTCTACAAAATCTTCAGTATCATCATCATCTATCAAGTATTCATGTATATCTGCTTCAAGATACTCTATAGCCTTGTAAACTGCTATATTTTCGTACTCAAATTCAGCCAGAGAATTACACTCATAGTCTTTCTCTAAGTCCATATTAATGGCAGAACCTTTAAAACCTATTGTTTTATATTGTATATCCTCACTTAAATCTGCTATTGTCTCTTCTATAATATTTTTATTTATCCAAACATTATAATTTTGTCCATCTAACTCACTTAGTTTTGTATAACCCTCTAATTCTTCAGATATTTTTGCTATTCTTCTCATTATGTAATCCTCCTAATTTAATTTCTCGCACTTAGATAGTTGTATATTACTATATCCATACGATTGTGTCCCAATTGTTGTGTAGTATATTGGATAGCTTCTTTGTCGTATCCTCTATAATCACTTGATTCTCCATGCTCTTCCAGATAGTTTTTATATGTCGTTTCTGCAAATTCTTGCCTAAACCTGTGTGTTCCAAGTCTACTTGGCACATGGTCAAAAATCGGCTTATTATCAAGATTTCCATTTGCTCTATGCTCTTCTACAATTTCTCTTACTCTATCTTGTAACTGATGCGGTATATTAACAATTCTGTCCCTTCCGCCTTTTTCAGATAGATTTAAACCTCCATAAGCCCTTTCGTCCTTCAACCTAACTTGGTATGGAGTTCCATCTTCCTTATAATTAAAAGCACTTGGAGTTATTTTAGTTAAACTCTCTCTTCTCATGCCAGTAGCTCTAAGCATATCAATCTCATTTTTATAGTTGTTATAATTTATATGGTTGTGATGCTCTTTGAACTCTCTATTGTTGGTTATTTCTTTATAACTCCTACGTTCAACCTCACAGTCTTGCTTAGTTAAATTCGTTCCAAAGACCTTGTTTAGAGCTGCAAGGTCTTTAGAATATGTATAGGCGCTTTTTCCACTATCTGCCCTATCTTTTATATATTCCTTTATATGTTCTTCTTTCACATCTTCTAAATTGCGAATGCCCTTATTATTCTCCTTAGTCCACGTTACAAACTGCTTACAACTACTTTTATAGGTATCGTATGTTTTATAACTGTGTATTCCCACCGTTTTGTTATTCTTATAACCTAAATTCTCCTTAGCTTCTTCTTTTGCTTGGTGTCTACTTTCTCCTATACAGTTCATCTGTTGCATTCTCTGGTTTACCTGATGATTAAGAGAACCCCTTTTATTCCTTGCTTTCCCATTTTATCCCCCCTTTTTCTATTAGATATATAGATATATTATTTTTTTCAAAAAATAAATATAAAAAAACTAGAGTAAAACTCTAGTTTTCTAATTTAAATATGCTATTTTGTTAACTCTAGCAGGTGCCTTCTTAAATATTCACTCATATTAATGCAATTACTATCAAAGTAAGCCTTTATTTGCTCTTTTTCTGCCTTTGTTAACCTAACTTCTATTTTCGTATCTCTTATTTTGCTCACCGAAAAGCCTCCTAATAAATTTATTTTCTATAGTTTATTAAAAATAAATTTATTTTTAAATACATAACGTGTCGTGACTAAAAAAATTTATTACCGCTCCAATGATTTCATCATTGGATCGTGATGACAAGTCATCACGAACCATGATAAATCACCTCCGCTACTACTTAAAAACGTACATGAAGTCTTTTTTATGAAATTCTACATTTTTCACCCTCTTTTTGACCTTCTAAAAGCCATTCTAAGACCCTTCTGTTTTTGTTGTCGATAAATTACTCTAATAGTTTTATTTTTTACTTACAAGCTTATATTGGTATTCAATACATTCTTACAAAAAAAATAATATATTGGAGTACAATATATTTTTGCAATAAAAAAAAGTATTGTATACCAATACTACAAACGGACTTTTTGCCTAAAAAGTTAAGTACATTCAGCTCTTTTTCAAGTCTGTGCCATTAGACCTTAACCTTTGCAAACACTACGTTTGCAAAAATTTTACTCGCTGCGCTCGTTTCTTTTACCCTACATAGATTTTTTAAAAAATAGAATTTTTTAAAATCTATTACGATTAAAAGAACCAGCGCAATTCCCGAATCGGTACCAATTCGTTTACTTGCCGTTCCACTTCACACTCCGAAACTTCGTTTCTCGTGTTCGTTTCACTCACACCGCTTTACTTCACTTCATAGCCTTCGGCTATTCGCTCCGCTCCGCTTATGTATCTGTTGCTCGTTATCGCTCCAAAAACTTCGTTTTTGTCCGCTCTAACTTCGCCCAGATATATCTTTTTTACTGCTATAATACTGCAAATCGCAAAATTTACCCTGTAAAAAAATTATATTAACTTCCTTATCAGACTAAATTTATCCGCTTGTATGTATTATGTTGCTCCGGTAAGATATAATCTTTCCGCATTTTTTTTGTTTATTTTTTTATACATTGTGTTAATCCTCCTGTTTTTTTTGTAATTATACTAATACTATGCAATTTTAATTTTTGTATAACAAAATACATTCAAAATTTGCAAAAACAGAAATTTTTATCTATCCGCTCCAATTGTTTCACAATTGGATCGTGATGACAGGTCATCACGAACCAATGTGAAATCAACCTCCGCTACAAAGTCTTTTATTTTGGCTTTGTTAGCTAACTTCGTGATAATTATAATAAAAAATAACCATGCCTTAGTAATTTCAATAAATACTAAGGCATGGTTGTTTAATTTGTTGTAAGTAGTTCGCATTAGATTAATATTGTTCACTTTATTATATTATAGCATTAACTTAATTTACACATTTCATTTAAAGTATTTTTGTTATTTCTTTAATACACATTTTCCCCATCGTAGTCGTACAAAGACAAAGTCATTCTTACAAGTATATTTATCTCTAGCTTAATTGGTTTTGGAAGTATTTATTTATCCTATTTTAATGTCTTTAGCATCATTTGTAGTTATTTACTTTATTGTTGCAATAAACACATACAATAAAATCATTTCTAATTACTTATCAAATATAAAAGAGGCTATCACATGAACAATTTTCAATTGGTATGCGACATCCTCTTTCATTTATGCATTGTTTATATAGATACCTAGAATCACTCTAGATTATATATGACTGGTATTTAACATAATCCTCTTTACTACATTCTATACTAAATAAAGTTCCTTCATTAGTATATTCAGTTTCTAGAACAGTTGAACTATCAATTATATAAGATGTCATTTTACCATCTTTATAAGGAACCATAACCTTACATTTTATATAATCCATAAATATATTTTTACATATAGATTCCAATAATTCTTCTATACCTATATATTTTTTAGCTGAAACCAGCATCCCTTCTATATTGAATGTATCTAATTCCATTAAATCAACTTTATTATATACATAAATCACAGGAATATTATCCGCCCCTATTTGATTTAATGTTTCATTTGTTACATTTATATGATTTTCATAATTAGGATTAGATATATCAATCACATGAAGTAATAAGTCCGCATCACAAACTTCTTCTAGAGTAGACCTAAAAGCTTTTACTAAACTATGAGGTAAATCCCCAACAAATCCCACTGTATCTGATAATAAAAAAGATTTATTATTATCTAATTTTATATTTCTAACATAAGTTTCTAAAGTTGCAAATAGCATATTTTTTTCAAATACTTTTTTATCTTCATCATTTATAAACTTCTCTACTAAAGCATTCATAACAGATGACTTACCAGCATTTGTATATCCTACTAAAGCTACATTAGGAATATTAGATTTTTTCCTTTTACTTTTTTGTACTTCTCTTTGATTTTTTAATACTTCAAGCTCTTTATTTAAATTAGCAATTTTATCTTCTATTCTTCTACGGTCTAATTCTAATTTTGTTTCTCCTGCGCCTCTGTTTTTAGTCCCTACTCCACCACTTTGACGACCTAAATCTTCATTTGAACCAACTAATCTTGGTAATTCATATTGGAGCTTCGCAACCTCTACTTGTAATTTAGATTCTCTTGTTTTTGCTCTATTTGCAAAGATATCTAATATTAACGCAGTTCTATCTATGACATTACAATTTATTTCTTCTTCAATATTTTTAACTTGTGACGCTGATAATTCATTATTAAATATAACTATATCTGCATTGTTTTCTTCTACTAAATTTTTTAATTCATCTATCTTCCCACTACCCATATAAAAAGTAGAGTTAACTTTCTTTGAATTCTGCTTAATTTGACCAACAGTTTCTATTTTGCAAGCTAAGCATAAATTTTTTAATTCTTCCATAGATTCATCAAAATTATTTTTATTATTTATATTAATTCCTACAATTATTCCTTTTTTTATCATCTTCATAATCTCCTGTAATTTTATATTTAAATATTAACTTTAAATATCACGGGATTATGACTCTTTATTAAATTAAGATAATAGCCACAACCCGTGACTTATCCTCTTAATCTTATTGACGCTATTCCACCATTCATAATCATTTTAACACCTCCTAATTTAAATCTACTATTACTAATCTATCTTTTGTTTATATCTAAATAACTGTATCCAATCATTATAAGAAACTTCACTAATATTATTAAGATTTATACCTAGGTATTTAATTACTGCATGAATTTGATTTTTTGTAAATACATCTCTTAAGTTATTAATAGACTTAGATATAAAACTTGTATATTCATTCCATTCATCTTTAGATATATCATATTTATATTTTCTTTTAAAATATACTAAGACGCAATCTACACTAGGCATGGGATGGAAGTCTTCTCTATTAAAATAGTGCACTATCTTAATATCAAATTTAGTTTTTAAAAGTAATGATAATTTACTCTCTCTAGGTATTCCCATAAATCTTTTTGCGGAACCTTTCTCCATAACTAGCCACATATCAGTTGGTGAATTTAACTCTTCTAATAATAATTTCTTAATAATCTTTGTTGTTATATAAAAAGGAATATTAGAAAATACCTTATATTCTCTTTTTTTAGGTAATTTCCAATTTAAAAAATCTTTATTAATAAGAGTAACATTATTTTTACTTTTAAATTTATTTATTAAATTTCCATATAAACTTCTATCTAGTTCTATAGCTGTAACCCAATAACTTTTTTCACATAAAGCTTCTGTTATATGACCTTTTCCTGGTCCAATTTCAATAACAAAATCATTTTTGGATATATTTGTTTTTTTTATTAATTTATATATAGTATTTTTACTAGTAATAAAATTTTGCGATACACTAATATCAACTTTTCCTCTATAATTATTACTTTTAGCTTTCATTCATAATCTCCTTAATTCACTATTTTTACTCTTTAAATAGCACGGAGTTATGACATTATATTAAATTTGTTTAACGATAGCCACAACTCGTGCGCTATCTTCTTAATCTTATTGACGCTATTCCACCATTCATAATCATTTTATTTCCTCCTATTTTTCATATAATAAGCTTTAAATATTTGTTTATAATTTTTGCATCTTTATTAAGTAGTTATTTTCAAACGAAGATATTTTTAAATTTTTTCATTATTTATACTCTCTATGTTAACTATTAATATTAAATAGCGCAGAGCTATAACATTATAAAAAATCCCCTAGAATATAAGTCGATATTCCAGGGGATTTGTATATTAAGCATATGCTATCTAATTTATAATATACCCAGGAGTAATGTATATTTTTTTTAATTTATTAAGCATTATATATAAATTTTTCATAACTACAACTCCTTTCATATTTTAATGTATTTAATAATACCATAAACTATATTTACTGTAAAGCACTCCGATTCACTTCTAGCAAAATCACAATATACTTTATAGATAAAATAAAAAATAGGAGCTATGCTCCTATCCTTTTGCTTCGCAATATATAACAATTAGGAACTTAATTATATTATATATGATTAATCACAAAGTTAGCTAACAGAGCCTTTATTTTTAATACCAATAAAAAAAGGTGCTCGATTTTTACACCTTCTTTTATTGGTTATTTATTCTGTTTAAGATAATATATATAAAAAACTTAGCATTAATACTATTAAAACAATATTTACCGTCCAGACCACAAAGTTTATGCTTTTAAGTATCTTTAGTCCTAGCACATTTTACCACCTACCTTTACTGGAGTATAGCCCGATAACCTCCAATTTAATCTTGTCGCTGAACTTCTTCCGATTTTGCAATATATTAGATTAAAACGAACCTACTTCTAAGACGGTTTATTTCTAGTTGCTATTGTTTAAGTAGTAACTTTTATAGTAAATTAGTTACTTTTATTTAATGCTACAAATACCTTGCGCACCCTATCTGCTTTATTAACTTGTACCAAGCAATGCCTAGAGGTTGCTTACTAACGCATTTCTTATCGTCTGCAAGCAGACTGCACGAAATTTTGTTTTCTGGAATCCTGTTTTAGTTACTTACTTTATAAAAACAGATAAAAGCAACATCTTCTTTAAAAGCTAGAAGAAAAAAAAACATATACCTATTGCGATAATTTAATTTTCCCTTGGAACAGTCTGCTCTGTAGATTTTAAACTAATAACATAAAACAAAAACCCCAAAAAATAAAAACCTAGAAGGAAAAAACTAAAAATGAAAAAATCGTTTTAAAAAGTGACAGATAGCTAAAACGCTAGAGAGTAGTAATATCAATGCTTTGAGGTATGTTGCAACATGATTTTTTTAACTTTCTTTCTCGTAGTAAAGATAAAGATATATATATATATATATATATCAGCGAGAAAGAAACTCATTTTTTTGACTTTAAAAACCCATTCAACCCCAGTTATATCAACGGTTATAGAGTTTGATTTATCTGTCACTTTTTGAAACGATTTTTTTAAAAAATTTTATTTAACCTCAAAAAAACTAAAAAAAATTAAATTTAAAAGTGACAGATAATAATCGCCATGATATGTCATGGCGATCAATCCATTACATGGATTGATATAAAAAAAAGACCAGTACATCTGGTCTTTAAATTTAAATTAAAATGGTATGTTACTCTCTGTTGCCATATCATATTTCCAAGAGATTTCCTCATATTCTTCTATAGTTTCTATAACTTCTATAACCTCTTCTGTTACAACTTCTTGTTTAGCTTCTTTCTTATGTTTTCTTCGATTTTTCTTTATAACTTCATTTATATCTATTTCTTTTGCTGTAGCTTTTATAAAGCTATTTATACATATATTATTTTGCTTTATCACATCTTCTTTTACTAAAAGTTCATCTCTAACTTTTTCATAATCTTTCTCATAGTTATTTTTTAAAAGCCTTCCAGAAGCCTTTTTCTGCCTAGCTACTATACTCTCTTTACTAGCTTTCTTAGATTGTTTATTTATTTTATTTACTATTTTATTTAAATCTTTCTCTTCTAATTCACAATATAATTGTTCAAATTTCTCTTCATCTACTTCAAATCTATACAACTTGTAGTAAAACTTTAAATCTTTAAAGCCTTCTAATTGCTTAACTTTTAATAAAGATTCTGTTATAAAAGTGTTCCACTTATCTCTATACTGTAGTTCCTCTCTGCTATCTATTTTTAGCTCTTTTAAAACTTCCTCTTCACACTTATTTATTAATTCTATCTCTTCTTGTGTTGCTAATCTGTACCTTATCTTATCTTCTCTACCTGTATTAAAACATAGTCTAACAAACCCTTTATCAAGCTCACAACAATACTCATTTTCTTCATTTATTTTATTTATAAACTTTTCTACATTATATTTCAACGTTGCATTTACCCTATCCATGTTAGTTTTAAAAAAATTAATTAAAACTAATTTTGGAATGTCTAAATGGTAGGCTACAACACTTGTATTGGCTCTGCATTTGCTAAAATTTTTATTTATAAGCCCTAAATTTACCAGTAAATCCGTTTTTGTAGTGTAATAATAGCCTTTTTTACTGTTTTTATGCAAAAGAATAATTAAAGCATTATTAATTAATTTGCAATATGTAGTAGCATTATAACCACGTTTATCATTTTCTTTTATTTCTGTAACTATAATTTTACTTCTTCCTTCTATTTTAAAGTTTATGGTTTCTTGTATCCTTTTAATTTGTAACTTTTTAGAGTTCCCAGAAGTTTTAGGTGTAACTTTTATAGCTTTGCAAAACTCTGTATAATTCTTAAAAACTTGCCCAACACAAATATTTTTTGTGTTAATTTTATCTTTTTTATTTTTCTTTGTGGTATCTTTTGTTTTACTTTCTTCCACATTAACTCCTCTCTTTCCATTTTTTTAAGAAAGTGGAAGAATTACACAACCTTTTTTAAAATCTATTTAACTTGTTAACTTGATTAACTTGTAATACTTATGTTATAATTACTATGTAATATTAAAATAAGCACAACAATTAAACGCTTATTTTAAGCGGATTTTAATAAAAATAAAACAGACTATTTTATTCTAAATTATTATTGAAATTATTGAAATTACTCTAGAAGTTTTATACTTTTGTGTAACTCTTCTCTAAAAAGCTCCTTTTGGCAGAAGGAGCTTTTTTTCTGCCTTCTATTATAATAAATATTATAACATTAATATGTATTATAAACTACATAAAATCCACATCAAAACCTTATTAAATCCACCAGCCCTGTTCATAGCTAATCTAATTTCAAAAAAAATTTTTTAAAACTCTAAATGAAAATTAGAGTTATTTTTTTGCCACTTTATCTTTACTGCGAGAAAGAAACTTATTTTTTTGACTTCCAAAACCCATTCAATCCCAGTTATATCAATAGTTATAGGATTTGATTTATCTGTCACTTTTTAAATCAATTTTTTTAAATTAATTTTATTTATAACCGCTCCAATGATTTTATCATTGGATCGTGATGACACATCATCACGAACCAATGATAAATCACTTCCGCTTACTACTCCAAATCTAAAAGTTCCTCAAACTCTTTAACTAATTTATAAAATGTAGTCTTTTTTAAATCCAAAAGTTTCATTGCCTGCGCCCCTGTAATATCTCGGTTTTTGTATTGCTTATATACCTTCTTCCAGTTGCTCGGAAATTCTATTCTTGGTCTACCCAGTTTCTCACCCTTCTGTTTTTTAACCGCCAGAGCTTCCTTTGTTCTCGTTCTAATCTTCTCCAACTCTAACTGTGCAAATGTTGTGTACATCTCTATCAGCATATTATTCATCATCTCTATCATTAATTTATTTTGTGGTGTTTCATCATTCAATACTGTTAATGTACTTGGTATCTCTAAAATTCTTATAACCACTCCTTTGGCTTTTAGCTTTCTTAATTCTTCTAATGTTTCTCTCTTGTTTCTACCAAGTCTATCTACCTCTTTTATGTAAAGCTCGTCCCCTTCTCTTAAAATTTCTTCCACTAGCTTTTTATAATTTGGTCTATCAAACTTACTTCCTGTTATCGTATCTGTATAAATTTTTTGTAAATTATATTTTTGTAATTCCTCTACCTGCCTATCCGTTTTCTGCTTGTTTGTACTTATTCTCGCGTATCCATATTTCATTTTCTTACCCTTCCTTTCCTATTCTGTTTCTACTTTGTTCGCAAAACGTTACAAAAGTTACGTTACTTTTTTGAACACTTTTACAACTCATTTCCAACATTCTCAGGCATCACTTTTTTACCCTTCTGATTAGTTCATCTAACGACCGTTTTTCGGAATGTTACCCTAAAAAAATTTAACCACTTCTCTCGGCTCAT
>ERZ791879.1167-NODE-1167-length-13053-cov-4.047161_pt1 | contig 13053 bp, 18 predicted proteins | sample MGYA00510162_ERZ791879 | MGnify/ENA primary metagenome ERZ791879 (study PRJEB30046, sample SAMN00792113) | human gut metagenome | study: EMG produced TPA metagenomics assembly of the A metagenome-wide association study of gut microbiota in type 2... | reverse complement strand
GCAACGCAGGTATCTCAATTTGATTTGGTACTTGAAAAGAACGGGAGTAATTGGAAGATTATAGAATAACAAATATTGGTACATTATTACAGCTATTTTGTAATCACGTACTCTCTTTGATAAAAAATTGGAGATTCCTTTACAAATATGCTCTTACGTGCTATTATTTAAGTATCTATTTAAAAGGAGTTAATAAATATGCGGCAAGGTATTCTTAAATAAACTGTCAATTTGATAGTGGGAACAAATAATTGGATGTCCTTTTTTAGGAGGGCTTAGTTTTTTGTACCCAGTTTAAGAATACCTTTATCATGTGATTCTAAAGTATCCGGAGAATATCTGTATGCTTTGTATGCCTATGGTTATGCATAAAAATCCCAGTGATAAGAGTATTTATCACTGGGATTTTTATGCCCTTTTGGGCTTTTGAATGGAGGAAAATCACATGAAAATTATTAATATTGGAGTTTTAGCTCATGTTGATGCGGGAAAAACTACCTTAACAGAAAGCTTATTATATAACAGTGGAGCGATTACAGAATTAGGAAGCGTGGACAAAGGTACAACGAGGACGGATAATACGCTTTTAGAACGTCAGAGAGGAATTACAATTCAGACAGGAATAACCTCTTTTCAGTGGGAAAATACGAAGGTGAACATCATAGACACGCCAGGACATATGGATTTCTTAGCAGAAGTATATCGTTCATTATCAGTTTTAGATGGGGCAATTCTACTGATTTCTGCAAAAGATGGCGTACAAGCACAAACTCGTATATTATTTCATGCACTTAGGAAAATGGGGATTCCCACAATCTTTTTTATCAATAAGATTGACCAAAATGGAATTGATTTATCAACGGTTTATCAGGATATTAAAGAGAAACTTTCTGCCGAAATTGTAATCAAACAGAAGGTAGAACTGTATCCTAATATGTGTGTGACGAACTTTACCGAATCTGAACAATGGGATACGGTAATAGAGGGAAACGATGACCTTTTAGAGAAATATACGTCTGGGAAATTATTGGAAGCATTAGAACTCGAACAAGAGGAAAGCATAAGATTTCATAATTGTTCCCTGTTCCCTGTTTATCACGGAAGTGCAAAAAACAATATAGGGATTGATAACCTTATAGAAGTGATTACGAATAAATTTTATTCATCAACACATCGAGGTCAGTCTGAACTTTGCGGAAAAGTTTTCAAAATTGAGTATTCGGAAAAAAGACAGCGTCTTGCATATATACGTCTTTATAGTGGCGTACTGCATTTGCGAGATTCGGTTAGAATATCGGAAAAGGAAAAAATAAAAATTACAGAAATGTATACTTCAATAAATGGTGAATTATGTAAAATCGATAAGGCTTATTCCGGGGAAATTGTTATTTTGCAAAATGAGTTTTTGAAGTTAAATAGTGTTCTTGGAGATACAAAACTATTGCCACAGAGAAAAAAGATTGAAAATCCGCACCCTCTACTACAAACAACTGTTGAACCGAGTAAACCTGAACAGAGAGAAATGTTGCTTGATGCCCTTTTGGAAATCTCAGATAGTGATCCGCTTCTACGATATTACGTGGATTCTACGACACATGAAATTATACTTTCTTTCTTAGGGAAAGTACAAATGGAAGTGATTAGTGCACTGTTGCAAGAAAAGTATCATGTGGAGATAGAAATAAAAGAGCCTACAGTCATTTATATGGAAAGACCGTTAAAAAAAGCAGAGTATACCATTCACATCGAAGTTCCACCGAATCCTTTCTGGGCTTCCATTGGTCTATCTGTAGCACAGCTTCCATTAGGGAGCGGAGTACAGTATGAGAGCTCGGTTTCTCTTGGATACTTAAATCAATCGTTTCAAAATGCAGTTATGGAGGGGATACGCTATGGCTGTGAACAAGGATTGTATGGTTGGAATGTGACGGACTGTAAAATCTGTTTTAAGTATGGCTTATACTATAGCCCTGTTAGTACCCCAGCAGATTTTCGGATGCTTGCTCCTATTGTATTGGAACAAGTCTTAAAAAAAGCTGGAACAGAATTGTTAGAGCCATATCTTAGTTTTAAAATTTATGCGCCACAGGAATATCTTTCACGAGCATACAACGATGCTCCTAAATATTGTGCGAACATCGTAGACACTCAATTGAAAAATAATGAGGTCATTCTTAGTGGAGAAATCCCTGCTCGGTGTATTCAAGAATATCGTAGTGATTTAACTTTCTTTACAAATGGACGTAGTGTTTGTTTAACAGAGTTAAAAGGGTACCATGTTACTACCGGTGAACCTGTTTGCCAGCCCCGTCGTCCAAATAGTCGGATAGATAAAGTACGATATATGTTCAATAAAATAACTTAGTGTATTTTATGTTGTTATATAAATATGGTTTCTTGTTAAATAAGATGAAATATTTTTTAATAAAGATTTGAATTAAAGTGTAAAGGAGGAGATAGTTATTATAAACTACAAGTGGATATTGTGTCCTGTATGTGGAAATAAAACACGATTAAAGATAAGGGAAGATACTGAATTAAAAAAATTCCCCCTCTATTGTCCGAAATGCAGACAAGAAAATTTAATTGAAATAAAGCAGTTCAAAGTAACTGTGATTACAGAGCCAGACGCAAAGACGCAGAGCCGATAAAATGAGATTAATACAATCTCATTTTATCGGCTCTTTCCGTTATGTATGGATTCTTTTAATTAGTCTTCGATGTTTCTTGCTTCGTTGATACCGCTGGCTAAAGATTCCATTAAGGATAGTTCTTTGTCTGTAAAGCTATCCATGTATTTCTCTATCTGTAATCGTCGGGTGCTTTTTACCAAGTTATTAGCAGGTAAGAAAAATTCATCAACGGAAACATGAAGTAACGATACAAGGTCATAAAGAACTTGTATGCTGGGGTGTTGCCCTTTATTTTCAATATTAGTTAAGTACCGTGGGTCAATTTCAATCAATGCTCCCACTTGTTCACGAGTTAAACCTCGTTTCAATCGAGCTTCTTTAATGGCTAAACCAAAGGCTCTAAAATCATATTTATCTTCTTTTTTACGCATAGTAGACCACCTCTATACATTTTATTGTTCCTACTGAATTAAAAACAGGTATAGAAAAACGTGTTATATGGTTTATAGGTTTATATTTAATAAAAAGCACTACTAAACGCCAATAAAAAAAACCGTTATATGGTAGTGCTATTTACGCTGTTAAAATATTGTATATTACTTCCAAATGGCGGTTTGTTGGAGGTCAACGTCGCCATGAAGTACATCATATACAATAAATTTCCTTACATTGGGTTCTTGTCAAAAAAAGTCGTCTATCTGCAATAGATAAGTACGTCCACCAATGTGGTTTTATAAATCATATAGATAGAATAACAGAAGCATGTAAACAGAGAAATAAATCTGTTTATATGCTTTTTTGGCTATTCAGAACTTTTTTACAAAGTTTATTTATCAGTAATGCAACAAATCCCCCTTTCACATTGGGACTAAGAGTGAAAGGAGATAAACGAGCAAGGCTCACTTCCTTTCCTAGACAGAAAGGGGGTGAGAAACATGAAACCATCTTCTTTTCAGACCACAATAGAAAATCAGTTTGACTATATCTGTAAACGTGCTATGGAAGACGAGCGAAAGAATTATATGCTTTATCTTTCAAGGATTGCAAAGCGTGAGGTGTCCTTTTCGGATGTTGGCGATTATCTTGTTAGCCAGTTTGCGACAACAGATAACTATTCAACTGACTTTCAGATTTTTACACTCAATGGGTTATCAGTAGGCGTTGAAAATGATTTGTTGAGTGAAGCATTACGTGAGTTGCCAGACAAGAAACGTGAAATTCTACTGCTGTTTTACTTATGGGAATTTCGCTATTTTTAGAATTGCCTGCAATAGTTTCCTACTGGGTAGTTACAGTGATGTGCTTTGTGGCTATGGGTGTATCTACTATGTTTGTTGTTCAAATTTACACTCTTGTTCAGACACAAACACCACCGCAATTAGTAGGAAAGATAATGGCTACGCTGGTAGCAGTTGCTATGTGCGGTCAACCTATTGGACAAATGGTTTACGGTATTTTATTCGATGTATTTATACAAGAAACATGGGTTGTTATGTTTGTAGCTTCTATTGCTTCAATCATGATTTCAATATATTCAAAAAGAATTTTTCAAAAGTTAGAGATATAATACAAGGGGTTAAATAGTATGTTAGGCTAAAAACAATATATAAAAGAAAATTTGAAATCTGCTAAAAGGATAGTGTTATAAAAGAAAGAGTAATATTGCAGTATTTAAGGCTCGCACAAATATATGTTTTGTGTGGGCTTTTTTCTTACCATTTTTCTGTATTTCTAAAGGGTATAAACGGTATTCCGTTTATATATTTCAGCATTAGCAGAAAGGGGGTGAGATTATGAGGACATCTTCTTTCGAGCATATCGTCAGATTACAGTTCAATTCTTTAATGCTGATTGTCATTAAGAACAAAGTGAAAAGTCGAAACAGACAGCTTGCAAGACATTCTAAACGTGAAGTATTGTTTTGTGAAATAGCCGAAACGAAACAAGTTGAACGTGGAACGATTGATACCTGTTTTTATGATTGTGTATCATTTAAAGTCTTGCACTTTACAATTTATGTATCTGATGAAACACTTGGTACAGTTTTACATAGACTGTCAGAAAAACAGCGTAGTGCGATTTTATTACGTTATTTTCAAGGAATGAACGACAGAAAAATTTCAGAACTGTACCATGTATCACGTTCTGCTATTTGCAGTAGAAGAACTAGAGGACTAAGGAAGTTAAAAATGCTTTTGAGCGAAGGGAAGTAAAGAAATGAGTAAAGATTATGGCTATCCCTCTTTTGAATTGATTTGCAAAGCGTCAAGCGGAGATGAAATGGCAGTTAAAGAGATTTTGAAGTTTTATGACGGTTATATTTCTAAATTATGCTTGCGTCCTTTTTACCACTCTGAAAGTGGTAAAATCATTATGCAGGTTGATGAAGAACTAAAAGGAGAAATTCATACAGACATGATGAAAGCAATATTGAAATTTGAAATCGGAGTGAAGTAATCAACTGTATAAAAAAATCGGGAGATACACAGTTTCGTGCTATCTCCCTTAGTAGTTTTACGGTCATATCAAGGCTCATTCAATCGTGGTAAATTCGTGGTAAGATGAGTGTTTTTCTATACTTCAAAATGCTTGAATGTATAGTGTTTATGCGGATAATTGAAAATTAGATATAAAATTTATTATAACTAGGATTAATAATTGTTAGGTTAAGGAAAGATAGAAGATATGGACAGATGATAAAACGGTAAGGATATTTTAAGGACTTTTATGCCGTGCAAGCGTTGTCCACCCCTACGGGGATGTACGAGGGTCGGAAGTACATATATATAATTTCACATTAAAACGATTTGAAACCGTTCACCTGTATTACATTTCAGAAAATGAAGATTTCGTTGATACTAAATAACAAAAGCCCGGGGATAATCTCCGGGCTAATTTTGTCCAGACGTTTGGACATTTTCAGAACTGGAAATATTTCATCTGGTTATATGGGGTATCAACCGTTTTTAAGCTTTGTGGTTCACCGAAGCTATTAAGAAGCATTTCCAATTCTGAGGGAGTCAGAAGCATGGTGGTATGCGTTCCAGAAGAAAGGTTTCTAGTAGACCAATAGCGTTTCTTATTTTTAATGCTATCGAACATATCTTTCGTTATGTACTTTGATATGTAATGGGAAACGCGGGTGGTGCTTTGTACCTGCGTGGCTGTTGTGAAGCCATACGGGAAGCCACCGATATTATAAATCGGCAAACCGCCTTTTGTGGTATGCCCGGAATACTGAAACTTCCATAGTGACATATCCATGTTACTGAATACACCATGTAGATGATAGCGCCCGGACTTATGCTTCTCAGGTACAATAAGATACTTTGTATCTGTTTTACTGGTACGAACCATGTACCATAAAAAATCGTGCATACATTTCACTACTTCATCATAATTGAATGAATCGACCTTTTTCGGGTCGAAAGTAAAGGTCAAGAACCATTCCCATACATTGTCTCTTGCATAGTTATAGATTTTATTTTTCGTTCGATTATAAGAAACATAAAACGAGTGAAGTGGATTTTCTTCCTTTATCTCTTTTTGTGATTTCGTGCCGAAAGCCATAAAAGAATAAAGTTCGTAAATATCATTATCGCGTTCCACGATAAAGGAATCTTTTTCTTTTTCGTGACCCGTGATAACATTGGAATAGTAAACTATTTCTGTTGATTCAAGATATTGAGAAACTTTAACATTGTACATTTTGTCAACCCTTTCATTTTGTCCAGATGTGTGGACAAAGTGATGATTTACCAAAAAATCTGCGATTTTTTGGTGATTAAGTGTTGCCATAGTCAAGTAGGCAACACCTAACCGCCCGATAGCCGGGATTCTTTTGATTATCCGTAATAATCCTATGGAATGAAATGGGCTACGCAGTAGCCTTTTTTCTTCTAAAGTTAAAGACCATTTCTTTCCATACGACCTCTATGCGCTCTTGAACTTCTGCGGCGGCATCAGAGGACGAAAGACCATCTTTTAATTTGTTAGTATAGAATCGGTCTGGATAACATCCGTATTTAATACGGAATTCCTTTTCAATCATAGGATTTTCTGTTTCTCTGGAATTTCTTTCATAATATGACATAACTAAACTCCTTTGGATTTATTTGGTTTTGTTACTGTCTGGTATGTTATACAGACAGGTCTTTGAAATGCGGCACATGGAACAGAAACTTTTACAAGTGTATCCTGTCTTTTTGCAATCGCGGTAGCTTCTGCAAAACTTCTGTGCGCATTGGTAAAATTTACATGATTGCATGGACTTCTCCCTTTATTTTGTCCAGACGTTTGGACATTTTGTCGGAAAGAAAAATAAATTATCTGAACTGGTTTACCGCAAATCCCCATTCTGATACAATAGGTATGAATGGGGGTGCGGTATGAACTCAACACTAATATTACTTATAAGATTTTTATTATTTCTTGTTGCCATGTATTATTACTGGACAAGATGTAAACCGTGGATTAATAAATATGATAAGCACTTACTAAATCCAGTAAAAGTAAAAGAAAACATAGATAAAGGGAGACGACTTGACTGGGGAATTAGCAAAGAAAAAAATTGGAAAAACACATGGAATGCCAATAACCCCATTTCCCACAAATGGCTAGAGCTTATATGGATAGCAATAAAAACCATAGCCTTTTACCTTTTAATGGAAACAGCCTTTTTTACTGTGCTTAGAATATTTTGGTTGTTTATTTAAAAATCTTCGATAAAAGTCCGACTAAGCCTACAGAAGTTTTTCCGTTCCCGGTAATGCTATTTCGCATTTCCTTGAATGTTTTAATAAACAGGAGAACCAGTTTGTAAATAGTAAATAGACACCCGGTAACGACTAAAATATACGTCATATAGAAAACCGGGTCTCCCATTAAATAGCGGTATAACCCGACTGTTTCTAAGACGGGCATACCATTGGTAATTCCAGACTGAGCAGAATTACCAAGTTCAATGACGTATGTATTGACTTCTACTAAAGTATCGTAAAAGTTTGTCATTGCCATTACAACATTTCCGATAAACGTGAAAATGAACTCAAAAAATGAAGCAATACTTTCTAAAATATTTCCGTTAAGAAAGCCATCACCCGAAGGGGGAGTGATTGCTTTAATGTTGGTTAAAAGAAAATAAAGCATTGGACACCGCCTTTCTAAATGTGCATCTTATCAATCTTTCTACGGATTGCCGCAATAACTGTCATAAAGATTACAAAATAAGCACAGGATAAAAGTAAGGTATATAAGGATACACCAAATACGGGTAATTGCAAGTTCTTCATGTATTCAATACCTTGTAGCATATCCGCATGGATAAGCGCTGAACTTGCCGGGATATTGAATACTAGAACAATGAAGCGCAAACAGTTAATAAACAAAATCATCAGCAAAATGATGATAAGGAGCGCAATCATAAAGAGATTAAGGAAGTTATGAAAACCGGAATCGTTTTCACCTTCTTCTGGCTCACTAGGTCTCCAGTTTGGCAATGCTGTTGTAATTGCCGCAACAATAGCCGCGGGAAGCGTTTTAACAAGGTCAATTAATTCTGTCAAAGAAAATGTTCCTAACTTACTTAAAATATTTGTTAAAACTCCGAGAAGTGAGCCGAGTCCTAGGGCAGTAAGAACTTCTCTTAGAATATCCGATAAACCGCTTAAATCAGCGCCGATTTTCAGATTACTGAGAGTATCTAATAAAGCCTTTAGCTTATCTGCAATATCAGTCAATTTCGTACCAGTCAAATCTTTTAATCCGCTAAGCAAATCTTTTACTGAATTGAGACCTAAAGCAGTTAGTGCAAGCTCTAAAGACTTAGCGATAATGTCTCCATAATTATCAATTTCCCAAGTTTTAAGGGAATTTACAATATCAGCAAGACTTACAGCCATTTTCAAAAGAGGGGAACTATTGGCTAAAGCTGAACCGATAATCCCGCCGAGATTATCTATATTCGGCAAGTTAGAAAGTTTTTGCAATACGTCTGTTCCTAAATTGTCGATAGCATTTCCTAAATCTGTATTAACACCATCAATCCAGGCTTCGATATCCCAATCGACAATATCTTGCAAACCTGTTGATATTAGTGATAGATAAAGCAATGCACTTTCAAAGAATGGAATATCTTTAATAGCAGTCACAATGCTATCTTTGATTGTTGCGGGCAATGCTTGAAACAACGTAAAGATATTTGGAATAATATTGACCGCCGCAAGTATAGAAGTAATAATTCCAATAATGTTAGTTAATGCACCGGAAGTATCTGTTGTCGTTCCGGTACTGCCGGAGCCTGTACCAGTTCCGGGTTTTGTCTCTGTACCGGGTTTTGTTGTTGTATCGGTAACAAGCCCCGCGGCTGAATTTACACCAGTGACAGTTTGAAGAACATTTTTTTCAGACTCGACTGTATCAAGAACATTTCCTTTAAGAGATACTGTAGTTAAATCCATAAGCGAATTAAGAGAACCTATTTTACCCGCACAGGAAATATCGAGGAGCAATACGTCTTTAGTAGGAATATATTGTTTAGCATTTTCAAAAGAACTTACATTTACAATAGGAAAAGGCATTGCGCCTATAAACATATATCGCTTACTAGTGTTCGTCCCGGAAAAATAATCCTTATTTTGACCAGTTCTATATTGATACAATCCTGTCGAAGCATTTAACTGATACTCTGCTTGATGAACATTCATATTAGTGAATCCATAATCAGCAGTAGCAGCGTTTCTATAATACAGAGTAACATCATTACGCGACTGAGTTCCTAATACGGCTTTATTAGGAGTATATAAAACATTTATAAATGTTATTTCATTTGTCATATCTGAATAATAAGGATAAAAATAATAATATTTGAATCCATCTATGCTTTTTATGTTAACATTATCAGGATTAATGTCAAACAAAGAATAATTGCAATAATCAGAGCGATATCTTGAAAGAAAAAACGATACATAAGCATAAGCCAGTTTATCTTCATCAGAAAGATTAATAGAATAACCATTTCCTGTTGAAGTGCTTTCTAATTTGTTTTTCAAATTAATAAACATTTGTTGTGTAACTAATGCTTTTTTGACCGTATTTTTATATACATACTCAAAATTCACAGAAGAAAAGCTATTGGCAAAATCGGAAATTTTATTACTAAATATTCGAGCAAATGATTGCGTAACACCAGACGATCCCAAAGCCCACATAATTGCCATGACAGCACCAACAATAATAGCTGTTTCTGTAACAACATGCGTACTAACTTCACTGTCAGATTCCACAATAACATTTGCAAGGTTGGGGTCATCTGGAACAGGTTCGGGATTGTATGCCGCTTCCACCTGTTCCGGGGTTAATGGTACAAGACTGTCCGGGTCAAAATCATCAATACAATTTGCACCCGCACCAAGGATTGCGTCAATATCATCATTATTCATTTCGACTTCATCCGGGATAACGGATGTGTCAACCACAGGGCGATAATAGGGATAGGTTGGTGTTGTACTGTCTATACCGGGACCGTGGTCTGGGTCTTGATCTGGATTGGTTTCGAATTCTTCAACTCCGAAATCGGTGTCAATGTCGATGTTAGTATCTGTGCTTTCAATGCTTGCAGATGATTCTGGAATGTTACTGGGTGTTGCTTTTGTACTTGCATATGCTGAAAGGGGATTTTCTGTTAAAATGGCAAAAGCAAGCATGAATGAAAGTATCTGCTTGCTTTTACGTCTGAAATGTCTGAATGGTATATTCATAGCATTTGTTTCCTTTCTGTAAATTTGTCCAGATATCTGGACATTTTTGTTATGCCGTGAAAGCGTTGTCCACCCTTACGGGATGTACGAGGGTCGCGAGCGAGAGCCGACAACGCAAGGCACTATTTTTGTCCAGACATGTGGACATTTTTAGAATGCAAATACCGGGGAACCGATATGACGGGCATATCTGGATTTGCGGTTCTTATGGATTATGGCTCATTCCGTAGAATGGTGGTTCATTTCTTTTGGTTTTTACGGTTCATTTCTTTCACTGGGGCTTTTCTTTGCCAAAGGCAAAAGAAAAGCCCCCATGTGTCCTCAAAAGAAAATGAAATCACAGATTTACAACTAATCCGTAATTGTCCCGGTAAAATTGCGATAGCTTATATTTCCAGTCTTTCATGCCCCAATCAAAGTCAAGCGGTATGAACTGCGTATCATAAAACACGTTTTCAAACAGCTTGTCATTGATTGGAACAGCATGAATAGAACTGGACATATCAGCAATATTTACCAACTTGTAATAAAGGTTTTTTTCGTTCTTTGATACGACAACAACAAGTTGGGTCTGGTTTCTTAAACGGTTATATACCATTTCCGCTTCAATCGTGGTATAAACGAACAGACAGTTCTGCTTGCCTATGGTGTTGATGAAGATGGAGATTTCCTTTAGCTTCTTATAGTCTTGTGCGTCCAGTCCATTGTATATCTCGTCTATGAACAGGATTTTCGGGTTCAAGTCAAGCGGGAAATCTTCCAACGAGTTGATGTAATAGAAATCATCCCGAGGACTATAGATGTTTGTGTAAACTGGAACGTCAAAAACTTCATGGAGTATCTTCACCAATTTATAAGCAAAGAGTGTTTTGCCGCTTCTCTGAGCGCCTAAACAGCCAATGATTGTTCCCGGCATTAGTTACCACCACCATTCTCATTGAGAGAAGTTACCTTAATGCCGCGAACCAATTCATTCTGCGTGTATGCAGAAAGCAATGCTTTAAGGTTCTGGGAACTAAAGAAATTGATGTTCTTGTTATGTTGTAACTGCACATCAATATCTTCAAATACCTTTCTCCATTCAGTGAGGTCATACTTCTCGATGAAGTACATAAGCTGAAATTTTAAGTGCATCTGCGTGGAATCCATGTAAGGGATAATGCCGTAAATGGATTTAATCGGGTCTCCAGTATCAACTGGAGCAGAAAAGCCACTCATTAAAGACTGAAAGTCAACTTGCATTTCATCACCCCCCGATTCTTACGAACATAATGAACGTAAGGATAATGTTAATAATCATAAGGTTTCGTGGAAGTGAATCTTTCTTAAAGAAGTTTCCAAACATGATTGTGGAAAGCTTGCGCTTGTCCTGTACGAAGTCGAGGTCTGCCGCCGTAAGGATAGCAACACTGTCACCGCCAATCTGTTTAAATTCATCTTCTTCCATGAGACCATTCATGGAACGGTTAAGCATAGATAAAGTTTTTCCTGTGTAAACATGGTTTTCTGTGATAGCAATATACATTTTCAATGATTCCTTTCTTAATCGTGAGCGCAAATATCTACGACATGGAGCATCTGCAAAATAACATAAAGACCAATAATCAGTCCGAATACATAGTCATAGGGGAAATCCATTAGCGTTTCACCCCCCGACCGTCATTGATAGACTTATAGACTCTTACAAGTCCAGAAACAACAAAACCGCCAATATTGATAAAGGCGCAGACAATAACAAAATAAGTAAAATACTGTAAGGTTTCCATAGACTACTCCTTTTTTAAGGTATGGAACAAAACGAGAATGGCACAACAAGCTGTGATTATGGAACAGGTAAGAATGTTGTCTAAACGGTTAACAACGACCTCTTGATATGCACCGCTTGCGTTAGAATCACTGGCAAGCGTGTAAACCTCTAAGGAACCGTCATAAGTCTGACCGTGAATATCATCAATGAGTTCCACTTCTTCCTCGTAGGCTTCGCCGTCCTCGTCTGTATCGTCAACCGCTTCGCTTGTTTCCGTTTCGGCTTCGCCGTTTGAGAGTTCCGTTTTGATAGCTTCAATCAATTCCGTAAGGGCGGAAGATGCTTCCGGGGTGATTTCCTCTGGAACGGTTTCTTCGGGTTCTATTAACAGAACATTCTCCTCAGTTTCCGCTTCAAGGCTTTCATGGGGTGGAGCAGACTCCAAAGAGTCCGCTTCGCTCTGGAATAACACGTTATCCTCATTCACAAATTACACCTCGCATTCTTCATTAGTAGCGAGAGTATCACGAACTAAAATCAGTTCGTTCTTTGCGAACTGCCACATTTCCACCTTATCTTTCTGTGCCGCACTTCTACCACAGGTCTCGATAAGCACATCTAAATCGTGGATACGGGTTTCAATAACATTTAATACTTCTTCTTTCTTCATGCTTCATTTCTCCTTTCATTTTGTCCAGATGTCTGGATATTTTGAACATTTTCACGCTTCATTACTTCTATATAAAAATTTGTCCACACGTTTGGACAAATTGACTTCGCTTTATGAATCTCTTGCCAAGGTTCAAAACCCCGGGTAATCAAGGCGGGTAGCGGAAAATCTGCTACCCGCCCGGATAGCAGTGTTGGGGCGCGTTCTCGCTTGTCAAGGGTAAACGCGGAGCGCGGGATAACCGCC
>ERZ791879.1164-NODE-1164-length-13062-cov-2.655954_pt1 | contig 13062 bp, 10 predicted proteins | sample MGYA00510162_ERZ791879 | MGnify/ENA primary metagenome ERZ791879 (study PRJEB30046, sample SAMN00792113) | human gut metagenome | study: EMG produced TPA metagenomics assembly of the A metagenome-wide association study of gut microbiota in type 2... | reverse complement strand
AGAAGTCGCGGTACTCCTCATCGGTGCACTCATTCGGATGCTTGCTCCAAAGCGGGGTGGTGTCATTTAATGCAACCGGGCGTTTGAGGATTTTGTATTTCTCTTTTGCAGGCTCGGTCTCAACGGTCTCTTTCTCGCCGTTCTCATTTTCTTTTTCTTCGGTCTTGGCTGGCTCTACGATGGTCTCAATGATGGTGTCCTTGCCGGTCAGCTCGTCCTTCTCGATGGTCTCGTACTGCGGCTCTGCCTTCTCGTTGTTTAAGAAGATCGGCACCGGCATGAAGGAACAGTATTTCTCCAGGACCTCTCTTGCGCGGTACTCGTTGGAGAACTCGTAGCTGTCCTCGTTTAAGTACAGGGTAATGGTAGTTCCCTGCTCTGCTTTCTCACCATCCTTCATCTCGAAGGTCAGACCGCCCTCAGACTCCCAGTGCACCGGCTTGCTGCCCTCTTTGTAGGAAAGGGTATCGATGGTTACCTTATCTGCTACCATGAATGCGGAGTAGAAGCCCAAACCGAAGTGACCGATGATCTGGTCCTCATTGGCTTTGTCTTTGTACTTCTCCAGGAAATCCTGAGCGCCGGAAAATGCGATCTGGTTGATATACTCTTCTACCTCAGCCTCAGTCATACCAAGACCGTTATCGGTAATGGCAATGGTCTTGTCATCCGGGTTTACAGTAACCTGTACCTTGTACTCCATGTCCTCCGGCCTGGTGTACTCGCCCATCAGCTCCAGCTTCTTTAACTTGGTGATGGCATCGCAGCCGTTGGAAACCAGTTCACGATAGAAAATGTCGTGGTCGGAATACAGCCACTTTTTGATGATCGGGAATATATTTTCACTGTTTATGGATAAATTACCTGTTCTGCTCATAATCAGATGCTCCTTTTCTGTTACATAATTTCTATAACAGTATTCTAATACCGTAAATGCAAAAAGTCAACAAAAATATTAGCACTCATTCAAAATGAGTGCTAATATTTTTAATTTCTATAAAATTTGTTTAATCTTTCTTCTTGATCATGGCAAGTACAGACTGCAGCACGATGAAGAAGCACAGGAGTGCTGCGATCGTGATACGGGTCCACCAGGAGGATAAGGTTCCCTGGAAGGTAATGAATGCCTCGATCGTTGCCTTGATCAGAACACCAAACAAGGTTCCGATCACGTTGCCGACACCACCGGTTAAAAGGGTACCGCCGATAACGGAAGATGCGATTGCATCCATCTCAAAGCCCTTTGCCTGCTCCACGAAGCCGCCCAGGGTATTTAAGCAGAACAGGATGCCGCCGACTCCGCAGAGGAATCCGTCCAGTACATACGCTTTTAATTTCACACGGCGTACGTTTAAGCCCATCATCAGGGCGGACTGCTCATTGCCGCCGACTGCGTAGATGCTGCGGCCGAACTTGGTATAGCGCAGCATGATGAATGCAAGGATCAGAATGATCAGCGCGATCACAACCGTCGGGTAAATGTACGGATAGATCATAACGCCTTTCCGGTTTACGTAGCCGCCAAACGGAAGATAGATCTTGGCTTTTGCCCATGCCATGAAGGTTTCATTGGTAATGCTGATCATGTCCTTGGAGATGATCGCGGTCATACCTCTGGCAAAGAACATTCCGGCCAGGGTCACAATGAATGGCTGGATATCCATATAAGCTACTAAAAATCCCTGCACCAGTCCAAATACGATACCGGTTACCAGCACGATGATGACGGCCGGGACTGCACCGATCTGTGCGCGCTCCATCATCCAGGCCAGCATCATGCAGGCCATCGCTACAAACGAGCCGACGCTGATATCAATGCCACCGGTGATCATGACGGTGGTCATGCCGACACCAATGACGATCAGTCCGGCATTGGAGATAAACAGGTTTAAGAAGTTCTGGGTCTTTGCGAAGCCCTGCTCTTTAAAAACAATACATCCGATGGCATACATAACAAAGAACAATACGATCGTGATCAGCAAAAGGAAGCTGGTCTGGTTCAGCTTTTTTTTCTGTTTCATTATGCAGCCTCCTTTCCTGCGTTCATCTGCGCGTCTTTTTTCTGTGCGAGGGACTTACGCCATTTCGCAAAGCCCGGTGACTGAAGGGCCACGATGATGACTACCACGATTGCCTTGTAGACCGGAACCTGGTCCGATGAAACGTGCATGGCGTAAAGGGTGGTCGTCAGCGCCTGGATCGTATAAGCACCAATGATCGAGCCTGCCAGTGAGAATTTACCACCGCCTAAGGAGTTTCCGCCGATCGCTACGGCCAGGATCGCATCCAGCTCCATGTTCAGGCCGATGTTGTTGGCATCTGCAGAGTAGATACGGCTGGAAGCGATCATGCCGGCCAGACCGGAGCAGATTCCACAGAATGCATATGTAAGGAAAACGATCATCGTCGATTTGATTCCGACGAGCCTGGATGCCTTCGCGTTGATTCCGACGGACTGGATATACAGGCCGAGTGCCGTCTTCTTCAAAATCAAAGAAGTTAAAATCACCATAAGCATGGCCACGATAAACGGGGTCGGTACCGGAACATGCGGAAGGAAGCTTCCTAATACCTTGTAGCTTTCTACGCGGACGTAGGTGATCTGTCCGTCGGTGATCAGCTGTGCGATTCCGCGTCCTGCCGTAAACATGATCAGGGTTGCTACCATCGGCTGGATCTTTAATTTTGCGACCAGGACACCGTTAAAGCATCCGATCAATGCGCCGATCACAAGGGCTGCGAGGAAACCAAGGATCAGCGGGCATGCATATTCGGTTGCCGCACGCTCACCGCCGGTCAGAAGGTTACAGCATACTGCCGCACTCACTGCCATGATCGCACCTACGGAAATATCGGTACCTGCGGAAGCCGATACAACCAGTGTCATACCGATTGCCAGGATCACAAGCTCCGAAGCACGGTTGATGATATCAATGATGTAGCCGTAAAGAACGCCGTCACGGACTGAGACTGCAAAGAAGTCCGGCGTTGTCATGACGTTGACTAAAAGAACGAGCGCCAGGCAGAAGATCGGCAAAAACAATCTCTGCGATGTCAGTTTTTTGATATTGAATTCTTTCATAATTACTGCCCCCCTGCGATCGTTGTCATAATGGAAGCCTGGTTCATCTCTGCGCCGCTCAGCTCTCCGACCTTCGCACCGTCACGCAGGACGATCATGCGGTCGCAGGTACGCAGCATTTCTTCTACCTCGGAAGAGATGAACACAACTGCCATTCCTTTTTCTGCCAGTTCTACGACCAGCTTCTGGATCTCGGTCTTGGTTCCGACATCGATGCCTCGTGTCGGCTCGTCCAGAACCAGGAAATCCGGGTTGGTCAGCAGCCATCTGCCGATGATCACCTTCTGCTGGTTTCCACCGGATAAGGATTTGATCGGTGTTTCCCGGCTGGCTGTCTTGATCTGAAGCATGTCGATGTATTTGTCGGTGTATTCCTCCTGCTGCTTTCTGCTCAGCAGATGGAAGATTCCCTGCTTCGCCTGAAGTGCGATGATCAGATTCTCCCTTACCGACAGATCTGCAATGATACCTTCGTTTTTCCGGTCCTCCGGAAGGTATGCCATGCCGCGGTTCATGGAATCCAGCGGATGTCTGGAGATCAGTTTCTCTCCCTTTACTTCCAGTTCGCCGGTATCCGGTTTTTCTGCACCGTAGATCACACGGACGGTCTCGGAACGTCCGGAACCAAGAAGTCCGGTCAGACCGATGACTTCGCCCTTGCGGATGACCAGATCAAACGGCTTAATGTAGCCCTTCTTTCCGACACCTGCTGCTTTGATGACAACATCGGCACCATCGAAGTTCCGTTCTTCTTCCCCGCTGTGCTTGATCGCAGCCAGGTCATCGAAGTCCTTGCCCATCATCTTTGCTACCAGCTGGAAACGCGGCAGCTCTGCGGTTGTAAACTGTCCGACCAGCTGTCCGTTCCGAAGTACCGTGATCTTGTCACAGACCGCATAAACCTGCTCCAGGAAATGTGTTACGAAAATGATCCCGACGCCTTCACTCTTTAATCTTCTCATCAGGACAAACAGCTTTTCTACCTCGTTGTCATCCAGGGAAGAGGTCGGCTCATCCAGGATCAGAACCTTTGCAGACATGTCCACCGCACGTGCGATCGCGATCATCTGCTGAATCGCGATGGAATAATGATCGATCGTCTGTGTCACATCTGCGTTTATATCCAGGCTTTTTAACAGCTCACTTGCTCTCTTATTCATAGTCTTCCAGTCGATCAGACCGCCTTTTCTCGGTTCTCTGCCGATAAAAAGATTCTCTGCGACGGAAAGGTTCGGACAGAGGTTTACCTCCTGATATACCGTGCTGATTCCTCTCTGCTGTGCCTCCTGAGGGCTCCGGTTCACAACAGGCTGATCGAATCCGTCGATCATGATCTGTCCTGTTTCAAATTCCTCCACGCCTGTCAATACCTTGATCAGGGTAGATTTTCCCGCACCATTTTCCCCCATAAGTGCATGGATCTCACCCTTTTTCAGTGTAAAATCCACATTCTGCAGAGCTTTTACGCCCGGGAATGTTTTATAAATCCCTCTCATTTCAAGAACTGATCCTTGTTCCATAAAAGCTTTGCCTCCTATCATCTTATCTCACATGCTTCGTAACTGTTCAGTACCTTCACAGTCACGTTTCAAAAATCCATAAAGCCAAAAGTGCGGGGCCGGAAGCCTAGGCCTCCGGCTCCGCACTCTGTATTCTTCCTGACGGAACTCACGTTTTTATGCCATTCCGTTCAATTCCGGATGGGTGATTCTAAATTAATATGCTCTGTCTTTCAGAATGTTTTCCAGATCCATGGAGGTATCGAAGTATGCCTCGTCTACGTACTGGATCTTGTCTACGCTCTCGCCTTTTTCCAGTTTCTGGATGATCTCAGCTACACGCGGTCCATGAAGCGGGTTGCACTCGAAGGTTGCATTTAAGTCGCCCTTGATCATGGATTCAAATGCTGCCTTTACAGAGTCAAAGCTTACTACGATGATGTCGCCGTCCGGGCCACAGGTCTTGCCTGCTGCATGGATCGCATCGATCGCACCAAATGCCTCGTTATCGTTCTCACAGATAACAACGTCGATATCCGGGTAGCTCTTTAAGAAGGACTCCATAACTTCCTGGCCTTTTGCCTGGGTGAACTCACCAGACTGTCTGTCTAACATCTTCCAGTTGGAGTGCTCTTTTAACTTGTTATCCATACCTTCGGTACGGCCAACCTGTGCGGAAGCACCGATGGTACCCTGAATGGTTACCATATTGATCTCTTCATCGCCGCGTCCCTGGTCTTCCAGATATTTTGCAAGCCAGTCACCACAGGTCTCGCCTTCTTTTACGAAGTTACCGCCTACCCATGCCTCATACAGGGAGTCATCGGAAAGCTGCATCTGGCGGTCAGAAAGGATAACCGGGATTCCTGCTTCTTTTGCTTCTTCCAGAACAGTTTCCCAACCAGTCTCAACAACCGGTGCTACTACAATGTAGTCAACTTCCTGCTGGATGAAGGAACGGATTGCCTTGATCTGGTTCTCCTGTTTCTGCTGTGCATCGTCGAAGATCAGCTTATAGCCGTTCTCTTCGGTAAAGGTAGATTTGAAGGACTCGGTGTTTGCAGTTCTCCAGTCAGACTCTGCACCAACCTGTGCATAACCAACTGTGATCAGGTCTCCGTCTGCTGCACCCCCCGCTGCATCATCCTTGGATTCCTCTGCTTTTGCCTCAGTCTCTGCAGCTGCTTCTGTTTTAGCCTCTTCCTTCGGAGCTGCGGTTGTCTCAGCAGGCTTGCTGCCGCCGCAAGCGGTCAGGGAACCTACCATAGCTGCTGTGAGTGCGATTGCTGTGAGTTGCTTTTTCATAAATACCTTCCTCCTTTTTGAATATGTTCCGTATTCATTTTGTAATTTCATTATAAAAAAAAACCCTGTTTTTTGAAACAGAGCTTTTTTGAAAAAAATGGGATTATTTTACTGTCTTTTCAAATTCTTTTGAAATTTTTTCCTGTTTTCGGGAAATCGGTGTGTTTTTTTTAAGAAGAAGTGTGTTTTCTTTTGATTTTATCTGTTTCTATATGTTTTTAAGTGATGAAGCTTCCAGTCCGGGCATTCTCTTTCACTCCGTTCTTCCACCGGGGCATCCGTGCCCGATATAAATCTTCACACAGGTACCCACATACTCTTCCGACTCGATCGTGATCGCCGCATCGCCGCCATAATACATGCGGATCCGCTGCGCCACATTTGACATGCCAAACCCGCCTTTTTCACTGACCTCCTGCGCTGCATCACTGCCGCTTACCTTTTCCCGCAGACGCTTTAAGGTGCCGGTATCCATTCCACGCCCGTTGTCTTCCACTTCAAACACCAGACCACTTTTATCCTCATAGCCGCGTATGGTGATCATGCCGCCGCCCCGCTTGTTTTTAATGCCATGATAAAGTGCATTTTCCACGACCGGCTGCAGGATCATGTTCAGGATCTGTTTCTGTCCGATCCGCTCATCAATGATGATCCGGTAATCCAGAATATCTTCGTAACGGATCTTCTGGATCTTTAAATAGCTTTCGATATGCCGCTTTTCCTCATTGATCGTGATAAAATCGCGTCCCTCGGATAAGACAGTACGGAAAAAATCGCTTAGATCGGCTGTCATTTCCACGACCTTCTGGTTATCGCCGTCCTCCGCCATCCAGACGATCGAGTCCAGAGTATTATACAGAAAATGCGGGTTGATCTGCGCCTGCAACAGCTTCATTTCCGCAATATGCAGATTTTTCTGCTCCTTGCGGATCCGCCCGATCAGTCCGGCGATCTCCCCGCTCATCTGGTTAAACGTGCGGGCCAGGACATTGATCTCCTCCAGACTGCCAAGCTCGGCCCGGGCATCCCAGTCTCCGCTTCCAAGACGCTCTGCCGTCATCTTCAGGCTGTTGATCGGTCTCGTCACCGAATTCGTAAGCAAAGTAGAAAAGAAGATTCCCGTTACCAGGATCACCCCCAGAAGTCCCAGAAATCCATAGACGATCTGGTTGGTCTGCTGCTCCAGATCCTGCTGCAGTTCTTCCATATTATGGGTCTCATAGTAGATGTACTTATTGATGTAATCCTGAATCATCGAGCACAGGCCCTGGACATCATTTTCCCAGATTGCCTGGTTTTCATCGTATCTTCCGGCCTTATGGGAATTTTCGATCATCTTCTGCACCGCTTTTTCCAGGGAATCCAGGCATGACAGGATTCCTTTGATGTTAATGTCCCCGTCTGTCCCCGGTTTTCTTGTGATTCTGTACTCCATATCGTACCGGGCATCCTCGATCATATGAAACGGGTTCTTTACCACTGTGGCATACTGCGTCTGGCCTTCGATGATATCCCCCGCATCAAACTTTCTCGTGTTGATGAGACCGATCATAACCCGGTACATGGAATATTCCATATCGGATTTAAAATTCATGTTGTAGGTGTTGATGACCTTTAAGTTATTCATGATCTTATTGTAGGAGCTGGAGTAATTATGGATCATGCCTGCGATCGCCAGCACCATCATGGTAAGCGGAATGACCGTCAGGATGATCAGAAGACGCATCCGGTCCTTTAAGGATACCCTTCTGGCTATCCGCGCCCACAGAGTCATACCGTCCTTCTTTCCGGTTCCTGGCCGCCGTTTTTATAATCCTTCGGCGATACCCCGGTCACCTTTTTAAAGGTCGCGCTGAAATAGTGCGGGTCATTGTAGCCCACACGCTCCCCGATCTCCGCACTTCGCAGTGTCGTACACCGCAAAAGCTCACAGGCCTTATCGATCCGGAGCTTTGTCAGATACTCCACAAAGCTCTGCCCTGTCTCCTGCTTAAAGATCGAAGAAAAATAACTGCTGCTGACCCCGACCTCTGCAGAGACGGTGTTGAGCGAGATCTCGTTGCTCTCAAAGTGCTCCTTCAGGTACTGCTTTGCCATGTCAATTAAGGAACCATAGCGGTTTGAGGATACCTTATCCCGCTCAGACAGGGCTGCCGCAAACAGCTTTTCTAAATAATGCATCGTCTCTTCCACGCTTCCGGCAATCTTCGGGATATACTTAATGTCCCCAAACTCCGGCGCAAGCTCATCCATGCTGACATGAAGTCCCTTTAAAAATTCCTGGACACAATAAAAAATATCGATCGTCATATACTGGCGGAGCAATAACGATTTATAATTATTTTCTCCCACAGCGGCAAAATATTCGTCCACAAAAAGGCCCTCTTCTCCTGCGGAGCCAAGCTTTAAGAAATCCTCGATCAGTTTCCGGTTCACTCCGGTATAATCGGTCTTATCGAGAAACTCATTGTATTGTTCATAGCTCACAAAATAGCGCTCTAACAGCCTGGATTTCTCTTTTTCTTCCCGGATTTCCTCCCTCACCTTCCGGAGCACCGCCGTCAGGCTGGCTGCCGTGACCGGTTTTAAGAGATACTCGCTGATTCCGATCGTGATGGCCTCTTTTGCATAATCAAATTCATTGTACCCGCTTAAAATAATGATCTTCGTGTCGGGAAGTGCCTTTTTTACCAGACGGCTGAGCTCCAGTCCATCCATAAACGGCATCTTGATATCCGTAATCAGGATATCCGGCTCCGTCTTTAAGATCTGCGGATACGCATATTCCCCGTCACCGGCTTCCCCGACAAACGTAAACCCGTTTTTCTCCCACTCTACATTCTTTTTGATGCCGCGCCGTATGATCGCTTCATCTTCCACAAGAAATACCTTTACCATACCCGTTTTCCCCCTCTTCGGTCACATTCCCCGTAACAGTCTGTTCATGCTCTGCACAAACATCAGCCTGTTGTTATTTGCACTGCATGAGCCGTCCCACTACTCGGCAGATACATACGGGATCTGCAGCTTTTTGAAATATCTGCGCACCGTATCGTCCCACTCATGCTCGATCTGCTTGTCCAGCGTAAAAACCTTCAGCGATGTCCCGGTCACGCAGGAGGCTGCATGGTTTTCGTAACGGATATTCAGGTACAAAGCCGCTAACTGCTCCACCGGAAAGTCTGGCTTCACACGCCTTAAAAACTTCTCATTTTCCTCTGGGGAAAGCTGCAGCGTGATCTGAAAGCTTTCTGGAAGCCGCTTTCCCTTGATCAGGGAATAGCAGATTGGCCGGAGCATCTTCCAGGAAGAAAACTCTTCCACACGGTTTGCCTCCAGTTCTTCCTCTGAGTAATAGCCCTGCCGGATATGTCCGTCTATGGTAAAGCTGTTAAACGTAACAATGCTTGCCTCACGCACCAGCCAGCCGTCGAATGTTTCCCCCACAAACAGCTGTGCCGTGAAGCTTTTCAAATCTTCTATTTTTAATGCGATCATCCGCAAAATCCCCCTTGCTTTGCTTCCCTTGTCTTGCTGGCCTATTTGTCTGCTGTACCGTGTCCCTGCATGGTCTGAATGGTCCTGTGCAGACTCATACATGTTTCCTGTTCGTAACTGTTCTGTTTACTCTCCCATCGATTCCTGATAGCGCTCGAAGAAGTCAGAAGTGGTACAGTCCGCACCATCATTTAACGAAACCTTATTCCAGATGCTTCCCTGGATCTCCACAGGATGCTCTGCCGCGAAGGAATCATAAATGCGGTGGAAAGCCTGGTTTTTCCGTTCCAGCGCCAGCTTGTTTTTCCGTTCCAATGTAGCGTCCTCGTCAAAGTCATTGACGCATTTGACCAGATACCACTTTCCCTGATATGCAAATGGCTCTGTGATCTGTCCGCTTTCCAGCGCAAAGACCGGATTCTCATAGGCAGCCTCCCGTTCCCCGCGGCCCACCAAAGCCTCAATGTCCGTGTTTTCAGACTCTTTTCTTGCTGTAGCTGCGAAATCTGCCCCACTGTTGGTCAACTGATCATACAGTTCCTGCGCTTTGCTTTCTTCGCTGACTGCGATCTCCTGCACCTGGATAACACGTGCCTCACTGTCACTGACCTCCAGACTGACCTCCTTCGTCAACTCATCCACAATCCGGTTTGCGCGGTGGTATGCCTCATACATCGTATAGACATCATCCCTTGTTGCCTTCGTGTAGGCCTTATCGGCATCGGTAAGCGAGTCATAGTAATCGTCAGACAACTGCTTTAACTGCTCCCGCTCCTGGCTGTTTAATGTCAGTCCCTGCTCATCTGCCAAAAGATTCATGGTTTTCACTTCTCCTAAAAAGCTGCGGATCTGGTCCAGCAGATACGTCTGGAACGGCGTCTGATCGTCACTGACCTCCACACTCCAGATCTGGTCCGTGTAAACCTTGCGGTAACGGTTACGCTCCGTCGCAATGACCAGCATGGTCTGGGCATCGCTGTAGCCGTCCGTTTCCGTGCTTTCCGAAACCATGGGAAGGTTCACGCTGCAGGCCGTAAGAAGAAAAATCTGAATCACTGCCAGAATCGCTGCCAGCCATTTTCTCATTATACACCTGCCTGCGGCACAACTATTTTTTCTATCTTTTTCGTTTGTTCTGTTTTGCATGCTTTGCTGTTCCTGATCTGTCATAATCTTTCAATTCCAATTTTGTTTCTATTTCTACTCGCTTTGCTGTTCCCCGGATGCTGCTTCACTCTCAGAAAGTCTTCCGGCCCGTGCCTCGGCAAATTTCTCCTGCATGGTCGGATTCTTCCAGGTCAGCTTCTTGATGGTCAGATCGTCCAGCTTGTTATTTGCCAGACGCAGGTTGTTTTCCGAAGCCAGAAGATTATCCTTCACCTTCTGCAAATGATCGATAGTTTTATCGATCTCGTCGATGGCCTTCTGGAAGCGGTCGCTGGCCAGCGTGTAGTTGCGGCCGAACTTATCTTTAAAATCCAGAAGCTTTTCCTCAAAACGGGTGATGTCCAGATTCTGGTTGCGCACTGCCTCCAGCTCCCGCTTGTACTGCAGCGAGTTCATAGCCGCGTTGCGCAGGATCGTGATGATCTGGATAAAAAACTGCGGGCGGATCACATACATCTTCGGGTATTTGTGGGACATATCCACGATCCCGGTATTATAAAAATCATTGTCCGCCTCCAGCAAAGTGACCAGGACCGCATACTCGCAGCCCTTTTCCTTCCGGTCCTTGTCCAGTTCCTTTAAAAAATCTGCATTTTTATGCTTAGTCGCAGTCGTCTCGTTCTCATTCTTCATCTCAAACATGATGGAGATATATTCCAGCCCGTTTTCATCGTAATCACGGAAGATGTAATCGCCCTTGCTTCCGCTCTTGGAGACTTCATTGTCCTTCTCAAAATAAGCGTTCTGAAAGCCGATCGCACGCACCTGGTTAAAGGAAACCTCACAGTGCTGCTCCAAAGTCTCGCCCACCATTTTCGTAGACTGCTTCGCCTTCAAATCGCGGTAGTATTCGATCATCTCTTCCTTGTCTTTCAGCTGGATCTCATACCGCTCCTTTACCGCCTGCTCCTGAAGCTTCCGCTCCGTCTCGTAGCGTTCCTTCATGGACTGCTCCTGCTGCTTTAGCTGCTCCTCGTAACGCTCCTTCAGCTCTGCCATGGAGTCCTGCTGTTGTTTGAGCTGCATGTCATAGCTCTCCCGCAGCGTTTTCTCCTGTTTCGCAGCCTGCGTTCCGGCCAGCTCCGCCTGTCTTTTCGCAAGCTCTGCCTGTGCCTTCAGCTCTGTAAGCTCCTTCTGCTGACTCTGAATCTGTTCCTGCAGCCGTTCCTTTACTGCTGCCTCAGCCTTCGTGACTGCCAGCTCCTGTTCTTTCCCAGCCTGCTCACTTCGCGCCTTCAGCTTCAGTATCTCTGCTTCTCTCGCTGCCAGCTGCTTCTCATAATTTTCTGCCGTCTGCGCCTTTGCCAGCTCCAGCGCCGTTTTCTTTTCCGACTCAAACGAAGCCTGCTGGCGGCTCAGTTCTTCCTTAAATTCCTTATCCCGTACCTGCTTTGCGATCGCCGCGTAACCCTTTTCATCGATTTCAAAGGGCTCCCCGCAGTTAGGGCATACCAGTTTCTTTTCCATATTTATCGAAATCCTTCTATATTCATAGCAACACCGTTACCGGTACACTTTTTTCAAACAACCATTTTGACCTGTCTGGCATAACTTTTCCATGTTCTTTCATGTGTCACTTTCTCACCCACACATAGGATACCATTTACAACAACAGCTTCAAAATTTTCAGCGCACCGTCCCGCACATTGGTATCGGCCTCAAACCGGGCGGCTGCCTTTACCTCCGGTCTTGCATTTCCGATGGCAAAGCTGTAATAAGCACGTCCCAGCATCTCGATATCGTTTAACTGGTCACCAAACGCAATGGTCTCCTCCGGCAAAATGCCCAGACTCTCCTGCAAAAGCTTTACTGCCTCGCCCTTATTCACGCCGGTTGCCATACAGTCCAGCCACATATCACCGGAAATGGTCATCTTCAGGCGGTCTCTATATTTTTCGCGCAGCTCTTTTGTGTGACCCTCAATATCGGTCTTGCGGTATGCAGACACCTTGATAAACTGGTCATCCACTGCCAGTACATCTTCCACACTCTTTGCCTGGAATTTGTAGCCGTTCAAGATCCAGTCCTCAAACTCCGGATCCGGATTTTCCATATAAGCCACATCCGGTCCGCCTACCATAACGGTAAGACCGGCTTTCCGGATATCCTTCACCAGTTCTTCCACCAGGGAACGCTCAATCGGATGCACAAATAACTGCCGTCCATGACACCCCACATAAGCACCGTTGTCAGACAGATAAAAAATCTTTTCCTTAATTGGGTTAAACACCTGCTCAATGCTCGCCCATTGCCGCCCGCTGGCGGCCGCAAACTGCATGCCCTTCTCCCGCAGCTTCAAGATCACCTCAAACAGCTCCGGATTCAGTTCATGTCCTCCGTCCTCTAACAACGTTCCATCTATATCTGATACCACCAGTCTGATCATGGAAGTCCAGTCCTCCTTCTACGTTTAATCCTGTCTACGGAAAATCTTATCACACTTTCCAGATCCGATAAAGTCTTATTTAACAATTTCAGTATATGACAAGGGCCGTGTGAGTTGCCGAAAGG
>ERZ791879.1159-NODE-1159-length-13086-cov-6.447395_pt1 | contig 13086 bp, 9 predicted proteins | sample MGYA00510162_ERZ791879 | MGnify/ENA primary metagenome ERZ791879 (study PRJEB30046, sample SAMN00792113) | human gut metagenome | study: EMG produced TPA metagenomics assembly of the A metagenome-wide association study of gut microbiota in type 2... | reverse complement strand
TAATATATTTGTGATTTTAGAGTATCGCTTGACGGTTGTTGGGCGATACTTTTTTTATTGACAAATTTGATTTTTAGGGTATAATATCTATAACTTAAAGTGTGAAAATAGGCTTTTTCGAACTTTAATATGGTATATAAGTATATATAGTGTGTGAAATTGTGACTTTTCGAAAATAAAGAGGTGATTTTTTGAACTATGAACTTCTATCATCATTGTATTATAAAGGCAAGAAAGAATATGAACAGGAATATAATGACAGATTTAATAGTGTAGCATCTAAAAGACTTAATATTAGTATAGAAGAAAATCAATGTTTTTATATACTTACAGAGGAAGTAGTAAACAAACTTTATAATGTAATGGTGTTAAATCAAAAGTTAGATAAATTGACTTCGGAAATTCCCGGAATAGCATTACAGCAATATATAAAAAAATGCCTTATTGATGAAATTGTCCTTACAAATGAAATAGAAGGGGTTGTAAGCACAAGAAAAGATATAAATGAAATTCTTGAAAATGTAGAAGATAAGAATAAAAGACTTACAGGTTTGGTAAACAAATATCTAAAATTGTGTAGTGAAGAAAATATTGATATAATTACCTGTAATGATGTAAGAAATATATATAACGACCTTTTGTGGGAAGAAATTAGTGAAGATGATAAATTAAATTTGCCTGACGGAGTTTATTTTAGAAAAGAGGGGGTAGATGTACTTTCTCCATTTAAAAAGGTAATACACAAGGGTGTAATACCAGAGGAAAAAATAAATTTAATGATGACACAGGCATTAAATATTTTAAATGATAGGGATATTATACCTATTTTAAGAGTAGCAATATTCCATTATTTATTTGGATATATTCACCCCTTTTATGACGGTAATGGCAGAACAAGCCGATTTATAAGCAGTTATCTTTTGTCAAAGGAATTAAATATACTAACAGGTTTTGGACTTTCCTATGCAATAAAGGAAAATATATCACAGTATTATAAAGGGTTTAAAACAGTAAATGAAAAGAAAAATAAAGGTGATTTAACACCTTTTGTAATTATGTTTTTGGATATTTTATCGAAAGAATTAGAGAGCCTTAATAATTCTGTTATTGAAAAAATAAGTATTATAGACAGATATAGCAAAGTTATTAAGGTTATGGAGGAAAAGGATAAACGTAAACAAAGTATAATTTTTGTTATTTTTCAAGAAACATTTTTTGGAGAGGCTGGCATAGATGTATCTAGTCTTATGAAATATGCAAAAGCTTCTAAATATAAGGTTACACAGGTGCTAAAAGAATACGATGATATGCTTATAAAAAATAAAATAGGCAGAAAAAATTACTATAGCTTTGATTTAGATGCTGTTGATGAAAAATATTTGGATTAAATAAAAATGGAATGTGCGAAATAAACACATTCCATTTTTGTTGTTTAAAAGTCAAAATCATCTGAACCAAAATCATCTGAGCCAAAGTCGTCAGAGCTGAAATCATCAGAATCAAAGTCATCGTAATCGTCTACATCAATGCCGGCATCTTCCAAAGCCTCTCGTTTTTCATCATCGTCCATTAATTCAAATTCATCTTTGGTAATACCGGTAAAAGACAGGTCTTGGTATAAATCATCACCGTTTATAGAAATATTAGATGAGTTGCCACCACTTAAAAAATCCAGTTCCATGGCTTTTTCTGTTGAATTAAGCTCGCCATCTCTGTCAAAGTCAAACATTCTGTCTATTGGATTATCCACTTTATCGTCCCAAAATCCCATAAAAAACATCCTTTCACAATAGCTAAATATAACTTCTCTGTTCTATGATTAGAATATATCACATCTATTGTCCCATAATTGTCCCTTATGACCAAAATTAAAAAAATTAATAAATAATTGTATCCAAAATAAATTATGACCTTAATTTGTGACTTGACACATCAAGCTCAATATAAAAAGCAGTAGATGAATTACCACCTACTGCTTTCAAAAATGTTATTTTAAATTTTCAATACACTTTTTATTTAATTCAATAAGGCTCTTGATATATGCTTCTGATGGACCACCAGGAACAGTTCTTGTATTAACACAAGTATCAAGGTCAATAGCCTTATAAATATCTTCTGTAAATACGTCACTTACAGCCTTGTATTCGTCAAGTGTAAGGTCATCGAGGTTCTTATTGTTGTTAATAGAGTAGAGTACAAGCTGACCAATAATAGCGTGAGCATCTCTGAAAGGTACACCCTGTTTTACAAGCCAATCGGCTGCGTCAGTAGCATTCATAAAGCCCTTTCTAGCTGCATTACGCATATTGTCCTTGTTTATAGTCATAGTATCTACCATTCTTGTAAATACTGGAAGACACATCTTAAGTGTATCTACTGCATCAAATACACCTTCCTTATCTTCCTGCATATCCTTATTGTAAGCAAGAGGGATACCCTTCATTACAGTAAGCATAGCCATAAGGTGACCGTAAACTCTACCTGTCTTACCTCTTATAAGCTCTGCCATATCTGGGTTTTTCTTCTGTGGCATAATTGAAGAACCAGTAGAATAAGCATCGTCCATTTCAACGAACTTGTACTGCTGAGAATTCCAAATAATGATTTCTTCGCAGAAACGAGATAAGTGCATCATAATCATAGAGAAAGCACTTAAAAGTTCAATAACAAAATCTCTATCACTTACACCGTCCATAGAATCAAGAGTAATAGCATCGAAACCAAGCTGTTCCTTAACAAATTCTCTGTCTAATGGGTAAGTTGTAGCAGCAAGAGCACCAGAACCTAAAGGCATAACATTTGTTCTCTTGTATGTATCAGAAAGTCTGTCATAATCTCTTTTAAACATTTCAACATAAGCTAAAACGTGGTGAGCAAGTGTAACAGGCTGTGCATTCTGTAAATGAGTGTAGCCAGGCATAACAGTATTGATATTTCTTTCAGCAATATTGTTAAGTACAGTAATAAGTTCCTTAACAAGTGCTTTAATATCAACAATCTGTTCCTTGAGGTACATTCTGATGTCAAGAGCAACCTGGTCATTTCTGCTTCTACCAGTGTGAAGTCTTTTACCTACGTCACCAATACGGCTAATAAGTATAGTTTCAACATTCATATGAATATCTTCGGCTTTTTCATCAAAATTAACCTTGCCAGCTTCAATATCTGCTAAAATTTCTTTTAATGTCTTTATAATAAGGTCAGAATCTTCCTTTGGAATAATATTCTGCTTGCCGAGCATTGCTGCGTGAGCACAGCTACCTAAAATATCTTCTTTGTACATTCTGCTGTCAAAAGATATTGAGCTGTGAAAATGGTCTGTAAAGCTATCAGTGGATTTTGTAAATCTGCCACCCCAGAGTTTCTTTTCGCTCATAGTGAAGTCCTTTCTTTTAAGTAATGTGTATTTTAAAAGTCTTTTTAACTAGAAAATAGTGGGCGAGAACTTCGCCCACTATTATTATATAGGAATATTAATTGGCAATAATTACTTATTCTTCTTATTAGCCATCATCATAGCTCTAACCTTTAATGGAAGACCCATAAGGTTGATGAAGCCTTCAGCATCCTTGTGGCTGTAAAGTTCGCCAGTTGTGAAAGATGCGATTTCAGCATTGTAAAGGCTGTATTCAGATTCAACACCGGCACTGATGATGTTACCCTTGTAAAGCTTTAACTTAGCAGTACCAGTAACATATTCCTGAGTAGAATCAACATAAGCAGCAATAGCTTCTCTTAATGGAGTGAACCATTCGCCTCTGTAAATAAGGTCAGCATACTTAGAACGAACTACTTCGCTAAAAGCTGTAGTTGCTCTGTCAAGGCAAAGGTATTCAAGGTCTCTGTGAGCTCTGTAAAGGATAGAACCACCTGGAGTTTCGTATACACCTCTTGACTTCATACCAACAACTCTGTTTTCTACAAGGTCAGTGATACCAACGCCGTTTTCGCCACCGATTTTGTTAAGGTATTCAAGTAATTCAACTGGAGAAGTCTTCTTGCCATCAATAGCAACAGGAACACCCTTTTCAAATGTAATAGAAACATATGTAGGCTTGTCAGGAGCCTGTTCAGGAGATACACCTAACTTTAAGAGTGAATCAAACTTAGGTTCGTTAGCTGGGTCTTCAAGGTCAAGACCTTCGTGGCTAATGTGCCAAATGTTAGAGTCTCTTGAGTAAGAATCTTCCTTCTTCATAGGAACTTCAAGACCTCTGTCGATAAGGTACTGAATTTCGTCTTCTCTTGACTGAAGAGTCCACTTGTCATCTCTCCAAGCAGCAATAATCTGAAGGTGAGGAGCAAGAGCCTTAATAGTAAGTTCGAAACGAATCTGGTCGTTACCCTTACCAGTAGCACCGTGACAAATAGCGTCAGCGCCTTCCTTTTCAGCGATTTCAACTAACTTCTTAGCAATAAGAGGTCTAGCAATAGATGTACCTAAAAGATACTTATCTTCGTAAACACAGTCAGCTTTTACCATTGGGAAAATGTAGTCTGTGATAAGTTCGTTACAAACGTTTTCGCAATATAACTTAGAAGCACCCTGCTTTAAAGCCTTTTCTTCAAGACCAGCAGTTTCGTGTTCTGTAAGACCTACGTTTACACAAGCTGCAATAATTTCTGGGTTGCCGTAATTTTCCTTTAACCAAGGAATAATAACTGATGTATCAAGACCGCCTGAATAAGCAAGTACAATTTTCATTTTCAAATCCTCCTAAAAAATAATTTATATTTTTATTGATGTCATTATACAATATATACATAAAATATGCAAGGGGGAAATTTAAAAAAATATAGAAAAATCTAAAAAAATTAAAAATAATACAAAAAACACTTGCATAATATTCAGGTCAGATGTATAATTATGAAATAATTTTTATACTGTACTTTTAGCAAAATAAGGTATATACTATATTCTGATTAGATATAGTGTATATTTTTAAAAAATATATTGAATAAAATATGCAGATGCTTTGGAGGTTATTTATGATTAAGGTTGGTATAATCGGTGCAACAGGATACGCAGGCAGTGAACTTGTAAGACTTATTACTCAGCATCCAAAGGCTGAATTAGTAACAATGACAAGCCAGTCCTACGCAGGTCAGGAATACAAGGAAGTTTATTCTAATTACTCACATTTGGACTATGTGTGTGAAGAAGAACATATTGAAGAAATGGCTGAAAAATGCGATGTTATTTTTCTTGCACTTCCTCATGGCGTTGCAAGTAAAAAAATTAATGCAGATATATTAAGTAAGACTAAGATTATTGATTTAGGTGCTGACTTTAGAATACAGGACGTTGATGTATACGAAAAATGGTATACTACTCACTATTCTAAGGACATTTTACCGGAGGCTGTTTATGGTCTTTGCGAAATCAACAGAGATAAAATAAAGGGTAAGAGAATTGTAGCTAACCCAGGTTGCTATACAAGCTGTTCTATTCTTTCTCTTTACCCACTTGTAAAAGAAGGTATGATTGACCTTTCTTCTATTATAATAGATGCTAAGTCCGGTGCTACTGGTGCTGGTAGAGGTCTTTCTCTTGGTAATCACTACTGTGAGTTAAATGAATCTGTAAAGGCTTACAAGGTAGCAAGCCACAGACATACTCCAGAAATTGAAGAACAGCTTTCTATTGCTGCCGGTCAGGATATAGTTCTTAACTTTACTCCTCACCTTATTCCTATGGACAGAGGTATTCTTGCTACTTGTTATGCAACACTTAACAATAAATACACTTATGAGGATATTAGAAAGGCTTATGAAAAGCATTACGGTAATGAACACTTTATCAGACTTACTAAGGAGGGTGTATTCCCAGAAACTAAGTGGGTTAAGGGTTCTAACTTTGTAGATATTGGCTTTACAGTAGACGAAAGAACAAACAGAGTTATTGTTATTGGTGCATTGGATAACTTATTCAAGGGTGCAGCAGGACAGGCTGTTCAGAATATGAATATTATTATGGGTATTGAGGAAACAACAGGCATTGACTATGTGCCTATTTTCCCAGCATAAAATAGGAGGTTATTGTATATGAAGGAAATTAATGCTAATGTTACAGCACCTATGGGATTTAAAGCCGGTGGTCAGGCTGTAGGTATTAAAAAAGTAAAAAAAGATATGGCTATTATTGTTAGTGAAAAGCCTTGTGTAGCAGCAGGTTGTTTCACAACAAATGTTGTAAAGGCAGCTCCTGTTTTATGGGATATGGAAGTTGTTAAAAATCCGGTTTCCGGTGTAGTAGTAAATAGTGGTAATGCCAATGCTTGTACTGGTCAGCAGGGTATTGATGATGCTAAGGCTACAGCCGGCAAACTTGGTAGCCTTATTGGCGTAAATGCTGAAAATGTTTTAGTTTGTTCAACAGGTGTTATTGGTGTAAACCTTCCTATGGACAAAATGCTTTCCGGTGTAGACAAGGTATTCCCTACAATAGGCGATACAAAAGAATGTGGCGATATGGCAGCAGAGGCTATTATGACTACTGATACATATCCAAAGAAGGTGGCAGTTACTATTGAAGTAGGTGGCAAGGAAGTTACTATTGGTGGTATGGCTAAGGGTTCTGGTATGATTAACCCTAATATGGCAACAATGCTTTGCTTTATTACTACTGACTGTGCTATTGCTAAGCCTATGCTTGATAAGGCTTTAAAGGACGCTGTTGCAGACTCATTTAATATGATTTGTGTTGACGGTGATATGTCTACAAACGATACAGTTCTTGCCCTTGCAAATGGTATGGCTGAAAATACTGTTATTGATAGCGAAAACGAAGATTATGCTAAGTTTGCTGAAGCACTTATGTTCATTACAAAGAGACTTGCTATTTCTTGTGCTGATGATGGCGAAGGTGCTACAAAGCTTATGGAAGCAAATGTAAAGGGTGCTAAGAATGTTGAAGATGCAAGAAAAATTGCTTTAAGTGTCGTATCTTCTACACTTTTAAAGGCTGCACTTTTTGGTGAAGATGCTAACTGGGGTAGAGCTTTATGTGCTATGGGTTATAGTGGTGCTGATTTTGACCCTATGGCTGTTACTATTGATTTCAGAAGTGATGCAGGTACAATCAACCTTATGAATGAAGGTGTACCTATTGTATTTGACGAAGAAAAAGCATCTAAGATTTTAGCAGAACATAAGATTTATATTGATATGAAGCTTAAAGAGGGTAACGGCGAAGCAACAGCTTGGGGTTGTGACCTTACTTATGATTATGTAAAGATAAATGGTGACTACCGTTCATAAAAAAGTGACAAAACGGTACAAGTTCACAATTTTGGAGGAAATTTTATGAAAAGCATTATAAACAAGGCAGAGATATTAACAGAAGCATTGCCATATATAAAGAAATTTTCCGGCATTACAGTTGTTATAAAGTACGGTGGTGCTGCCCTTGTAAATGAAGAAATAAAGTCTACAATCATTAAGGATATTGCCCTTATGAAGTTTGTAGGTTTTAAGCCTGTAGTTGTTCATGGTGGTGGCAAGGATATTAACAAGGCTCTTGAAAGAGTTGGTATTGAACCACAGTTTAAAGACGGTTTAAGAGTTACTGACGAAGAAACAATGGAAGTTGTTCAGGAAGTATTAGTTGGTAAGGTTAATAAGAGTCTTGTAACAGAGCTTTGCTTACAGGGTATCAATGCTGTAGGTGTTTGTGGTAAGGATTCCGGCTTTATGAAGGTTAAAAAGGCTACACCAAATGGCTTGGACTTAGGTCTTGTAGGTGAAGTAACAGAAGTAGATACTACACTTATTAATACACTTCTTGACAATGATTTTGTACCTGTTATTTCTACAGTTGGTGTAGATGAAGAAGGTAATAGTTACAATGTAAATGCTGACTATGCAGCCGTTGCCGTTGCAGGTGCTTTAAATGCTGAAAAGTTAGTATTTATTACAGATGTAGCAGGTGTAATGAGAGATGTAAATGACCCTAATAGTGTTATTTCTACTACTAACACAGCAGAAATAAATGAACTTATTGCTGACGGCACAATAGCCGGTGGTATGATTCCAAAGGTACAATGCTGTTTAGCAGGTGTAAATGCCGGTGTTAAAAATGTACATATATTAGACGGTAGAATTGCACATTGTCTTATTCTTGAAATATTCACTAACAAGGGTATTGGTACATTAATAGAGAAATAAAAGTGATAGATATAAATTGGAGGAAATACATTATGAAAACAGCTGATTTAGGCGAAAAGTATGTAATGAAAACTTACAGTAGATTTCCACTTACTTTTGAAAAAGGCGAGGGAATGTATGTATATGATGAAAATGGTAAAAAGTATCTTGATTTTGTAGCTGGTATTGCTGTAAATTCTTTAGGTCATAACCATCCTAAGTTAGTAAAGGCTATTTCTGAACAGGCATCAAAGCTTATTCACATTTCTAACCTTTATTATACAAAGCCACAGTGTGACCTTGCTCAGAAATTAGTTGAAAACGGCAGTCTTGACAAGGTATTCTTCTGTAACTCTGGTGCTGAATCTATTGAATCAGCATTAAAGTTAGCTAGAAAGTACGGTGCTCCAACTGGCAGACAGGAAATTATTACAATGAACAGGTCTTTCCATGGTAGAACTTTTGGTGCTGTAACAGCTACTGGTCAGGACCACTACCATGAAGGTCTTGGAGATATGCTTCCAAACATTAAGTATGCTGATTTTAATGATATTGACTCAGTAAAGGCTGCTATTACAGACAAGACAATAGCTATTTTACTTGAACCTGTTCAGGGTGAAGGTGGTATTATTCCTGCTAATGTTGACTTCTTAAAGGAATTAAGAGCAATCTGTGATGAAAAGGATATGCTTCTTATGTTTGATGAAGTTCAGTGTGGTGTAGGTAGACTTGGTACACTTTTTGCTTACCAGAGCTTTGGTGTTATTCCTGATGTTATGTCTACAGCAAAGGGTATTGCCGGTGGTGTTCCTTGTGGTCTTATGATGGCTAAGGAAAATGTAGCAAAGGCTTTTGCTCCTGGTGACCACGCATCTACATTTGGTGGTAACCCACTTGCAACAGCTGCCGGTAATGTAGTTGTTGATGAGCTTTTAGGTGGTTTATTGGACAATGTAAAGGAACAGGGTGCATACTTAAGAGAACAGCTTGAAAAGGTTGCTCAGAAGCACAAGGATTTAGTAAAAGACGTAAGAGGTATGGGTCTTATGCAGGGTATTGAACTTAATAAACCTGCCGGCCCTGTAGTAGCAAAGGCTATTGATTTAGGCTTACTTTTAGTAGGTGCAGGTCAGTTTATTATTCGTTTTGTGCCATCTCTTATTGTTTCTAAGGCTGATATTGATACTGCCATGGAAATTTTAGACAAGGCACTTGAAAGTGCAGAATAAAATTTACATTTATTTAATATAATTTAAGTAGATAATTATAGCAGAAAACTCCATATTTGTGGGGTTTTCTGCTATTTTAAACAAAAAAGTTGTCCTGTGCTACAGCACTTGACTTCATAAGATTAATGTATTATAATTAAATTACTATAATTTTTTTAGGAGGAAAGATAATGGAAAGAGTTTACAATTTTTCTGCAGGCCCATCAATGTTACCATTGCCTGTATTAGAAAAAGTACAAAAAGAAATGTTAAACTATGGCGGTTCTGGTATGTCCGTAATGGAGATGAGTCACCGTTCCAAGTGGTTTGACGACATTATTAAGGCTGCTGAAGCAACTTTAAGAGAACTTATGCACATTCCTGATAATTACAAAGTATTGTTTTTACAGGGTGGTGGTTCTACTCAGTTTGCTATGGTTCCACTTAACCTTTTCCAGAAGGGCGAATGTGACCTTGTTAACACAGGTCAATGGTCTAAGAAGGCTATGCAGGAAGCACAGAGATATGGTAAGGTAAACCTTGTAGCCTCCTCCGAAGATAAGACATATAATTATATCCCAACTTTAGATAAAGCTACATTTAACCCAAATGCAGATTATTTCTACATTTGCTACAACAATACTATTTACGGTACTAGATGGACTGAACTTCCTGAAACAGGTGATGTTCCTCTTGTAGCTGACCTTTCTAGTATGATTATGTCTGAAGAAATCGACATCACTAAGTTTGGTCTTTGCTTTGCAGGTGCTCAGAAGAACGTTGGTCCAGCTGGTGTTACTATTGCTATTATCAGAGAAGATTTACTTGGTCATGCTATGGATATTTGTCCAACAATGCTTAACTATAAGACACATGCTGACAAGGACTCTCTTTACAACACTCCACCTTGCTTTGCAATCTATGTTGCAGGTCTTGTATTTGACTGGGTTAAGGAAATGGGTGGCGTTGCTGCAATCCAGAAGATTAACGAAGAAAAGGCTGGTATCCTTTACGACTTCCTTGATAACTCAATGATGTTCAGAGGTACAGTTGTTCCTAAGGATAGATCACTTATGAATGTTCCTTTCGTTACTGATAGCGATGAATTAAATGCTAAGTTCGTTAAGGAAGCTACTGCTGCTGGTCTTGTAAACCTCAAGGGTCATAGAACAGTTGGTGGTATGAGAGCTAGTATTTACAATGCTATGCCTATTGAAGGTGTTAAGACTCTCGTTGAATTTATGAAGAAGTTTGAACACGACAATAAGTAATTAACAAAAATGCTTTACATAAGCTAATGGATGGCAGGAGGGTTTCTATTTTCTCCTGCCTATTTTTAATAATAAATCGGGAAGATAGACCCGATGGCTTGCTTGTCAAGCCACAAATTACTTTGTAATTTGTTCTGAATAGTGAATCGGAAAGATAAATCCGATGGTTTGCAAAGCAAACCACAAATTAACAAAGTTAATTTGTTTTGAAAATATTTTGGAGGATATAATATAATGTTTAAGATTTTAACACTTAATAAAATTTCTAAGGTTGGCTTAGGTCAGCTTTCTGATAACTATACAGTTTCTGATAACGAAGCAAATCCAGACGGTATTCTTTTAAGAAGTTTCAAAATGCACGATATGGAACTTCCAGAATCATTAAAGGCTGTTGCACGTTGTGGTGCTGGTGTAAATAACATTCCTTTAGACAAGTGTGCTGAAAAGGGTATTGTTGTTTTCAACACTCCTGGTGCTAATGCAAATGCTGTAAAGGAACTTGTATTAACTGGTCTTTTACTTTCAAGCAGAAAGATTATGGCAAGTTATACTTGGGCACAGTCTTTACAGGGTACAGAAGATATTGCTAAGCAGGTAGAAAAAGGCAAGTCTAACTTTGCAGGTCCAGAAATCAAGGGCAAGACTCTTGGTATCGTTGGTCTTGGTGCTATCGGTGTACTTGTTGCTAATGCAGCAGTTGCTCTTGGTATGAATGTTATTGGTTATGACCCATACTTCTCAATCAAGAACGCTCTTGCTCTTGACAACGCTGTTAAGTTCACTTCTAACCTTGATGATATTTATGCTGTTGCTGACTATATTACAGTTCATGTTCCAGCTACTCCAGAAACTAAGAATATGATTAATGCTGAATCACTTGCTAAGTGCAAGGACGGTGTAAGACTTCTTAACTTTGCAAGAAACGAACTTGTAAACGTTGCTGATGTTAAGACTGCTCTTGAAAGTGGTAAGGTAAGTTGCTATGTTTGTGACTTCCCTAACGAAGAAACTGTAGGTGTTGACGGTATTATTACATTACCTCACCTTGGTGCATCTACTCCAGAAGCAGAAGATAACTGCGCAACTATGGCAGCTAAGGAAATTATGGCTTACCTTGAAGATGGTAACATCGTAAATTCTGTAAACTACCCTAACTGTTCAGCTCCTAGAATTGCCGGTAAGGCAAGAGTTTGTGTTCTTCATAAGAATACTCCTAATATCCTTGCTCAGATTACTGCTTTCTTTGGCGAAAAGGGTATCAATATTGAACATATGACAAACAATGCAAAGGGCGATTATGCTTACACAATCCTTGATGTAGACAATGCTGATGATAGTATTGTAGCATCTGCAAAGGCTGTTGAAGGCATTATTGCTGTTAGAGTTTTAGCATAATAAAATAAATATATAATTTTTTAAGCCGTTAGATTAATTTCTGACGGCTTTTTAAATGAATTTTTTAATGAGTCTGAAATATAAATCCGATGGCTTAATATGTCAAGGCACAAAAAATTTTGTTAATACTTGTACTCTAGTATATTTTTGTATATAATTAAGACATATATAACATTTCCACACAGATTATTTATGATATTGTGGATAAATCAAAAATTTGGGAAACTCCCACAACAAGAAAGAGGTGTTTTTTATGGCAACAATCAGACCTTTCAAAGGTTTTAGACCAACTCCTGAACTTTGTTCTAAGGTAGCAGCTTTGCCTTATGACGTTATGACTTCAAAAGAGGCAAGAGAAATGGTAAAGAATGACCCTTACTCTTTTCTTCACGTTGATAGAGCAGAAATAGATTTACCTGAAAATGTGGATATTTACTCTAAAGAGGTTTACGAAAAGGCTGCATCTAATCTTAACAAAATGATAGAGGATAAAGTTCTTATACAGGATAGTAAGCCGGTTTTTTATATCTATAGCCTTACTATGAATGGCAGAGAACAGATTGGTCTTGTAGTTTGTACATCTATTGATGAATATTTGAACAATACTATTAAAAAACACGAATTTACAAGAGCTGATAAAGAACAGGATAGAATTAACCATGTTGACTATTGTAATGCAAATACAGGTCCTATTTTCCTTACATATAAAAATCAGAAAACTATTGACCAGATTATATCTAAGGAAATAGAAAAAGCTCCAATTTATGACTTTACTTCTGAAGATAAAGTGGAACACAAGGTTTGGCTTATAGACGAGGATAATGTAATTAATGACCTTGTAGAACAGTTTAAAAATGTTCCTTCACTTTATATTGCTGACGGTCATCACAGAAATGCTTCTGCTGTTAAGGTTGGCTTAAAACGTAGAGGAGAGGGCGAGTATGATAAAAATGCAGAATTTAACTACTACCTTTCTGTGCTTTTCCCTGCTGACCAGCTCCATATTATGGACTACAACAGACTTGTAAAGGATTTAAATGGTCTTACAAAAGATGAATTTTTGGACA
>ERZ791879.1150-NODE-1150-length-13169-cov-10.588531_pt1 | contig 13169 bp, 10 predicted proteins | sample MGYA00510162_ERZ791879 | MGnify/ENA primary metagenome ERZ791879 (study PRJEB30046, sample SAMN00792113) | human gut metagenome | study: EMG produced TPA metagenomics assembly of the A metagenome-wide association study of gut microbiota in type 2... | reverse complement strand
GTTACAAGTTTTTCGATATTGTTCAATTTTCAAGGTCCTGTTTGCGCCTCAGCCAAGCGGCTGACAGCTTGTTCATTTTATCACAGAAGTGATTTTTTGTCAAGCTCTTTTTTCGAAGTTTTTCGTGATTCGGATTTCTCCGGCGAACTTGGAGCATTCTCAGTTTCTCGGCGCTGACCGGAACTTTCGGACGTCTATTGGTTCTTTTCGCTTTACTTCCAGCTGGGACTCAGAAGTCATTCTTTTGTCTCAGCGCTTGGCGCTCAAGTATAATACCATACGCCGGGCCATTTTGCAAGCCTTTTTTACAAGTTTTTTGCTCTTTTTTCGCTTTTGGACTTTTTCTCCAGTTTTTCTCCCCGTTTTATCCTGTTTTTTGCTTTCTATCTTTCTTATTATAATATAGAAGCAGAGCGGGTGCTTCTAAGGCATTTCTACCCAAAAAAGCACCCGCTCTTATTCTTATCTTATCATCTCATCAGAAGTAGCACTTGATTTGGAACCGATCGGCACTGTCCTGCTTTTTCTCCACCACGATATGCTCATGGTTGAAGTCGAAGTGTACCGGCGTGCATAAATCGGTGTTACGGGTCAGGCGCAGCAGCTCCTGCACCCGTTTCTTCTCCTCCGGCACATAGAACAGATAGCTCACGCCCTCCTTCTTTGCGCGGCCTGTGCGGTCGATGCGGTGGGTGTAGTGCTCATTATCGCCGGGGACATCGTAATTGATGACAGCATCCACATCTGAGACGTCGATGCCGCGGGCCGCCACATCGGTGGCTACCAGCACATTCAGCTTACCGTCACGGAAGTTCTGCATGATGCGGTTGCGCTCGTTCTGGGAGAGGTCGCCGTGGAGGCAGTCCACAGAGAAGCCCAGACGGGCCAGCTGGTTCGCCAGAGCCGCCGTATTGAATTTGGTATCGCAGAAGACCATGACCCGCTTGTAGCCCTCCCCAATGATGATCTGGGCCAGATCGGACAGTTTGTTGCGTCCGGAGGTCTCCAGCATATACTGGGTGATCTTGGGCTGGCTCTCTTCCTTGGGCTGGACAGTGATCTCCTCGGCGTCCTTCTGATACATCCAGCCGATGTCCATCACCTCACGGCTGATCGTGGCCGAGAACATTGAGAGGGACTTGCGGGCCTTCATCAGGCCGATGATATGCTTCACGTCTTTATAGAAGCCCATATTCAGCATCTCGTCGGCCTCGTCGAGGACCACCTGCGTCACATGGTCGAGGTCAATGTTGTGGTGCTTGTAGTGGTCCATGAGGCGGCCCGGGGTCGCCACCACGATCTGACAGCCCTCGGCGAGGCGCTTGGCCTGCTTTTCCATATTCGCACCGCCGTAAACGCAGACCACCTGCACTTCCGGCATAAAATAGGTCAGCCCGGTGAGTTCTTCGGCGATCTGCTGAGCCAGCTCACGGGTGGGGGCCAGAATGACGGCCTGCGGGGCCTTGAGGGCCGGGTCGATGTGCTCGGCCACCGGGATGCCGAAAGCGCAGGTCTTGCCAGTGCCGGTAGGGGCCTTGGCGATGACGTCACGCCCGGCCAGCATGACGGGGATGGTCTTTTCCTGCACCTCGGTCATTTCCGCAAAGCCCATCCGCTCTACGGCCTTATGGATGGCCTCGCTGCACTGTAATTCGCTGTAAAGCATGGATTCCTCTACTCCGTTCTTTTTCTTTTCTCTTCCGCGCAATGCCCTCTGAGGGCCACTTTTCGTTGTGATATGCCCAGTATACCATGAAAATCGCATTCTGTCAGCAAAAAAGCGCCGCATCCCGGGTCAAGGATGCGGCGCTTTTGGTTCAGGTCCTATCAGGCAGTCTCTTCGACGCTCTTGGCAGCACGGCCAGACTCAAGCTTCTGCTTGAAGCGACCACTGGCCTTGAAGCCGGGGATAGAGGTAGACTCCAGACGGCTGGAGACCTTGGTCTTGGGATTGGTGTAAGCCTTCGGCTTGCGGGGACGCATCTCAAAGCGGCCAAAGCCAGCGATGGTGACCTTTTCGTCGGCACGCAGGCAATCGGCGATCTGGTCAAACAGTGCATCCATCGTGGTCTCGACCTGAGCTTCGGTAAAGCCGGTCTTGCGTGCCACGGTTTCGATCATCTGGGAACGAGTCATGTATCTATATCCTCCTGGAACGTCCAAAAGTAACGTCTTTTGGCAAATTTTGCGTTGTTGAGTATAACAAATGCAGCCCCTCATTACGAGGGGCTGCGCACAAACGGTATATTTTTGCGCACGAAGTAATAGAGCGGGATTATTTTTTATGATACAGCGTTGCAATATCCACCAGCGGGATGTCCTTCATGCTGTGGTCGCTGCGCAGACAGTCGACCAGCGCATTGGCGGTATCCACGGCGGTGATGCAGGGGATGCTGAGCTCCACGGCCTTGCGGCGCAGGCGGACGGAATCGCGTTTGGGGTCGCGGCCCTTGGCGCTGGTGGAGAAGACATAGTCCACCAGACCGCTCTGCAGCAGGTCCACGATATTCGGCGCTTCACCGGACATATTCCGCACCTCGTTGCAGGGGACCATGTGCTTATTGAGCCATGCACAGGTGCCGGAGGTGCCGTAGAGCTTATAGCCCATGCTCTTGAGCTTCCAGGCGATGTCCACGAACTCCGGCTTGTCGCTGTCCTTCACGGTGAAGATGCAGCAGGAAGCCGGGCCGGGGGTCTTGAAGGTGTAGCCCGCACCGATAAGACCCTTGAGCAGAGCGTCGTGGAAGTTGGGAGCAATGCCCAGCACCTCGCCGGTAGACTTCATCTCGGGGCCGAACTGGGTATCGACGCCGTGGAGCTTCTCGAAGCTGAAGACAGGCACCTTGACGGCCACATAGGGGGCGTTGGGGTGCAGACCGGTGCCGTAGCCCATATCGGTGAGCTTCTCGCCGAGGCAGCAGCGGACGGCCAGATCGACCATCGGGACGCCGGTGACCTTGGAGATATACGGCACGGTACGGGAGGAACGGGGGTTGACCTCGATGACGTACACCTTGCCGTTGGAGACCGCATACTGGACGTTGACCAGACCGGTGACGTGGAGCTCACGGGCAAAGCGGCCGGTGTAGTCCACCATGGTGTCGATCTCGGCCTGAGTCAGGTGCTGGGCCGGGTAGACGCAGATGGAGTCGCCGGAGTGGACGCCGGTGCGCTCCACCTGCTCCATGATGCCGGGGATGAGGTAGTTCTCGCCGTCGCAGATGGCGTCCACCTCGCACTCGGTACCCATGATGTACTTATCCAGCAGGACAGGGTGGTCCATATCGACGTGCTCGGTGATGACGCCCATGTACTCGATGACGTCGGCCTTGGTGTAAGCCACGATCATGTTCTGACCGCCGAGGACGTAGGAAGGACGCATCAGAACAGGCAGGCCGATCTCGTCGGCTGCGGCCAGAGCCTCTTCCAGATTGAAGACAGTGCGGCCGGGTGCGCGGGGGATGCTGCAGCGCTCCAGCAGCTCGTCGAAGCGCTCACGGTCTTCGGCCTCGTCGATGGCATCCGCCGGGGTGCCGAGGATGGGCAGACCGATCTCGTCCATATGCTTTGCCAGCTTGATGGCAGTCTGACCGCCAAACTGAACAACGCAGGCGTCGGGCTTCTCGGTCGCGATGATGTTGTCCACGCTCTCGGGGTTCAGCGGGTCGAAATACAGGCGGTCGCCGGTGTCGAAGTCGGTGGAGACCGTCTCGGGGTTGTTGTTGACCAGAATGGCCTCGCAGCCGTGCTTCTTGAGGGTCCAGACGCAGTGAACAGAGCAGTAGTCGAACTCGATGCCCTGACCGATACGGATGGGGCCGGAACCGAAGACGAGGACTTTCTTTTTCCTGGGCTCGCCCTTCTCGGCGGCCTTGGCCTCCTTCTCCGCGATGAACTCGGCGGCTTCGTTGTCGCCGTCGTAGGTGGAGTAGAAGTAAGGGGTGTTGGCCGAGAACTCAGCGGCACAGGTATCGACCATCTTAAAGCCGGCGCGGTAGTTCTCCACGGGGAGCTTGTCCACCTTGGCCAGACGCTTGATGGTCTTGTCCTGGAAGCCGTACTTCTTGGCTTCCTTATACTGGGCCTCGCTCAGAACGCCCTCGCACTTGGCCAGACCCTTTTCGAGGTCTGCCAGATGCTGCATCTTGTCGAGGAACCACCAGTCGATCTTGGTGATGCGGTAAATGGTCTCGTGGTCGATGCCGCGCTTGAGGGCCTCATAGACGCAGAAGACGCGCTCGGCATCCTGCACATGCATGTGGTCCACGATCTCGTCGTCGCTCAGCTCCTCGAAGGGCTTGTGGGTCAGGGTGTCCATGCCCAGCTCGATGGAAGAGACGGCCTTCATCATAGCAGCCTCGAAGCTGTTGCCGATGCTCATGACCTCGCCGGTGGCCATCATCTGGGTACCCAGAGACTTGTCGGCGTAGACGAACTTATCAAAGGGCCACTTCGGGTACTTGACCACGATGTAGTCCAGCGCAGGCTCGAAGCAGGCGCAGGTCTTGCCGGTGACGTCGTTGGTGATCTCATCCAGCGTGTAGCCGATGGCGATTTTGGTCGCCACCTTGGCGATGGGGTAGCCGGTGGCCTTGGAAGCCAGAGCGGAAGAACGGGACACACGGGGGTTGACCTCGATGACCGCGTAGTCAAAGCTGTCGGGCTTCAGGGCAAACTGGCAGTTGCAGCCGCCCTCAATGCCCAGCTCGGTGATAATGTCCAGCGCAGCGGTGCGGAGCATCTGGTACTCGTGGTCGGTCAGGGTCTGGGAGGGAGCCACGACCACGGAGTCACCGGTGTGGATGCCGACAGGGTCAAGGTTCTCCATATTGCAGACGGTGATGACGTTGCCCTTGTGGTCGCGCATGACCTCGTACTCGATCTCTTTCCAGCCCGCAATGCACTTTTCCACCAGGATCTGATGGATGGGGGAAAGACGGAGGCCGTTGGTGCCGATCTCGATGAGCTTTGCCTTGTTCTCGCAGATGCCGCCGCCGGTGCCGCCCATTGTGAAGGCGGGGCGGACGATGACCGGGTAGCCGATGCGGTCGGCGCAGGCCAGAGCGTCTTCCAGCGTCTCCACGACCTCGGAGGGGATGATGGGCTGATGCAGCTTCTCCATCGTCTCCTTGAACAGCTCGCGGTCCTCGGCGCGGTCGATGGTCTCGGGCTTGCAGGCCAGCAGACGGATGCCGGTGCGGTCGAGGTAGCCGGAACGGGCCAGCTCCATGGAGAGGTTCAGGCCCATCTGGCCGCCCAGGTTGGGCAGCACGGAGTCGGGCTTCTCGATGTCGAGGATGCGCTCCACGACCTCGAGGGTCATGGGCTCGATATAAACATGGTCGGCCACGTCGGGGTCGGTCATGATGGTAGCGGGGTTGGAGTTGAGCAGAACGGTCTCGATGCCCTCTGCCTTCAGGGCGCGGCACGCCTGGGTGCCGGAGTAGTCGAATTCAGCAGCCTGACCGATGATGATGGGGCCGGAGCCGATGACCAGCACTTTTTTGATTCTGGGGTCCTTAGGCATTTCAGCGTGCCTCCTTCTTTGCTGCTTTGACGTTGTTCAGGAAGCGGTCGAACAGGAACTCGGTGTCCTTGGGGCCGCCGTTGGCTTCGGGGTGGAACTGGACGGTGAAGCAGTTCCACTTCTTGTACTTGATGCCCTCGCAGGTGCCGTCGTTGGCGTTCACCTGGGCCACCTCGCCCATCTCGGCGGGCAGCTCATCGCCCACGACTGCATAGCCGTGGTTCTGGCTGGTGATGAAGGTGCGGCCCGACTCGAAGTCGGTGACAGGCTGGTTGGCGCCGCGGTGGCCGTACTTGAGCTTCATGGTCTTGGCACCGGCGGCCAGAGCGGAGAGCTGGTGGCCGAGGCAGATGCCGAAGGTGGGGATATTCAGCTCAAAGATGTGCTTGAGGTTCTCGATGACCTCCACCGGCTCGGCGGGGTCGCCGGGGCCGTTGGAGAGCATGATGCCGTCCGGGTCTAGGGCAGCAACTTCCTCAGCGGTGGCAAAGGCGGGCATGACCGTCACCTTGCAGCCGCGCTTGACGAGGCAGCGGACGATATTCCGCTTGCAGCCGTAGTGCATCAGCACGATGTGGGTCTCACCCTTCTCGTTGTAGACCTCAGGCTCTGCACAGGTGACGCTCTTCACGGCGTCGGTGACGGCGTAAGCGCGGATCTCTTCCAGCAGCTTATCCGTCTCGGCTTTGTTGGCCGGGTCAGCGGGGTCAAAGGTGGTCAGGATGGCACCGTTCATGACGCCGCTCTCCCGGATGATGCGGGTGAGGTGGCGGGTGTCGATGCCCTCGATGCCGATGGTATTGTTTTTCTTCAGAAAGCTGTCCAGCGTCTCCTCACAGCGCCAGTTGGACGGGGTCTGGCAGGCCTCGCGGACGATATACCCCTTGGCCCAGATCTTATCCGACTCCATGTCGTCCTTGTTCATGCCGTAGTTGCCGATGAGGGGGTAGGTCTGGGTGATGATCTGGCCGTAGTAGCTGGGGTCGGTCAGCGTCTCCTGAAAGCCCACCATGCCGGTGGCAAAGACGACCTCGCCCACGGTGACGCCCTCAGCGCCCACCGACTGGCCGGCAAAGACCATGCCATTTGCCAAAAGAAGATATGCGTTCATAGTTTTCCTCGTTTCAACACATTACAGGGTCTGCTTTGCTTCCTGCTTCATCTTGCGGCTGCCCAGATGCACCAGCGGCAGTTTGCCCTCCTTGCAGATGGGGCACTCCTCCGGGGTATAGTTGGGCAGGTCCAGCTTCAGGGCGCTGGCCAGAATGGGGATGGGAGACGGAGCCTCGGGCTTGGTGCGGTCCACCACACAGGTGATGCCAAGGCAGATGCCGCCGGCCTCTTCGATGACGCGCTTGGTCTCCAGAGAGGAGATGCCGGTGGTCACCACGTCCTCAGCGATGAGGCACTTCTCACCCGGATGGATGGCGAAGCGCTTCAGGGTCATCACGTTGTCCACGCGCTCGGTGAAGATAGCGCGCTTGCCGGTCTGGCGGGCCAGCTCGTAGGCGTACACGATGCCGCCCATGGCAGGGCCGACGATGACGTCCACGTCCATCTCCTTGACCTTGTCGGCCACAGCCTTCATCACCTCGGCGCAGCGGTCCGGGTACTGCTGCAGATAAGCCATCTGGCAGTATGCGCCGGAGTGCCGACCGGAGGACAGCAGGAAGTGACCCTCCAGAAATGCGTCACAGCTCTTCAGAATTTCAAGTGCTTCACTCATTGTACTTCTCCCTCTCTTTTCAGTGGTGTATATTCCTTTGGGTGGTATTGTACCACGCTTTTACACTATTTGCAAATTTATGCGCTAAGTTTTATTTTATGCGCATAATTGTAGATATTTTATGGATATATCAGTTTTTATTCTGCATGACGGGCGCAGCCGCGGATCTCGTCCAGCGTTTTCACGCCGTTCTTTTCCATCCATGCTGCCATTTCGTTGGCAACGGTCTCCATCGCGCGGGGGTTTGCAAAGTTTGCGGCACCCACCTGCACTGCGGTGGCACCTGCCATGATGAACTCCAGTGCGTCACGGCCGGTGGCAATGCCACCCAGACCCACCACCGGGATATTCACCGCACCCACGGCCTGCCATACCATGCGCAGAGCAATGGGGCGCACCGCCGGGCCGGACAGACCAGCAAAAATGTTGTTGAACACCGGGCGGCGCTTTTCCAAGTCAATGGCGCAGGCCTGGAAGGTGTTGGTCAGGCTGATGGCGTCCGCACCGGCAGCCTCCACAGCCTTGCACATCTCGGGGATGTTCTCGGCCTGCGGACTCAGCTTGACCATCAGGGGCTTTTTGCAGGCAGTGCGCACCATGCGCACCACCTCACCGGCAGCTTCGGCTTTCACACCGTAGGCCATGCCGCCCACCTTGACGTTGGGGCAGGAGATGTTCAGCTCCACGATGTCCACTGCGCTTTCGCTCAGCATCGCAGCGCCTTCCACATACTCTTCCTCGCTGTGGCCGCCAAGGTTTGCAATGGCCACCGTGCCGTACTTCTGCTTCAGTTCCAGCATCTCGGGCAGCTCCACGTCAATGAAGTGCTGCACGCCGGGGTTCTGCAGGCCGATGCTGTTGATGAGGCCGGAAGGGGTCTCCCACAGGCGCTCGCCCTTGTTGCCGTACTGGCCGTGCAGGGTCAGGCCCTTGCCCGAGATGCCGCCGATCTTGCTGAAATCAGCCAGCTCTTCGTATTCCACGCCATAGCCCACCGTGCCGGAGGCCCCGATGATGGGGCTGTTCATGGTAAAGCCCAGCAGGTTCGTTTTCAAGTCTGCCATCAGAACACCTCCGCTGCATCAAACACAGGGCCATTCTTGCACACGCTCTTGCCCTCGCCGCTCCTGGTCTCGCAGGTGCAGCCGAGGCAGGCACCGATGCCGCAGGCCATCTTCTTTTCCAGACTGACGAAGCAGGGAGTTCCCTTCTCCGCGCAGAGGCGGGCGGCATTCCGCATCATGACCGTGGGGCCGCACACCAGCACCACATCGTAATCCGCCGGGTCATACAGCTGGGTGACGAACCCGTGGAACCCCACCGCGCCGGTGTCGGTGGACACCTTGACGATGCCCGCGATGGAGCGGTACTCTTCCATGCAGTAGGGCTTGTCGCGGAAGCCGAAGAAGACGTCCGGCTTGACGCCGCCAGCCGCCAGCTCCCGGGTGAGCTGGTACATGGGGGCGGTGCCGATGCCGCCGCCCACGACGGCGATCTTCTGATACTTGCTCAGGATGTCGGCCACATCGAAGCCGTTGCCCATGGGACCGGTGAGCTGGAAGCTGTCACCCTTTTTCAGGGCCGTCAGCTTGCGGGTCCCCTCGCCCACGACGGCGTACAGGAACTCGATGGTCTGGGTCTCAGCATCCCACTTGTGGACGCTGATGGGCCGGGACAGGAAGGGCGCTTCATCTGCGCCCCAGGCACGCAGGGTGAAGAACTGCCCCGCGTGGGGGGCATGCTCGCGGTCCGGCCAGAGGGCGGTCAGCAGGCGGATGTCGTCCGCGATGACCTCATGGCACAGGACAGTGGCCTCACAGCAGGCTGCACGCATGGGCAATGGCCTCCTTCATGTTCACACACTCGTTGTAAGCGGCCTCGTCGAAGGCTGCGCCCGGCTGCTTCTTGTAGGCCAGCAGGATGCCGCGGCTGGAGTTAACCACGCCGCCGTTACCCTTCGACAGATACTGGGCGATGTCCTCGGCCTTGCCGCCCTGTGCGCCGTAGCCGGGGATGAGGAAGAAGCTGTCCTGATACTTTGCACGGATCTCGGTAGCCTCTTCGATGTGAGTGCCGCCGATGACCAGACCGATGGAAGAGTAGCCGTGCTCACCCATGTAGTCCTTGCCGAGGGCGTTCAGCTTGTCGCCCACGAGGTCGTAGACGTGGCGGCCATCGGCCAGCTTCTCATACTCGAAATCCTTTGCGCCGCCGTTGGAGGTGCGGCAGAGGACGAACATCCCCTTGCCCTGCTTCTCTGCGTAGGGCAGATAGGGGCTGATGGAGTCCAGACCCATGTAGGGAGCCAGCGTGACAAAGTCGGCCTCAAAGTCGCCGGTGAAGTGGCCCATGGCGTACATCTCAGCGGTCTTGGCGATGTCGCCGCGCTTGATGTCGGCGATGACCGGCACACCGGCCTCGCGGACAGCCTTCAGGGTGTCGGCATAGGCCTTCAGACCCTCGAGGCCCAGGGACTCGTAGTAAGCGATCTGCACCTTGTAGCAGCCCGCGACGGCCTTGGTGGCGTCGATGAGTTTCTTGTTGAAGCGGACGATGTTCTCGCCCTTGGAGAGGGTGCTGTCCACGAAATCTGCGGGCAGGTAGCTGAAATCGGTGTCCAGACCCACGCAGACCGGGCCGCGTGCTTCGACTGCTTCGTAAAGCTTATCCATGTTCGTCATTTGGGGTTCCTCCTGTTTGTCTCTCTTTTATATAAATGTATTTGCAGCTTATTCTTCTGCCTGATAGGTCAGCTCGCCGCCCTTGACCGTGGCGCAGACCCTGCCGTAGAGCTGCGCACCTTCGAAGGGGCAGTTGTGGGACTTGGAGTGGAGCTTGTTCTTGTCCACGGTATAGGGGGTGTCGAGGTCTACCAGCACAAAGTCGGCGTCATAGCCCGGCTCCAGCTGACCCTTGGCAAGGCCCAGAATTTCCGCCGGGCGGGTGCTCATCAGGTGGCTCAGCAGCTCGAGGGGAAGTCCTTCTTCCTTGCAGAGCTTGGTGTAGCAGACACCGAAAGCCGTCTCACTGCCCACCATGCCGGCCATGCCCTTGAGCTTGTCTTCCTCAGAGTGGGGCGCGTGGTCGGTGGCGATGGCGTCCACCACACCGCTGCGGATGGCGTCGATGAGGGCCTGCACATCGTCGGCGGTGCGGATGGGCGGGTTGACGCGGTAGTCGCAGGTGTCATTGGTGAACCAGAGATGGTGGGGCGTCACCTCGCAGGTGACGGGTGCGCCCCGCAGCTTTGCCATCTGGATAGCCTCGATGGCGCCCCGGGTGGAGACGTGGCACATGTGCAGGCGGGTCTGGTAATACTCGCTCAGCCAGCAGTTGCGCACCGTCTCGATGTCCTCGGCCAGACGGTAGTCCCAGGGGCTGATCTCCATATCCTCGGCGTGGCTCATCACGGTGATGTCCCGCTGGGTGCAGATGGCGAACGCCCGGGCCATGGTGGCGTTATCCTGCACACCGTGGCCGTCCTCGGTGATGAATTTGACCGAAGCGGGCAGGGTCTTGAGATGGTCGATGGTCTTGCCGTCGAAATCCTCGGTGATGGAGACGGTCTGGTTCACGTCGCACAGGCCCACCTCAGCGGCCTTCTGTTCCACCATCGCGGCCTGTGCTGCCGAAGAGCAGACAGGCTTTGTGTTGGGCATCAGGTTCACGAAGGTGTAGCCGCCTGCGGCTGCGGCGCGGCTTCCCGTTTCAATGTCCTCTTTGTACTCGAAGCCCGGCGTGCGCCAGTGGCAGTGCAGGTCCACGAAAGCGGGCAGCACGGTCAGTCCTCCGGCGTCCAGCACCGTTTCGTTTTCTCCGGCCAGTGCGGCCAGGTCCTGACCGACGGCGGCGATCTTTCCGTCCTTTACATACAGCTCCACAGGCCGGCCCTCGGCGTTGACAGCGTTGATGAGCAGCATAAGATTACCTCCCTGTCTGTGTTCGTCTGGTTTCATCGTCCGGGTGTGTCTGCCCTCAGAAGGGCAAAAAAAAAACTTTTCCCAGCAAAGGGAAAAGTCAACACATCAAAAAAGGAAACACTGGAGCCACAGCAAAAACGGCTGCAAACTGATTTTTCAGTTTTGCGCGCATCATCTTGGCCTTCATGCTCCCGTCTCCTTTTCTATCCGTTCTTTTTCGATATATTTTATCATAGAAGCGCAAAATGTGTCAATGCTTTCGGTCTCATTTCCATGTGAGAAGGTTTGCATCCGTAAGCCTCGAATTTTAGCTACTCTACCGAAAAGTCCCTCTTCTCCCCCCGCCGCCAGCGCCCTCGTGCAAAAAAATCCTCATTTTCGTTCTTATATCCTACCATTTCACTGTACATTAAAGTTCAGATGTGCTATTATAATGTCTATCAGAGAGGGGGCCGCCATTGCGGGCGGCAAAATGGAGGTTTTCTATGATGGGTCTTTTAGAGGACGCGCGGAACATCCAGCGCAAGGACCCTGCGGCACGCACGGTGCTGGAGGTCATACTGCTTTACCCGGGCTTTCACATTCTGGTCTATCACCGCATTGCCCACTGGCTGTTCGAGCACAAGCACTTTTTCCTCGCCCGCTGGGTCAGCCAGCGGGGCCGGCATAAGACCGGCATCGAGATCCACCCCGGCGCGAAGATCGGCAAGTGCCTGTTCATCGACCACGGCATGGGCATCGTCTTCGGCGAGACGGCGGAGATCGGCAACAACTGCACCATCTACCACGGCGTGACCCTCGGCGGCACCGGCAAGGACACCGGCAAGCGCCACCCCACCCTGGGCAACAATGTCCTGATCGGCGCAGGCACCAAGGTGCTGGGTCCGGTGTATATCGGCGACAACGCCCGCATCGGCGCGGGCAGCGTGGTGCTCAAGAACCTGCCCGCCAACTGCACCGCCGTCGGCGTTCCTGCCGAAGTGGTGCGCATCAACAACAAGGCCGTCAACCCTGCCGACGACCTCGACCAGCAGGACCTGCCGGACATCATGGCCCAGCGTCTCATCGACCTCGACCGCCGCATCGGCCAGCTGGAAAAGGCCGCCCAGGGCGATATTCCCCCCACGGCCCAGCAGGTGGCCGCACGGCAGCGCAGGCGGTAAGCTGCCCCCGCCCATAGCCCCATCGCAAAGACCCCGGCACCTTTTCTGGGCCTGATGCCCAAACGGTGCCGGGGTCCTGTTTTTTGTTATGGTTCAGGCTGCTGCCTGCCCTTTCCCTGCAGGAGCACAGGTCAGGTCGTGATGGTCACATCGTAGACCAGCAGAGCAAACCGCTCACCCTTGATCTCCCGGAAGGCGATGCCCACCTTCATGTTACTTGCCAAAACGACATCGGAAGTGCCAAGAAAATTATAGAGCGTATTGCCGTACCCGTAGTAGTCATCAGAATTGATGAATTTGTTGGCACGGCGGAGCAGATAGCAATTATCATCTCGGCTTCCACCGGCTATGCCGTAGGAGGTTTCGTTGGTGGGGGCCACATAGAAAAAGCTTCCGGTAATCATGCCGCTGCTGCTGCCTATTCGGATTTCCTGGTTATTCTTTCCGAGAAGAGCGTGCAGGGTGTTCTCGACCTGGTTCTCGGGCAGCTTATAGCCGGTGCCGTAGTTGGTATCTATCATCTCCGTCTTGGAAAACTCCTCCAGCAGCTTGGCTGCCGCATTGGCCAGGGTGGGGTCGTTTTTCACCGGGCTCAGGCCCATCTCCGCATTTGCCCGGGTCTTGTTGATGTACTTCAAAAGGCTCTGCTCGGTGATCGCAATGTCCACGTTGCCGCCCCGGCCGCCGCAGCCCGCCAGCAGGGTCATGGCCAGCACTGCTGCCAGCAGCAGAGACGCCAGCTTTTTGATCTGTTTCATGATTTTGATCTCCTTCTTATTGATGGTGCAGAGAGCACAGCGCCCTCTCTTCCCATCCATTATACCCCCCCCCAC
>ERZ791879.1122-NODE-1122-length-13623-cov-3.395858_pt1 | contig 13623 bp, 8 predicted proteins | sample MGYA00510162_ERZ791879 | MGnify/ENA primary metagenome ERZ791879 (study PRJEB30046, sample SAMN00792113) | human gut metagenome | study: EMG produced TPA metagenomics assembly of the A metagenome-wide association study of gut microbiota in type 2... | reverse complement strand
CATACACCGGATTGCATCATAAAAATTACAGATGCCAAGGGCAATGACATTATACCAGAAGATAAATCGGCAAAGTCTGTCTACTCCAGCAGTGCCTCAAGAATGATGACAAGTGTACTGCAAAGCTGTGTAACAGAATCAGAAGGAACCGCCCATGTCTGCCAGCTGGATGTAGATATGCCGGCAGCCTGTAAGACAGGAACAACCAATGACTATGTAGATGGATGGCTCTGTGGCTACACCCCATACTATACGACCGCAGTCTGGGTAGGAATGGACAAATATAAATCCGTAGATAACTTAAAAGGAAATACCTATCCAGCAAGCATCTGGAAAAATTACATGGACAAGATTCATCAGGGATTAACCCGCAAAGAATTCAAATCCTACTTAAGCGATACAGAAAGCACCACAGAAGCGACTACGGAATCTACCGAAGACGACACCGAAAGCACAACAGAAAGCACCACCGAATCAACCGAAGATAACACAGCCGCTAATACAACAGAGCCTGACACTTCTCAGGATTATTATAATCCGGATGATAACAATAACGACAATAATACCGAAAATAACAACAATGGCTATGGCGGCGGTAATAATGGCAACGGTGGTAACGGTGGAAACGATGCAAACAATGGAAACAATGAAAATAACAACGACTCCGGAATGGACAACGGAGGAAATAACGATGGAGGCGACAGCGGGAATAACGGAGACAGTGGAACCCCCGATAATGGAGAATAAATACCACTGAAGTGCTTTGAAGTCGGATTGCTGAAAAGTATCTGAAAAAGAAAAAAGAATGGTTATAAGTTTGATTTTGTTTGGTTGCGCTAAACATTTCATTCTGCCCAGAAAAACAGGAACTTGGGAAAAACGAGTCCCAAGTTCCTATGGTCAGAATTCCACAGCGCAAAGGCACAAAATGCAATACTTATAACCATTCTTTTTTCTTTACCATAGTTTTCTTACAATTCAGCATAAAATTTTATTTCGGTGGCTGGATAGTTTTGGGAGTAAATAAAAAATAGCCGTCCTGCTCCCTGGAAAGAATAGAACGGCTATTTAACAAATAGTTTTAATTCGCCGGGACGGGTAAGTTGCGTTTACCTTCCAGCTTTCCTGTTAAGTATATTATGTTCTATGCTGCCGTCATTGTCAAATAGAACATAAATCTAAGGTTGTCTTTACGCAATCATAGGTAAAATACCTGTTTGACAATAGGAAAGGAATAGAATATACTATACTTAACAAGACAGCCGGAAGGTGTTGCGCCACCTGCCCCGGCAAATAAGTGTTAAACTAAAAGATAGCCGTCGACTTTCGCAGGGTCAGGACGGCTATTTTTTATGTATATTAATAGCTAGTGTGATTACAGCACATAACATTATCGTATAGGTGAATAAGTCCGTATATGTAACCATATGTATCACCCCTTCCGCAAGACTCGGAACAGGTGAAGCCGTCCCCCGGCTGTCCAATTAAGTATATTATATATCAAAATCATCCAGCCGCTGAAACAAAATTATATGCGGAATTGTAAGAAAACTATGGTAAAGAAAAAAGAATTTTTATAAGTATTGCATTTTGTGACTTTACGCTATGGAATTCTGACTGTAGGAACTTGGGACTCGTTTTTCTCAAGTTCCTGTTTTTTTGGCAGAATGGAATGTTTAGCGCAACGGAACAAAATCAAACTTATAAAAATTCTTTTTTTCTTTTAGAAGATTAACTACAATTCAGTTTAATATCTTCCTTTTCAGCGGTGTCTGTTTCTAGAACATTTTTCAAACACGCTCTAGCAAACTCCTATTTATCTTCCTTAATAGTATGGAACTGCTTATATTCCTCTAATCTCTTTGTAATTCTGTCATGAGGATTCAGAATTGCACTGATAGAAGCCTCATGGTTGATAGAATCAATTAAGAGAGCAATGTACTTGGCAACATCACAGCTTACATACCATGGACGCTCAAAGAGGTCTGGGCGCTGGTAAGTACAGTTTGTAGTGATTACCTTATAAATAAGTCCTTCTTCGTAAGCTTTGTCGAAGGATTCCAGTCCGTTAGTGAACATACCAAAAGTAGAGATGCAGAATACACGACGTGCCTTTCTTCTCTTTAACTCTCTTGCAACGTCTAACATACTTTCACCGGAAGAAATCATATCATCGATGATCATTACGTCCTTACCTTCAACAGAAGCACCTAAGAACTCGTGAGCAACGATTGGGTTGCGTCCGTCAACGACAACAGAATAATCTCTTCTTTTATAGAACATTCCGATATCTACACCAAGAACGCTGGAGAAGTACATTGTACGGTTCATAGCACCTTCATCCGGGCTGATTACCATTAAATGTTCGTTATCAATCTCAAGATCGCTTGTAGAGCGAAGTAAAGCTTTGATGAACTGGTAAGTAGGCATGATATTGTCAAAACCTTTCAGTGGGATCGCGTTCTGTACACGAGGGTCATGTGCATCAAATGTAAGAACGTTATCAACACCGATTGCTGTGAGTTCCTGCAATGCGTAAGCACAGTCTAAAGACTCTCTGGAGCTTCTCTTATGCTGACGGCTCTCATAAAGGAACGGCATGATAACAGTAATGCTCTTTGGCTTACCGGAAGCAGCGCCGATGATACGCTTAACATCTGCGTAAATATCATCAGGAGACATATGGTTTTCATGACCACATACTTTATATTTTAAACTATAATTAAGAACATCTGCAAGGATATAAAGATCTACGCCACGAACAGAATCGGAGATGAGTGCCTTTGCTTCACCGGTTCCGAAACGGGAACAGGTTGCATCGATAATATAAGTATCCTGCTCGTAATCTTTAAATACAACATTCTCTTTGTGTTCATGTTCACGCTCTTTACGCCAGTTTACAATATACTGGTCGATTCTCTTTCCAAGCTCTGCACAGCTAGGGTGAACAATAATTCCAAGCTTACCTACAGGAACGGTTGCAAATTTGCTATCATCTGGTCTCATGTGTTTTACTCCTTTAATCATATAATTATTATTATGTGAGATAAATCATATTACAATTCCTTTATAACATCACTTCTCTTATTCGTCAAGGGAGGAGAAAGCCTTTTTAATGCGAATGTCTTCTCCGTAAATATGTAAAAGGGTGTAGGACTGTATGATTCTTGAAAAAACTCTTTCTGTGTAAGAACGGTTAATCTGTTCTAAAGAAAGATTTGTACTTATAATAGTAGATTTTTTATTGAGAATTCTTTCATTAATACATAAAAAAAGCTGAGAATTAATGAAAGAATTATTAAGTTCTGTGCCGAGATCATCAATGATGAGAAGGTCACAATGCAGGAAAGCAGGCAATGTCTGTGCATTATTTGCTCCCCGGCGAAATGTATAGTCAGCCAGCTGGTCAAAAAACTGATAGGCAGTCAGGTAAATAACACCTTTTCCACGATTCAGAAGTTCTCCCGCGATACAATTTGAAAGGAATGTCTTGCCAACACCTGCATTTCCATAAATCAAGAGATTCTGCCCCGGTTTTGAGTCAAAACTTTCAATAAAAGAATGGCTTGTCGATAAGACATTTTCTATATTCTCACGAGGGGAAAGCTTCTCTCTGCCGCTTCTTTGTGTAGAATAATACTCTCTGCGAAAAGCAGAAAAACTTTCTGTACCAGCCACATCCTCTATATTAGACTGGCTGTAAAGAATATGGCGAATCTTCTGCTGAAAACAGCGGCATTTTTTATCGCCTATATAGCCGGTGTCCTTACATTCCGGACAATCGTAAATCGGGTCAAGATAATCTGCCGGGTAATCATGGATCGCCAGCAGGTTGACCTTTTCCATAGAAAGATCATAAATCGTGTCCTGCAAAGACTTCTTTGCCTCAGCATTAGATACCTGCTTAAGAAGGAGTGCCTTTGCCTTTTCCACAGATATATGAGCAATCTGTTCGTCAATCTGACGAATTTCAGGAATCAGAGCATAAACACGCTCTTTGCGTTCCTGTTCCGCCATATAATTGCGGCGGCGTACTGCATCATATTCATTCATAATATCCTGGTATTGTCTTGTGGAAATGCCCATAGCTTACCTCCTGGTCTTATCAAGAAGACGAGATTCCAAATCATTAAAGTCATACGTTCTCTGTTCAAAGTTGTGGAACTGGTTCGTAGCAGTATTTTTTCTGGCAGCTGCCCTAATACTTCCTTTACTAGGCTGTCCCTGTGTATATCCGGCAGCAGAACCTGAAGAAGACGAAGCAGTAGAACGATGCTTATCGTCTAAATGCTTAATATCTGAAGTATTCCGGACACCGAGCCGTTTCCAATCTTCAAGAATTTTGTTTGCATACGGAAAACTTGCCTGATGCGTTGCCAGAAGTGTCCGGCTGCACGCCTCGATAATAATATCCGTACCAAGTCCAAGAGAATTCCACTTCTTTATGTAGTCAAGCTCGGCAGACCCCGGATCACGATTCGAAATGCCAAATGCCTTCATAATAGGAAAAACATTCTGTGAATACAGCGTACTTTGTTCCTTTGCCTCCTGAACACTTGTGATGCCCTGCTGATACCAGTTAATCGCAACACTCTCGATATAGCGGACACTCTTCTTTCCACGAGTAACACAGTACTCAATTAAATATTCCAGCAAATCAGAAGAGAAATGCAGCTGGTCATTAATATAGCAAAAACTATTCAGTTCCGTTGTGGAAAATGGCCGTCCAATATAAGTCTCCGCCATATAAATCGTCCGTTCTAAATCCTTATTCGTCATTGAAGCCTGTACTTCCGTAGGACTTAACGTATTCTTATCTGGTACAGGAGTGATTGTTGGTGAAAGAGAAGCTCCAGTTTGTCCTGTAGATTCAGAAGCCATAGTATTTCCATCAGAACCAGAAGTTCCAGAGGTTATAATATTTCCATCAGAACCAGAAGTTCCAGCAATCATAGTATTTCCATCAGAACCAGTAACTCCAGTAGCCATAACTTTTTCAGAAGTTCCAACAGTTTGAGCAGTTCCTGTATCACCAGAGATTCCATTTGCCATAGATTCAGAGCCAGTCACCGTAGCAGCCGTCTCAGAAGCAGCTCCTGTCCGTAAAATACCAGCTTTCTCCCAATAAGAAAGTGCTCTCAAAACGTCTTTTCGTGTCAGTTCTAAATGATCTGCAATACGTTCCACATCAACAGGCAATCCCATACCCTGCAGACGAAGAATCAGAAGATAAATCTTAACATATTCTCCATCCGCTTTTATCATATATTCATCAATAAATTTGTTTGGCAGAACAGTAACTTCATTCTGTACATTGTAAAGTAAAGTAATCTTATCGCTCATTATACCCCTTATTTCTATCATCTGTAGTTTATCGGTTATCATCGTGCGTTTTAATAAATTGTAAATGTAAATTCTATAGAATAAATAGTTATCCAAATATCAAATGCCAGAAAACAGCATCGGTATATTCTGAATAATTCATAATATAGAATAGCACACCCTCCAAAAAAAATACAGTTTCGAATCTGGGGAGAATGTGGATAGAATTGGGGATAACTCCTGTATAAAACCTTGATGGATAATGTGGATACTTTTGTGGATAATGTGGATAACTTTGTGGATAGGTGGGTAAAATTCGATATTTTGGGGAGAAAACTGGTCAAAAAGGGTGATAAGTTCCAAGATATAGGTGTGAACGAACAAAAATACAATGTGGACAAAATGTAAACAACATGGGGAAAGACTCAGAATACCCCCAAAAAATTTTTTAAAATTGTGGATAATGTGGATAACTTTTCTGAGACCGTTTCTTTGTTTCACACTAGATATCAGATTAGATATAAGTACAGTTTTCATTACATTATGCCCATTATTCATGCAAAAGATAACTTTTTTTTATTGATTGTGCTAAAATAAATTATATTTTCAAACACACTCTAGTGCTGACCAAGATGAGGGAGGGGTGAATAGTTGAACAAAAAGAAGGAACAGGAGCTTGTATGTTTGACAGAACAATGTCTGAAAAGATATTGGGAAAAAGATTGTGAGGTGATGTTATCGTATTGTACAGATGATATATTGTGGACAGGCGCGGAACAGAAAGAATATATCATGGGAATTGAGGCGGTCAGGAAGAATTTTACCGAGCTAATGAGTGTTATTCAGCCTTGTATTATCTCGAATGGAGAGTTTATAGTTGTTCAGAATACAGGAAATGCATGCACAGTTAGCGGTCGGTATCTGGTAGAAACATTACCTGAAGCGGGTTACTTTCTTCAGGCAGAACAAAGATGTACTTTTGTATGGGAAAGAATTAACGATGAGCCTCGAATACGGCATATGCATGTTTCCAATCGATGTAAAATTACAAGGTACTAATGCGAAAGAAACACTCGAATACGGCATATGCATGTTTCCAATCCCATAGGGGAGATGAAGATTGTGGAAGGAAGCCGTTTTGTTAACGAAATGGGGCGTATGGCAAAGAAATATATGGATGAAAAGATTCATGCAATAAATCGAAAAAAGATTGTAGTAGAAGGAATCAATGGAAAGGTATTCTTTATCAATGAGAGTCAGATTCTATATGTAGAAGCTAAGTTAAGGAATTGCGACATTTTCATGCAGAATGGGGAAGTAATACATGGAAAGATGTCATTTGCAGATTTTGAGAAGAACTTAGATGAATATTTTGTCAAAGTACACAGAAGTTATATCGTGAACATACAACATGTTACAGTAATACGGTTTTGTGAACTTGTTATGAGTAATGGAAAGGTGATTCCTGTGCCACAGAAAAAATATGCAAAAGTTAGGGAAGAATTGATGAAACGGCATATTTAAGAGAAGGATAATTCACAAAATTATAGGAGTATGAATTATACAGGGAGGTAGGCTATGAAATATAAAAATGCAATAATATTAACAGGAAAAGATATACTGATTGTGTTCATTTGTTTTTTCATGTTTATGTTTTTAAGTGGAGGCGGAACGCAGAATGTTTTAGCAGCAGAAGATGAAGTTACCATCACGCTCGATGCAAATGGCGGGAAAGCAGTTGAACCTGTAGTTTATAAGAAGACACAGTCTAAGATTGGAATTTTGCCGGAAACCACCCGGACGGGGTATGTATTTAATGGCTGGTGGACAAAGAACGGTGGAACATCTTCTTCAGATTCTGCATGGGGCGGAATCGTAAAGTTTAATGATACTTCTTTGCCGTCTTCCGACACAACATACTATGCCAGATGGACAGAGGATAAAGCCGAGAATAATAAACAAGATACTTATTTCTATGGAAAAACGGATGAGAAGGTAGACAGTGTTACATATAATTATGGATACATAAGTGATAGTACGGCGAGAGGAATTACTTATAACTATGGACACATAGAAAAAGCATCTGCCGGTACGTATAATTATGGTTATATTGATTGCCTTATACCTGGTTCTAGGACTCTTACATATAATTATGGAAAGATTACAGACAGTCAGAACAAGATTACATATAATTATGGAACTATAGAAAAGAACAATGCGTCAGTTGATACGAATTATAGCATTATAGAAAATAATACAGGAACGATTAACCGCTATTCTTCGGATGCAACGCTTAACGAGAACAGTGGGACGATTAATACATTGTCTAAGGGAAGTGTAAGGAAGAATACGGGAAAGATTAATGATGTAAATGACAAAAATGTTACTATTTATAATTATGCAGGAGGAACTGTAGGTAAAAGTAATGATGCATGGGGAGTCAGAGCCTGTACTGTCTGGAATATGGGTGGAATAGTACAGGGCTATAGCAGTTATGCAGACAATGTTAAAGTATATAATTTTGAGGGTGGAACCGTATCAAATCTGCGAAAAGGTTCTGTTATTTATAACCTTGGTGGAACTGTTACAGATTCCTCTACAGCACAGGTGATCAACTGTTATAAAGTAAATATCAACAGTTCTTTTGTAGAGACATGGAATAACAAATTTATTATCAATCCTGACACAGGTGAAGTGTGGTTGCCGGAAGGTGAGACAGGTACGTTTACTGTGAAAGATGGAACTCCTCAGCTTTATGTGACCGGTGCAACTCTTACAAAACAGAGTGATACAGCATATACGCTGTCTGATGCACAGGCGACTATTGTTGTTGATGATGTAGAGCCATTTACGATTACATATGACCTTAATGGTGGTACAGTTGATGGAAATCCGATGACTTATACAGAGAGGGATACGATTACTCTTAAGAATCCAACAAAAGAAAATTATGTTTTTGTTGGATGGACAGGTACGGATCTTGAAGAACCTTCTGATAACGTGACGATTCAGAAAGGCAGTAAAGGAAACAGACAGTATACTGCGGTGTGGAAACAGGATTCTAATATTGTTATCCTTACCTTTGACGGTCAGAATGATACAAAAGACCAGCTTATGATCTATAACATACTTACTGGCGGAGATACGATTGGTAAGTTACCGGAAGTTACAAAGGAAGGGTATCATTTCCTTGGCTGGTTTACAGCCAAAGAAGGCGGAACAGAGTTGACTGCTGCATCTAAGAAGCCACATAAAAATACAACGTATTATGCGCACTGGGCAATCGGAACTTATACCTATACGCTTGACCCAAATGGGGGAACACCGAATTCTACAACAAAAATTACCAAAGTCTATAAGGAGAATATTGGAATTCTTCCGATTATAAGTAAAGAGGGTTATATTTTTAATGGCTGGTGGTCACGTAATGATAAAGGAAACTGGGTATCTGTCCTTGAACCAAATTCTGCTATGGAAGGTCAGGATACAGTTTATTATGCAAGATGGACAAGGAAAATAGATACATATTCTGACACAACAGGCGTTTATCTTTATTCTCATTTTGAAGGCTCTCTTAAAAAGAACACCGGTACAGTTGTAAATAACTTTGGTTTGATAGAAAGGAACGTTTCCACTGTAACAACAAACTATGGCGAAGTTGGTGCTACAGAAACTGCTATTTCTAATAACTATGGTCATGTAGGTACTGTAGAAGATAAGATTATTTCTAACAATGGTGTGGTAGATTTGGTCATAGATACTGCATCTATCCGATATAATAACAATATTGTAAAAGATAATCAGGGTATTCTTATTTACAATAATGGAAAGATCGAGAAGAATACAGGTATTATTACTGAAAATAATAATTATATTGGAGAAAATACAGAAACTGTAAAGTTTAATGCAAAGGGTGCAGAAATTAATGTAAACAAGGGAATTATACGTGAAAACAAAGGCGTAGTTTATAATTATCCAGGTGGTATTGTTAAAAAGAATTCCGGTATCGTTTATAATTATGGTGGAATGGTATCAGAAGACAATACAGGTTCCGTTATAGAAAGCTATTCTGTAAAAGCTGGAAAGGGAATAGAGAAAGCTACCCTTGATAACGAAAGCTTTTTAGATATTGATGGTGCAAAATGGTTAGAAAAAACGAAAGGTACTGCAACACTCACTGTTGTCTGGGCGAAAGGTTATAATGCTAATGGCTATCATTTAGAAGCGGATGGATGCAAGGTTACAAAAAATACCAATGGCACTTATACCTTATCTAAGATTACAAAGAATACAACAATTTTTGCTGCACCGACGACATTTACCATTACTTATAAATCAGAAAATGGAAGTCTTCAAACGACAAATCCGTCGACTTACACTTATGAGACGGGAGATATTACATTAGCTGCGCCATCTAGAGAAGGTTCTACTTTCCTTGGCTGGACAGGAACAGATTTGGCAGGAACAACGAAAAATGTTACCATTAAGAAAGGCTCTTTTGGTGATCGTATTTATACTGCTGTATGGAATAACGAAAGTCGCACTGTTCAACAAGAAGTATTTATTCTTCCAAAAGTTTTGGTAAAGGGTAAAGCTGTACAAAAACTTTCCTGGAATAAAATAGATGGAGCAGATGGTTACGTTATCTATTCTTCTGTAGCCGGAAAGAAAATGAAGAAAGTTTTGGATACCAGGAAGCGCAGTTCTAAGAAAAAAGCTAAGAAATCTACTGCAAAGTCCACTAGGTCTAAAACAATAACCCGCACATTCAAAAAGAGAAAATCAGGTACGGTTTATCAGTATCAGATTCGTGCTTATAAGCTTGTGAATGGAAAGAAGAAAGTATTTTGTAAGAGTATGGTTGTTTACTCTGTTGCAAATAACCAGTCAGGAAAATTAACGAACGTTAAGAAGATTAAACTCAAAAAGAAATCTTATACCCTTCAGGTTAAACAGACAGCAAAGATTAAGGCAAAATATACCGCTTATAAAAAGAATAAAAAGCTTTATTCTCGTGTAAAAACTTTCCGTTATATCAGCAGCAATACAAATGTTGCCACAGTTACAAAAGCGGGTAAGATCAAAGCAGTAAAAGCCGGTACATGTACAATCTATGTTCTTGCACATAATGGAATGAGAAAGGCAGTAAAGGTTACGGTAAGATAACGGTAATAGTTTTCTTTTATCATATTATTTATGCCTCTATATGATGAAAAATTAGTTTACCGCAAAAAATGGCGGTCCCAGAAAAATAGATTTTCTGGGACCGCCGTTTTTTCTATAGCAGCTGAGACTTAGCAGCTAAGAACTTATTTTTCAGCCAGAAGTTCTTCTCCGATCTCCACAACATTTCCTGCACCCATCGTAATCAGGAGGTCATGTCCTTTTACGTGAGCCTTTACGAAATCTTTGATTTCTTCGAAGCTTGGGAAATAATGTACATCCTGTCCATCTTCCTGTAAAAGTTTCATTACATCTCTGGAAGAAACTTCTCCGGTATCTACCTCACGGGCAGCGTAAATATCAGCCAGAACAATGTGGTCTGCCTGTTCTAATGCTTTCGCAAACTCAGGGAGAAACGCCTTTGTACGGGTGTATGTATGAGGTTGGAAGATAACCCAGAGTTCATCATGCGGATAATCCTTTGCAGCAGATAAAGTAGCGCGGATTTCTGTTGGATGATGTGCGTAATCGTCAATTACAGTTACATCGCCAAGAGAACCTTTGTATTCAAAACGACGGTGTGTACCGCCAAAGGATAAAAGACCTTTGCGGATCGTATCTAAAGGAAGACCGATTGCTTCTGTACATGCGATGGCAGCTAAAGAGTTCATAACATTGTGGCGGCCTTTTACTTTTAAAGCGATACGACCCTTTTCCTCTCCATGTGCAATAAGGTTATAAGAAGCATTTCCCTCTTTATCAAATGTAATATCTGATGCAGTGTAATCATTTTCCGGATTTAGGCCGAAAGTAACGTGCTTCTGAGCAAGACCATTCAAAATAAAGTCAGTATGCTCCATATCGCCATTAATAATGATAAGACCATCATCAGCAGTCTGAGAAGCAAACTTGTGGAAAGAATTCTTAATATCCTCAATATCCTTAAAGAAATCCATATGGTCTTCTTCTACATTTAAGATAATAGAATATAAAGGATAGAATTCTAAGAAACTGTTCGTATATTCACATGCTTCTGTAAGGAAGAGGTCAGAATGGCCGACACGAATATTTCCGCCGATACGGTCTAACATACCTCCGACACTGACCGTAGGATCGGTATCTGCCTGAAGAAGAATGTGAGTAAGCATAGAAGTTGTCGTTGTCTTTCCATGAGTTCCGGCAACGGCGATAGACTTCGCAAAGTTTGCCATGATCTGTCCAAGAAGGGCTGCGCGGGTCATCATAGGGATTCCTTTATTCTTTGCAGCAGCAAATTCTTCGTTAGATTCGTGAATGGCAGCAGTATAAACAACAAGGTCGATATCGTCAGTAATATTCTCCGCTTTCTGTCCGATAACAACCTTTGCACCTGTTTCCTCAAGATGCTTTGTCATATCAGATGCCTGCATATCAGAACCGGTAACTCTAAAATGCCTGTTTAATAAAATCTCAGCAAGACCACTCATGCTGATACCGCCGATACCGATAAAATGAACGTGAATCGGCTTTTGAAAATCAATTGTATACATATTTCCCTCCAGTGCCACAAGATGTGTCTCAGAAAATCCGTCATATGGGACTTAGTGAGTACATATAAATAAATATGGCGAAAAAAATCAGTTTAATTATTAAAAAGTCGTTTATAGTATAGCGCACAGATAAACGAGATTCAAGAAAGAATTGCGATACTTAAGGTCTCTTCTGTACACATCTTATAGTAAGGGTGCCAGGCTATCTTGAAAAATTCCCAAAACAGCCAGTAATAGGGCACTTTTCATTATAATGTCCTATTGTTTTCGTGGGATTTCCACATTTAAATGTAAAAGATAACCATATGGACGATACAAAATATATAAAAAAATAAAAAATATATTTTGTTTTTTGTGCTAAACTGCTTTCCATTTGGGAATTTCAGTGCTATAATAAGTATTATGTGACAAAGGGGTGATTATTATGATAAAAAAAGAAATGATAGCAATGCTCTTAGCTGGTGGACAAGGAAGCCGTCTTGGCGTACTAACCTCAAAATTAGCGAAACCGGCAGTAGCATTCGGCGGAAAGTACAAAATCATTGATTTTCCGTTAAGTAACTGTATTAACTCTGGAATTGACACAGTAGGTGTTCTTACCCAGTATCAGCCATTAAGACTGAACCAGCACATCGGTATCGGTATTCCTTGGGATTTGGATCGTAATATAGGTGGTGTTTCTATTCTGCCTCCATACGAGAAGAGCCAGAATACTGACTGGTACACAGGAACAGCGAACGCGATTTATCAGAACATGGAATTCATGGAGTATTATCATCCAGATTATGTAATTATTCTTGGTGGTGACCATATTTATAAGATGGACTATGAACTGATGCTTGAGTTCCATAAGAAGAACAACGCCCAGATCACACTGGCTACATATGAAGTACCATGGGAAGATGCCAGCCGTTTTGGTCTGGTAATCACAGATGAGAATAATCAGATTCTCGAATTCGAAGAGAAACCAGCGAACCCAAGAAGTAATAAAGCATCCATGGGTATTTACATCTTTAACTGGGAAGTATTAAAGGAAGCTCTGGAAACTTTATCCGAACAGCCTGGCTGTGACTTCGGTATGCATGTAATTCCTTACTGCCACCAGCGCGGTGATAAGATTATGGCTTACAACTACCAGGGTTACTGGAAGGACGTAGGAACACTTTCCGCATATTGGGAAGCGAACATGGAATTAATCGATATTATCCCAGAATTTAACCTTTACGAAGAGTTCTGGAGAATATATACAAAGACAGACGTTATTCCACCACAGTATTTCTCAGCAGACTCTAAGGTAAATGCCTGCATCGTCGGAGACGGAACAGAAGTTTACGGTGAGATTTCCAACTCTGTAATCGGAGCTGGTGTTGTCATTGAGGAGGGTGCTGTAGTTACGAACTCTATTATTATGAATAATACCGTGATCAAGAAGGGTGCTAAGATTGAGAAGTCTATCATTGCAGAGAGCGTAGAAGTCGGAGAGAACGCAGAGCTTGGTGTATTTGAAGAAGCAGAGAACAAGTATAAACCTAAGGTTTATAGTGGCGGCTTAGTTACTATAGGTGAAGGTTCTGTTATCCCGGCCAACGTTAAGATCGGTAAGAATGTC
>ERZ791879.1107-NODE-1107-length-13868-cov-134.766597_pt1 | contig 13868 bp, 4 predicted proteins | sample MGYA00510162_ERZ791879 | MGnify/ENA primary metagenome ERZ791879 (study PRJEB30046, sample SAMN00792113) | human gut metagenome | study: EMG produced TPA metagenomics assembly of the A metagenome-wide association study of gut microbiota in type 2... | reverse complement strand
ATATCAAAGTAAATCTCTAATTGTTAACAAGTTAATTTATAGAACATCCCATAAATAAAAACTTAATCAATTTTACTAAATACAAATCTTATGGCGAATTTATCCCGTAAAACATTGACTCTCGCAGCAGGTCTTGTACTTTCTGTGATGAGTGCTAACGCACAGCAGATGCGTGAAGGTTATGTAGAAGCTGGTAAGAACACTGGCAGCGAAAACTTCCACACCCTTATCCAGGGTTGGACTCCTGGCAGCCAGGTAACAGCAGACGACAACTTCTATATCTCACGTGTAAAGCCACGTGCTCGTTTCCGCAACGAGGCTACACAGGTGCGTCTTGATCTCAATGCGAAGAACGACAAGAAGCTCATCGCTTGGATTCCGGTAAACAACTCTGACTTCAACGCACTTCCTAACGGCGTATTTGACTCGGAGGTATTCTCTATGTGGTCGTACGTTACACACTGGGGCAACTGGACATCTCCGCTCGGACGTATCCCGGCTGCTTTCCTCGACGTAGCTCACAAGAACGGTGTTGGTGTATCAGGTGTAGCTTCTATTCCTAACGCAAGCCTCAGCGCAAGCTGGGCGGCATGCCTTAAGGGTCTTGCTTCTCTGGACGTAGACAAGACTTCTAAGTTCTTGCAGTACTATGGTATCGACGGTCTCGGCTACAACTCTGAGTTCTATGGCGGTGGTCCTTATGTTAAGGGTGTACGCACATTCCACGCAGCCCTCGTTAAGAAGATGTTGCCGGTTAACCCGATCTTTGAGAACTTCTGGTATGACGGTACAAACGACTACGGTCAGGTTTCATTCGACGGTGGTCTCGGCAATCATAACAAGGAGACATTCGGTGACAGCAAGAACGTACGTACATCACTCTTCTTCAACTACAACTGGAACCGTGGTCAGCTCGCTCCTTCAGTAGAATTCGCAGAGAAGCTCGGTCGCGATCCGCTCGACCTTTATTGCGGTGTTAATATGCAGGGCGGTCAGCCTGGCGGCACATCATGGCCTCTCTTGGTAGATCAGCGTGTTTCTATCGGTCTTTGGGGAGCTCACTCTCAGAATATGTTCTGGGAGAGCCGTTCAGAGCTCGGTTCGTCTGATGATAAGAAGCAGTTTGCTTACCTCCGCCGTACAGAGTGCTACTTCGGTGGCGGTAATCGCAACCCGGTTATCACTCCATCTGTTAAGAGTATGCACCAGTACACTGCCTATAACCCACAGTGGCACGGTATGGCTGCATTCATGACAGCACGCTCACCGCTGAGCTGGGATCTCGCTGAGGAGCCGTTCATCACTTACTTCAACCTCGGTAACGGTAAGTTCTTCAACCTCAATGGCGAGCGCAAGGTAAGCTCTCCTTGGTACAACGTAGGTATGCAGGACTACCTGCCTACATGGCACTTCTGGTTCGCTGACAAGCTCCTCGGACGTACAGCAGCTGACGTTCCTGCTACAGGACTCGACGCTCAGTTCGTATGGGACGATGCTTACTTCGGAGGTTCTACACTCAAGATTTCTGGTACAACAGCTAACGAGTATCTCCACCTCTTCAAGACAAAGTACGCTTTGAAGAAGGGCGACGTTATCACTGTTCGCTATAAGCTCAACGAGGGTGCAACAGACCTCGACCTCGTTCTCTCAGCAGAGGGCAGCGAGAGCACAGGCGTAGCTTACAACCTCTGCAAGGCAGACCGTGTAGCTGACGTTAACGAATGGGTTAAGCAGACATTCACAGTAGGTTCTGACTTCGACGGCAAGACACTTGCTCTCGTAGCTCTCAACTTCAAGAACGCTAAGAATGCTGAGGTATTGCTCGGCGAGTTCTCTATCGTTCGTGGCAACTACGCTACACCGGCTGCTCCGGTTATCGACGCTGCTAACACCAAGATGCTCTACAACAGCAAGGCTGGTATGGATGCTAAGATTATCTTCAACATGCCTAACAACAAGGCAGCTGGCGAGCCGTGCTACAACCTCGACGTTAAGACATCTCACTTCCGTCTCTACGCTCAGGAGGAGGGTAAGGAGCCGATGCTCATGGGTACAACAACCTCTTGGGCAGGTCTCTACTACTCAATCCCGACTACTAAGGCAAACGCTAAGGTACGCCTCGGTGTTTCTGCAGTAGCTCTTGACCACAAGACAGAGTCTGAGATTGCTTGGTCTGGCTACATGGCACCGGCTACATATGTTTACAACGATGATATCCAAAGCAGCAAGACAACTATCAAGCCGAACGAGGAGTTCACACTCGGCTACATCGACCCAGAGCACCCTGCTGCTAAGTGGGAGATTGTTAAGGACGGTAAGGTAGTTAAGAGCGGTGAAGGCAACTCTTGGACAACATCACTTGCTGACCTCGGTAGCTACGACCTTAAGGTAACTGGTAACGAGTACGGCGAGGATGGTACAGCTAAGCAGACCACACGCACATTCTCTTCTTACATACAGATTACAAGCGTAGGTACAGGTGCTCTGCCTGAGATTTACTCTCTCACAGCTAACGGTAGCGAGGAAGAGGTTTCTCTCAAGGTAGGCGAGAATGTTAAGATGGCTTACACAGGTCGCGCTGCTGACGGTTCTGGTTCACAGGGTATCGACCTGAAGGAGACACGCTTCGGTGTTCCTGCTGCAGACCTCGGACTCGTAGGCAAGAAGTCGTTCTCTATCTCATTCTGGTTGAAGATTAACAGCCTCAAGGAAGGAAAGTCGGCTACTCTCTTCAATGTTTACAACAAGCAGGATGGTTGGCCTAAGACCGACTGGGGTTGGAACTGGTCACAGATCAGCCCAGATGGCAGCTTTGAGGGTATCACATTCCGTGGTACAGACGCTACATCTAATAAGGAGCTCCAGTACAAGTACGGCAAGACCAAGTTCCCCGTAGGCAACTGGGTACACGTTACAATGTCGTTCGATTACAATACAGCAGGTCAGTTGCGTGCCGACATGTTCTTGGATGGTGTTAAGCAGACTGTAACAGAATGGAAGCGTTTGCAGGGTGGAAATCCTGTATTCGGCCCTGCTACATATGAGCCAACATATCAGGACGATGTTTACAGCATCACAAACGGTATGTACCTCTGCATCGGTGGTCCGCTCCACGATCGTTACGGTCTTGACGGCATTATCGACAACGTAGTAGTTTGGGATAAGGCTGTTACAGAGGCAGAAGCTAAGGTTGCTATGGGCGACCTCAACGCTAAGAGTCTCCCGGCTGGTGTTATGGCATTCTGGGACTTCGAGAAGAAGGCAACAGATAACTACTTCACATCTGCTGGTACAAAGGCAGTAAATGGTGGTATGCAGGATATGGTAGCAGGTGGCAGCGAGGGTCAGGCTACTCTCCAGTGGATTGAGCCGACTTACATCGCAGGTTCACCGTTCGTATCTGGCGAGACATACAAGGTAGAGACCAAGCCGTCTTGGACTGCTAAGAACGCTACATTCGCTGACATTACTGGTAACGGCGAGGCAGGTTCTGCAAACGTTTCGTTCCGCACAGGTGGCGACTACGACGTAACTCTTACACTCTCTAACGCTCTTGGTAAGGCAGAGAAGACATTCTCTGTAATCAAGGTGGCTTATCCTACTGGCGTTGACGCTGTAGAGGGCGCAGAGATGAAGGCTTACACAGTAGGCGAGGACGCAGTGGTAGAGTTCGCTGAGGCTGGCGCATACGAAGTTAGCGTTTACACAACAGCTGGTGAGCAGGTGGCTCGCAAGGCAGCTCAGCTCAACGCTGGCAACGTGGTTAACGTACACCTCGCTAAGGCAGGCATCTACGTGCTTAATGTGAAGAAGGACGGCAAGACAGTTCGCACTGTTAAGCTTATCCGTAAGTAAATAAAGCAGACGAGTGGGTGGGTAGACAGGGAGGCAATTCCCCTTGTCCACTCGTCTTCTCGTCTTCTTGCCAACTAAAAGAATCCCTAATCAACAAAACAATATCTAAATGAACAACAAGAAAACAACACTCCTCGCATCCATGCTTCTGTGTGGCTGCGTGTTCGGTTATGCTCAGCGTACTCCGACTCATCCGTTAGACATTCAGGACAAGGGTGACCAGTACCTCCTCGAGAACATCTGGAACTGGGAAGCCGGCACACCTCCACACGAGGTGAGCGAGATGGACGACCAGTTCTACATCTCACGCGTTCGCCCATTGCCGCGCATCGCTGAGGCTGACGACTATCAGGCAGAGGTTAGCAAGCAGGCTAAGCCGGGCCGTAAGATGTGTCTCTGGACTCCGCTCGACGACCCAACGTCTTCTTGGAAGGCTCTTCCGCGCTATTGCTTCGAGGGCGACAACTTCTCAATGTGGTCATACCTTAACATCCACGGTAACTGGACAGCACCTTGGTTCCGCGTAACTGGCGGTCTGTCTGACGTTGCTCACAAGAATGGTGTAGCGGTAGGTTGCGTTGCTTCTATTCCTTGGAATGCCAATGTAAACCTTTATGCAGCAAGCGGTTGGGGCAAGACCTTCGGCGAGCTGACAAAGAAGAACTCTGACGGCACTTACAAAAACGTAGAGCGCTTCGTTAAGATTCTCAAGTACTACGGCATCGACGGCGTTGGTGTGAACTCGGAGTTCAATGCCAGTGCTGCTACAATGAAGCAGATTCGAGGTTTCTTCGCTGAGTGCCATAAGGAGGCTGAGAAGATCGGTTGGAAGTTCCAGCTCCACTGGTATGACGGTACTAACGACTACGGTGGCATCACATTCGACCAGGGTCTTGGTAATCACAACAAGGCTCAGTTCGGTGATAAGGACAACATCGTTACCGACATGATGTTCTCTAACTACAACACCGGTGGCGGTACTCTCAAGAACACTGCAGCATATGCAAAGAGCCTTGGTCGCGATCCGTACGACTACTATAAGGGCTTCGATATCCAGGGCCGTGCGCTCCACGCTTCAAGCTCTAACTGGAACGACCTCAACGACGTAGAGGCTTCTGTAGGCTTCTGGGGTGCTCACTCACAGGGTCTTATCCACCAGAGTGCTACCGACTACGGTACATCTGACGTGGCTATCCAGCAGGCTTACCTCGACAAGCAGGAGATGGTGTTCAGCGGTGGCAACCGCAACCCGGCTAACACTCCTGACATCCTCGGATGGAGCGACGTCGTAACACTCGCTAACGGCAGCCTGAAGGGCAAGTTCCACGGTGTAGCAAGCTACGTAACAGCTAAGTCTACTATCCAGCAGGTACCGTTCGTTACACGCTTCAACCTCGGTAACGGTCTTACATTCAAGAACGAGGGTGAGGTGGCGTTCAACCACAAGTGGCACAACATCGCTACTCAGGACTTCCTGCCGACATGGCGTTGGTGGATTGTTGACGGCAACGAGAGCGCAAAGAGCGGCAACCTCGCTCAGGCTGAGCTTACATGGGACGACGCTTACTGGGGTGGCTCTTGCCTCCGCTTGAAGGGTCAGACAACAACATCTCGTGTAAAGCTCTTCAAGACCTTGCTCAAGACAGAGCCTTCATACAACATCTCTCTTACATATAAGATGAGCAACGAGCTCGACACACACGCTAAGTTGTTCGTAGCTCTCAAGGGCAAGCTCACAGAGTACAAGGAAATTGCTATCCCTGCAGCTGAGAAGTTCGGTCAGTGGACAACATTCACCACTACTCTCGACAAGCTCGGTCTGAAGTCGGGCGACGAGATTGCAATGATCGGTATCCGCCTCGACAACACTGCCAAGGACTACAACATGCTCGTTGGTGAGCTCGCAGTTCGCAATCCGCAGCAGAAGTTTGCTCCTGTAGCTCCGAAGATCAAGGAGATTGAGGTGCTCCGTGGTAAGGACAAGACTTGCGACTTCAAGATTCGCTACGCTGCCAAGGAAGAGACCGGCGGCGAGAAGACATACAACGACGAGGTAGATACATGGTACTACGAGATCTGGTTCCAGCAGAAGGGCGAGAAGGAGCAGTACCTCACAGCTACAACATCTTGGGCAGCTTACGTAATCGACGCTCCGATGGTAGCCGACCTCGAGAAGCGCGACTGCCGCTTCGGTGTACGCGCCGTTTCTCCTGACGGTCAGCAGAAGAGCGAAATCTCTTGGAGCCAGTACCAGACAGTAGAATACGACACACCGTCTACAGAGGTAGCTATCGACCGCCAGGTTATCAAGCCGAACGAGCAGTTCAAGGTTTACTACGAGGACCAGTTCGCACCGAACGCTCAGTCGTTCCGTCTGCTCAACGCACAGACAGGTGCTCAGGTAGGCGAGAAGTACTCAAATTGCAACCAGTTCACAACTTCTTTAGCAGAGGTTGGCGTTTACGACCTCGAGGTTGTTAACGATAAGGGTGCAAAGGAGATATTCCGCGGCAAGGTAATCATCTCTCCGGAGAAGACAGGTGCTGTGCCGGTTGTTGAGACCGTAACTGCTGACAAGGAAACAGCTGAGACAACAGAGGAGATCAAGCTCAACTACACATCACGCGACGGTGAGGGTAAGGTGTCACGCGGTCTTGTTGTTAAGGATCCGAACATGCTCCTTATCCCGGCAGAGGTAACACTCGACGGCGGTAACAACACAAGCATGGCTTACTCTTACGCTCTCTGGGTTAAGGTAGACAACTATGCTCACGACAAGCAGGGTACAAACCTCATCCAGAAGAACACTATCTCTGACAGATGGCCGCACAACAACTGGGGTGACCTCTGGGTACAGGTTCGTCCGCAGATCAACGCTGGCGAGCACGGCTGCAACAGCAACCACCTTGCAAACGAGGTATCGTTCAACACCTTCGGCTGGACAGCTCACGACAACCCGAGAGAGTCGATGATGTCTACAGGTTACGCACTCAACCCGGGTGTTTGGAACCACATCGTTGTTACTCAGTCTTCTGACAAGCAGCAGAAGATCTACTTCAACGGCAAGTGCGTAGCAGGTCCTAACAACTTCTCTTCTTCTTCACTACGTGAGAATAGCACTGACAACCGCATTAATACTTCTGAGCACGCTAACGTGTTCATCGGTGGTGGCGGTGTTTACAAGGCAGGTCTGAACGCAACTATCGACGAGGTTCAGGTTTGGAACAAGCCTCTTACCGACGCTGAGGTAGTTCGCGCAATGCAGGGCTACGCAGCTAACGAGGTGCCTGAGGGACTTATGGGCTACTACACCTTCGAGGAGATGGACAAGAGCGACTCTACATTCGTCAACCTTGGTAAGGCAGGTGCTCAGTACAAGGCAAGAATGGTTGTGATGGCTGGCTCTGGCGGTGAGAACACTTCTACAGCATCTTACAAGACAGTAGGTGCTAACAACGAGGTGACAGGCTATCCTGGCATCGACGGTACACTTGAGGTGAAGACTTCACACACATGGCAGCTCAACGGCGGTCGTATCTCTTCTGAGGCCGACAAGGCTGCTGTTGTGACATTCGCTCGTCCGGGCGAGTATGAGGCAGGCGTTAAGCTCACCAACTTCTGGGGCGAGTCTGAGAAGGCACTTCAGAACGTACTCGTTATCACAGGTGTTGACGCAATCAACGACGTTAAGGATGCGGCAGGCTTCTCTGTTTATCCTAACCCGTTCGTAGAGAGCGTAAACCTCCGCTTCGCTGAGGGTGGCTTCTACACCATCAACATCGTAAGCGCAGCAGGTGCAGTGCTCCAGAGCAACGACTTCCGTGCTGATGCCGGCGAGACAGTAAATGTAGCTGTTCAGGGTGGCAAGGGCATGTACATCGTACAGGTGCTCAAGGACGGCAAGCCGTTCAAGGCTCTCAACGTAATCAAGAAGTAATAACAACGAATAGCGAACCGGCGGGCGGTGCTGCCACGCCGGTTCCACCTATATTCATTTATTAAAAAACAAACAATGAACAACAAATCAAACGAGAAAAGCAGTATGGTGCTGAAAGCAGCCTTTGCGATGCTCGCAGCAGGTCTGCCTATGCAGTATGCGTCTGCTAATGGCAACGTGGCTCCTAATGCTTTGACACAGGCTCAGGGCTCTGTCGTTCAGGGTACTGTTAAGGATGGTACTGGCGAACCACTCATCGGCGTTAGCGTCGTAGTGAAGGGTGCCACTGGTCTTGGCGTAGTGACCGACATCGACGGTAACTACAAAATCAACGTTAAGGACAAGAACGCTGTCTTGGTGTTCTCTTACATCGGCTACACACCGCAGGAGGTAAAGATTGGCGGTCGTGCAAGCGTAGATGTAACCATGAAGGACGAGAGCTCAGTGCTCAAGGAGGTCGTAGTAACCGCCATGGGTATCAAGCGTAAGGAGTCTTCACTTACTTACTCTACACAGCAGGTGAAGGCTTCTGACCTCAACCGCGTACAGGACCCGAACGTTGCTAACTCTCTCGAGGGTAAGGTATCTGGTGTAACCATCACTCCGTCAGCAGGTGGTGCAGGTGGTGCTTCTAAGATTATCCTCCGTGGTAACAAGTCAATCCTCGGTTCGTCTACTCCGCTTATCGTTGTTGACGGTGTTCCTATGAACAACTCGCAGCGCGGCCAGGTAGGCTCAGGTGCAAACATGCTTACAACAGGCGTATCTGAGGGTAGCGACGCTCTCTCAATGATTAACCCTGACGATATCGAGTCTATCAACGTGCTGAAGGGTGCCAACGCTGCTGCTCTTTACGGTTCGGAGGCTGCCAACGGTGTCCTCATGATTACCACAAAGAAGGGTCGCGAGGGTAAGGTTGGTGTTAACTTCTCTTCTAACGTTACATTCGACACTCCGCTCACAACCCCGAAAATCCAGAACGTTTACGGTGCTTCCATCGACGAGAACGCTCACACAATGAGCATCAGCAGCTGGGGCGAGAAGTTGTCTTCACGTTCTAACGACCAGCTCATCGTTCAGACTCCGATGTACGGCGAGCACTTCGGCAATACAATGAACGAGGTACACCTCCGCAACCGCGCGGGCGACGACGTTGCCGACTTCTTCAAGACTGGTGTTACAACCAACAACTCTATCGCCCTCTCTGGTGGTACAGACAAGATGAGCAGCTACTTCTCTTATGGTAACTCTCACGCAAACGGTATGATTGATAACAACTCATACAACCGTCACACTTTCTCTTTCCGTCAGAACTTCAAGCTCTACGACCGTGCTACTATCGACGTGTCGATGAACTACATCCAGACAAAGACAAAGAACCGTCCTGGTGGTGGTATCACAATGAACCCGATCTACCACTTGTACATGATGCCGCGTAACATCGATCTCGGCTACTATCGCGATAACTACCGCGTTAACAACGCTTCTTGGCTCACAGGCTACCAGACATACTTCAAGCGTGAGGGCAGCAACTATACAAAGGTTAAGGAGCAGGGCACAGTAACAGGTCAGCCGATGCAGAACTGGGCTTACTCAGCTCAGGGCCAGAACAACCCGTACTGGCTTATTAACCAGAACTCAAGCGTAGCTAAGGAAGACCGTTTCTTCGGTAACGTGACTGGTTCACTCGACATCTACGACGGTCTTTCGTTCCAGGCTCGTTTGGGTATGGACTTCACAAAGTACGAGAGCGAGTCGAAGCGTTACGCTACAACATGGCTCCCGGCTTCTATGGAAGACCTCGGTCGCTACTGGTGGAGCTACTCTAAGACAACCGACCTCTACACCGACTTCATGCTTACTTACAACAAGACATTCGGCGATTGGGACGTTTCTGCAACAGCAGGTTATGTAGGCCACATCCGCAAGTCGTACGGTCATAGCAACGACGTAACAGCTACATATTACTATGGTGACCGCGAGCACCTCTCTACAATGGCTAACTACTTCTCTACAGCAGCTGGTGGCCCGGGCGCTACATCGCCAAGCCAGAGCTCTGACTGGAACAAGGGTGCTGTTGTAACAGGTCAGATTGGTTGGAAGGAAATGGTTTACTTCGATGGTTCATACCGTCGTGACTGGTACCGCGCCTTCCGTCAGTTCAAGGATCGTGGTACGCCTGAGGATTACGGCTACTTCGGCTTCGGTGCGAACGCTATCGTAAGCAACCTCGTTAAGCTCCCAGAGTGGTTCAACTACTTGAAGTACCGTGCTTCTTACTCAGAGGTAGGTAACTCTATCCCGGGTATCGTTTACGCTGGTGCTACACGCAACTTCGAGACAGGTGCGTTGGTTCCGTCTTCATGGGCTACCTTCAAGGATCCGCGTCCTGAGAAGACAGCTTCTTTCGAGACCGGTATCGAGGCATTGTTCCTCAACAACCGCTTAAGCCTCGACTTGACATACTACAACTCTACCATGTCTAACCTCTACATCGTTGGTACCAATGCTTCTGGCAAGTCTATCCCGATGAACTCTGCTAAGATTCGCAACCAGGGTATTGAGGCTACTATCGGCTACGACTTCAAGTTCGGTCAGCTCCGTTGGAAGACATCTTACAACCTCTCTTACAACGACAACAAGATCCTCCGTACAGCTTATGACGAGGAGACCGGTAAGGAGAATGTCATCGCTACATACGTAGGCGGTGTGCAGGTGCTCTACAAGGAAGGCGGCTCAATGGGCGACATGTACGTAACAGACATCAAGCGCGACGAGAACGGTCACTACGTTCTTAACGCTAAGGGTGGTTTGTCAATGGAGACAGAGTCGAGCAAGACATACGGCAAGTATGTAGGCAACCAGAACGCTAAGTGGCAGATGGGCTGGTCTAACACATTCACATGGAAGGACCTCTCTCTCTCATTCCTCATCAACGGACGTATCGGTGGCAAGGTGCTCTCTATGACAGAGTCGTTCCTCGACGCTGCAGGCTTGTCACAGCGCACAGCTGACGCTCGCCTCTACGCTGAGAAGAACAACATCTACGCTGACGCTATCTATGGCAACAACATCCTCGGTATCAAGCTCGACGACGGTTCTGGCCGCATCGTTCCTATCGAGTCTTACTACAACTCAGTTGGTGGTGTAACTCCTCAGGACATCGAGCGCTACCTCTACAGCGGTACCAACTTCCGTCTGCGTGAGCTCTCTCTCGGTTATACATTCCGCAACCTCTTCGGCCAGAACAAGAACCTGAGCCTCTCGTTCATCGCTCGCAACTTGTTCTTCCTCTACAAGGACGCTCCGGTTGACCCAGACGTATCGCTCTCTACTGGCACTGGTCTCGGTGCATTCGAGGTATTCAATATGCCGTCGTCACGTTCGTTCGGCTTCTCATTGAATGTAAACTTCTAAACCAATTCAAAAAAGTAAAAAAGAATTATGAAAAATTCAAAGATATTTGTTTACGCTGCGCTTGCGCTCTCTGCCTTCGGTATGCAGTCGTGTCTCGACTACGACACCCCGGGTGACGAGTTCAACGCAAACCAGACCATCGTGCCTCCAGTGATCAGCTCTGGTAAAGCAGATGTCATCGACTACGAGAAGGTGATTTCTGACGAGGGTGTTGCAGAGGCTATCATGGCACTTGACGATAACATCCGTACAGCTCAGACCGGTGTTTACGGTATCCGTGGCGGTAAGGACGGTGGTGCTCCTGAAGCACACGCTTACCAGTTCTGCTACACACTCGGTCCTGACAACTACGTACAGTACTTCTGCGTACCTCACTACGACTTCCCGTACTCTAACTTCACATTGCGTTCTACATACGACATGTGTAAGGGCTCTATCGGTGGTCCTGGCAGCGGCTTCTCTTCAGCTAAGCTCTACATCGCTCCGCTGTTGAACACAGAGAAGATCGACTCAGTTCCTGAGTTGAAGGCTATCTTCCTTACTCTCTTCAACTACTCGGCTATCGAGAACGCCGACCTCTTCGGTCCGATGCCTTATGAGGAGTTCAAGGCTCTGCGCGACAAGTCGCCGTTCGAGTACAACGACGTACGTACAATCTACTACGGTGTCAAGAAGAACCTCGACGACGCTATTGCTTGTCTGAAGTACTACAAGGACAACCGTTCTCAGGCTTACAAGGAGCAGCTGGCTAACGTAATGTACAGCTACCTCACTATCGTTAACGAGCCGTATTCAAAGACTTGGGAGGATATGGAGCCGTGGATCCGCTTTGCCAACTCACTCAAGCTCCGCATGGCTATCCACATGAGTGGCATCGAGCCGGAGACAGCTAAGACATGGGCAGAGGAAGCAGTTCGCGACGGTGTCATCACCGACGTTGACAATGAGGTTGCCATCTATCCTACATTCTCTGGCAAGGATCACCCGCTGGTTGAGATCACAGGTTGGAGCGACGCCGTTATGGGTGCTTCTTTCCTGAACCTGCTTGAGAACCTCGACCACCCGTACATGAAGTACCTCTTCACAAAGAACAGCGTAGGTCTTGCTAAGTCTCCGCAGGCTGTAGAGGGTTCTTCTTGCCCGGCTACCACACCGATGAACTCTGTATACGTAGGTATGCGTGACGGTGTTGCTCCTGGTGAGGGTCAGGCAGCAGCCAACAACCCGTACTGTGGCTACTCTATGCTCGACAAGGCTTACTTGGCTCAGACTCAGGCTCCTCTCTTCCTCATGAAGTGCTCAGAGGTTTACTTCCTCCTCGCTGAGGGCGCTCTCCGCGGTTGGAACATGGGCGGTACAGCTAAGCAGTTCTACGAGCAGGGCATCCGCAACGCTTCTCTCGAGAGCCGTTCGTTCATGGGCAACAAGTACAACGAGCTGGTTGACGAATACCTCAACGTTGAGGCTTCGAAGAACATCCCGTACGTTGACCCACAGGGTCTCACCCCCGACATGCCGAGCGTAACAAAGATCGGCGTTAAGTGGAATGAGGGCGATTCTCCCGAGACAAAGCTCGAGAAGATTATCACTCAGAAGTACATCGCTTCTTTCCCGTACAGCTACGAGTCATGGGTTGACCTCCGTCGTGTAGGCTATCCTAAGCTCTTCCCGATTCTCGGTGTAGCTGACGGCGACGGCACAATCGGCGCTGGCGATCCTTGGGTACAGACAAAGGAGAATATCATGCGTCGTATTCCTTGGGCTTCTGACGATCCTCAGACTAAGGAGGATATCGCTAACACTGGTATCCCAGCTCTCGGTGAGGGTGCTACGGATACTCAGGGTCAGCACCTCTGGTGGGATAACGGAGCTTCTAACTTCTAATCCGCACGTTTAGATTTGTATATATAAAGAGGGCAGGGTTCCGGCTTCGGAACCCTGCTTTTTTTGTTTAATAGGTCCTAATCCCAAATTTATATATAACTTTTGGGATTACAATCCCAAATTTATATATGATTTTTGGGATTAGAGCAATTTTTCGAGATGAAGTGGAATTCACGTCGTGCCAACACTCAATTTCCTTCTTCGTTCCTAACGGCGTATGATGTGAAGGAAAAGGCTGTGGTGACTCCCGAGAACTGGATGGAATGGGTTGTGTAGGGTGCTATAAAGCTATAAATAAAATCGAGTAGGCGAAAATATCTACCATATCTTCCATCCGGCGCACAACGTGCTGTGTATCAGCGAAGTAATGCCTGGGAGATACCTGAACAATAGGGGTTATCTTCCAGCCTATCTTCCAGTTTGTCTTACATCCGTCTCTCGACATTTTGCCGTAGCGTGGCAACCTTGTTGTCGTAGCGTGGCAATCTTGTTGTTGTAGCGTGGCAACCTTGTTGTTGTGGCGTGGCAATCTTTAGGGGGTGCAGCGGTCCCCGCTGCACCAACATAGCTTCAGATAAGAATCTCCCACGGAACACGTAGAACCCACAGAACCTTCTGGCAGATAAGAGCCTCCCACAGATTGCACAGATGTACACAGATTTTTCTTCTCCGCCAGTCGTTTCTGTGTGTTCCGTGAATTCTGTGGGAAGATAGTTTTGTGGCTGGAGGTGTGTCAAAACTCCCTTATTCTAAAAAAATCACAAAGCCCTGACTT
>ERZ791879.1101-NODE-1101-length-13996-cov-3.232623_pt1 | contig 13996 bp, 10 predicted proteins | sample MGYA00510162_ERZ791879 | MGnify/ENA primary metagenome ERZ791879 (study PRJEB30046, sample SAMN00792113) | human gut metagenome | study: EMG produced TPA metagenomics assembly of the A metagenome-wide association study of gut microbiota in type 2... | reverse complement strand
ATAGGGCGGAGTTTTGTCTATGGCTTCTGTCTTTGTTAAACTGGAGGAATTAAATTAAAAAATAGCTATTTTACTCTGGCTTTTTTCACTGTACTCCATGCTCCAGCTTTTCCATTTTTACTGATAGCTCGTACTTTGACAAAATAGGTCTTTTTGCTTTTTAATTTTTTTAATGTGCCATTTCCTGTTTTCACTGTTACAACCTTACTGCCTTTAAAAGATTTTTTTGTACTGTACATAATCTGATATTTAGCGGCATTTGCTACGGTTTTAAAGCGAACGTTTAACTTCTTCTTTTTGGCTTTTAAGGAAACACCGATTACCATCTTTACTGTTTTATTTACTGTGGTGGTATTCTTATTTGCAGAAGTTGTTTTTTGTCCGGCGAAGGAGGTGGATAAGTGGTAGACGCAGCCTACCGGAGTTCCAAAATAAGATGACATTTCTATATGAATATAGTATGTCGTCCCCTTCTTTACATTAAAGGAAATAGAACCTGCTGTTTTTATTTCATCCTTCCTCACCAATGCCTCGTCCATATTCTTTGCTGAATAGACTTTCATCTCCCAGCCATGACCAATATCATCCATATCTGTATCAGAATCACACTTTAATGTTGCTGTAATCTTTCCAGTTCCTGTTGCAGTTACTTTAAACCAATCTTCATCTTCGTCTTCGAAAAGAGTTCCCTGATATTTTTTTCCAATTGAAATCACATTGGCTCTTCCAAAAGTATTATTATTTTCCTGTTCCCAGCTATTACCAGAAACCACATCTGCCTTTATATTAAAAGGTGCTGTAGGATCAGCGCCAAAACTTGAGTTACCCGTTACTTCTATATAATATGTTCCCTTTGCCAAAACAAGTTTTTTTGTAGTCCTAGTTCCTGTAATTTCTGTTTCTTTTATGATTGGTTCTGATAAATTATTCTTATCATAGATATTTAAATCCCATCCATACCCTATGTTATCTGTATTAGCAGAATCATCTAACTTGAAGGTGATTCTAAAGTACCCCCTGTTTGTCACTTTCACCTGAAATAACTTTACATCATATGCATTACTTAACCTTGCCGTCCTATACTGCCCCCAAGTCAGCACCGGTGAATTTTTCGCATCGTTCATTGAAAAGGCAAATACTTTTGTTGGTTTAATTAAGATAATCAGTGCCAGAATGCCTAATGCACATATTATATTTCTCGTTATGTTTATCGTTCTCTGTTTCATACTTTGTATCCCTTCTTCTCGTATCTGTTCTGTATTCATATTCGTTTTCATTTTTATTGCTGTTTTGTTTATCGTTTTTTAATTATCTTTGCTTTTGACCATGCGGAATATTTCTTTCCTGCTTTTGTTCTGATCTGCACATAATATTTTTTATTTTTCTTTAGTCCTTTGATTGTGGCACTTGTTTTACTGTTTTTGTATGTAATGTACATTGCCTTTTTCATATTTTTTTGTGTAGAATAGCGAATCTGGTACTTGTCGCATTTTACTTTTTTCCAGCTTATTTTTGCGGACTTTTTAGAACGTGCAATTTTTTTAATTACTGTGCTGTTTACTTTATTGGTTGTGTTATTTGGCTTATTTATGGAACCATTTGGTTTATTGGTTGAATTGTTTAGCTTATTTGATGATGTGGAATCTTTGAGATAAGCGTACCTATATCCATGATCTTTTACCTCTTTTTCAGCACTGCTTCCTTTGTGAACCCAGAATAAAACATCTTTCAATCCTTTATCATCTCTATCTGGTAAAGCAAAAATAGTGTCTGGTAAAACGATTTCTTCTACTCCTGTATCATTAAATGCATCGTAATCAATCTGGACAACATCACCTGTTACCTTTCTGTCATTATAGTTTATAAAAGTGATTCTATCTGGAATAACGACCTTTTTATCATGTCCATGATAGCATGTGATAATAGTATATGGATCTGGGTCTTCCATTTCATGTTTACGAACACCAAAGTCTCCGACTAATGCATAATCATGAGAGCATTTTTTCTGCTGCGTCGCTGCATTTACCGGTACCGCCGCTCCAAATATCTGTGTGAATCCCATTACCATTGCAAATATTATTCCTACTATTTTTGTTCTTTTACTCATGCTTCCTTGTCCTTTCTTTTGACACATTTACAAGTTACATATATATGAACATCCCCAAGATGTTATTCTTTTTCTGTCTCTATGAAATCCTGATAGGTTCGTGGATCATGTTTACTTCCGCTGCGATTACAATAACGGTAAATACAATCCATCATATAGCCCTGTTCATTGACATACTCTCCGAGATCAGTCTCTATATATTGCACTTCTAACATGTAAGTTTTATTGCCGTCTGATGCAATAATATCTGTCTCAATCTGTCCGCGGGTCTGATTAAGATATCCGCTAAAATAAGTATATGTCCAGCCTGAATCGCTTTTGTTTGGCTTTATGTTTGGGTTTACATTCATCAATGTACTTGTTATGTTATCGTACTGCTCCTGAACAGAATTCCCATCTCCTAAGACTTTTACATTCATCGTACATTCGTTATTTTTCTCATCCACTGCCCAAAAACTATAGTTATCCCCGTCTATACTTCCTTTTTGGAAAAATCCTTTTGGATAGGCAAAAGTAAATTTACCGTCTATAGAAATTTGTTTATAATTATTTAAATCGGTTACGGAAGAATAACTTCCTGTATTAGAGTCTGCAACGCCTTCTAAGGCTGCGCTTTCCGCTTGTGATGCTTCTTCTGATTTAGCCGTTGTTGCAGATGCCGCAGATGTTGTAGCTGCATTGGCAGTTTTTGTTTTGCCGTCATCTTCACTGGACTGTTTAGAAAAACTCATAGAAGCATTCCACTCTGTTGTCGCCTCTTTTGCATCTGTGTCTTTATCTTTCTCTTTTATCTCTTTACTCTTTTTCTCAGAATCTGCTCTCGCATTCTTTTTTTGCGTCTGAACGGCTGCTGTATTTGTACTTCTATACTTTTGAACAACAAATACGGATGCCCCTATCAACGCAATCAATACGATTCCCAATGCAACGGTTAGTCCTTTAAATTGCTTTTTGGGTGCAGGACGCATGTTGTTTTGCATAGCGTTCTGAGCCCCACAGTATAGGCAAAATTTGGATTCTTCCCCATTAAACTTTCCGCATGCCGGGCAATACCAGCCTTTATTTTTCTTCTTTTTCATTTTGTCCTCCTACTTGTATGGTACCATATCTACTTTCTCACAAAGCTCTTTAACTTCAAGCCAGAATTACCGTCAAATCCCATTGCCATTGTGCATTGATCTCCTGCACCTTCCATCTCAAAAAGCTGGAAATCTAACGTTAGATTACCTTGCTTATCCATCTTCAGACTTTGCTTGATTTTCTCTTCCGTACCCTGTAACGAATATGGAATATCGCCGTCCTCTTCGAATGTAAATGTGATTCTGTCACCTTCTATATTCACCGCACAGCCATAAGTCTGATCTTCACCCGCATAATTTTTAACGTCATCAATCGTTCCGTTATAACTTACAAAGTTCAGGTAATCATTAAATGCAGATTTTTTAACTGTTACAGAGTTAGCTGTGGTTGCCTCTACATCATCTTCAGAAAATACAGGATAAGAAACTCCCATATCCTCTTCCATATCATTGCTGTTCATAATGTGATACCAATATACAGAATCAATAAGTGCTGTCATTTTATTAGCATCAGATATTTCGCTGATATTTCCACTGAGTTTATTACCATTTGCTGTGTACTGCTTTCCGAGTACCGCTGCCGCTCCTAATATTTTATTAAAGTTATCCGCCTTTAATTTCACTTCTACCTTGCTTAGCTGTGCTCCCAGCGCATTATCTGCCGGTGAAATAACTGCGGAATATACCTGTTCCGGTGTTTCATACACATTATCTACAAAAAACAGTTCCATATCCCCATTATCTAAAGGTCTTTTTAAAAGAATATTTACGGATTTCATATCATCCGCATTAGGATATAGATCATTGGCAGCTACAACTCCATTCTTACAGGAAAAATTATCAAATATCTGATCTTTTTCACCGTATTGTGTGCTTAACTTTTCTAACCCAGTTTCGCATCCTAAAAATTGTTTCATTTTGTCAAAAGCAGATTCCTGTACTGAAATACTTCCGCCTTGATTATCAGCTTTTGTGTCTTTCACCTGATCTTTTGAAACGACATTCCAGATTTCTGAGTCTCCCTCATTGCTGCTATTGCTGTCATACATAAGCATCATTGAAACATCTACGGCATCTCTTAAACTCTTCTCCTTGTTATCCTGAACCAACGTATTAGAGTTAACCGCCAGGGTCAGCATCTCTTTTACAAAAGCTTCATTATTATTAACAAACTGCTTAGATGAACCTTTCGTGTTCTTTCCTGCACTACCTTGATTATCCGAAGCTCCTGAAGAATTCTGTCCATTTTGTTTATTGGACTTATCTTGATTATTCTGTCCATTCTGCGTCTGTGTCGTCTCTTTCTTCGCCTGATGATTTTTAATCATTCTTCCACCAAAGAATCCCGCTGTTCCTATTACTGATGCCGTAATTCCACCAGCCAATATTTTCAAAACAGTTGCTTTAACAGCAGTTCCAGAAGCCTTTCCTGCCATCGCTCCAGGAACTTTTGAAGCAGGATTTACTGCTCCTTTTGCTTGCCCGGCCCCGTTTGCGGCTGCCATATTCTTTGCTTGCTGTAAAGCATTTTGCGCCATAAAATTCTGTGCTTTTTGTAATGCGAAATAATCTCCTTTTGCACTGCAGTCGTCTCTGGAAATAATCCATAAGAAGAACGCCAGTGGTGCCATTGTAAATGTGTAAAGACTTCTTTTTTGCATGTCGGTAACTTTTTCAATCCATTATATAACCGGCTCTTTACCGTTCCCTCACTGATATTCAACCGTTCTGCGATTTCTTTAATCTTCAGTCCCTCACAGTAAAATAACTGTATACACAAACGCTGTGACTCACTAAGCTCCTGCATGATTTCATCTAAGATTCTTTCACGCTCTGACCGTTCCAGTTTCGCTTCAGGATTAATATGAATATTTTCATCCACCATTTCTGAGAAATATCCTTCTTCTTCATCTGGAACAAATTCTTTATTCCTCGCCAGCTTTCTTCCATAATCGTAAATTCGGTTTCTCACCAGAGTATTAAACCATGCACTAAAACTTCCTCTTTCTGGGTTATACTGTCTGATTTTCCTATAAAGTAAAAGATAAATTTCCTGTACACAATCATCTATCTCGGAAACATTTACCGCAAATATTTTCCTGACTTCATTCAGTACCCAGCTATAAGTATCTGCATAAATGTAATTAAATGCTTCCATATCTCCTTCATAAAATCTTTCCCCATAGATATCCAGCATTCTGACAAGCGGCGCTCCGCAACTCCCACAAAATCTGCTTCCCTCTGGATATTCTTTCTTGCAATTTCTACAATACATTTCCCCGTTCTTTACCTCTTATACAATCCTTCTGATGCCTCTACATTGTGTGCTTCCACATCTGTTTCAACCTTTTGGTTAAATAATTCCTCTATTGACTTAAAGCCTTTCGCCCAATATGTACTATCACCAATCACTATATCATATCCTTCTCCGCCTTCTGTACTAAATAAGCTTGACTCATATGGAGAATGATACTCTCCTAAATCTACCACCGCTTTACCGTCAACCATTTTGGCATCTGTAAAAGAAATATAACTATAGTTTTCTATCTGTTTACCGGCAATCGTGCTCTTAGCTTTAAATACTACGATTACTTTATTATAATATCCTCCATCAATCTCTTCCTTTGCCGTTAACAAATAAGTCCCTATCGGTGTAAGTTCTACCGTTCCATAATCAGAATTCTGTGCCGCATAACTCATTGCTGCATCCTGTGCCTGTTTCACTATAGAATCCATGATATCTTTATCTATCTGCTCCAGCTTTATAACATACTCCTCTAATCCCTTTACTGTAAATGTCTTACTTTTGCTTTTTGGAACATATGCTACATCTTCATTATTTGAATCACTATCAATTGTAACAGTAACTTTATCCCCGTTACTTAAGCCTTCAGACGGACTGCATGTCATACTTATTGTTTTATTATCTGGAAGTGTATTACTAACCTCTGAACTTACTTTACCATACGGTGCAACCCCTTGAAGCCCCAAATCCTCCAGAGTCATTCCATCAAAATAATCTATAGTCTCTGCATCTTTTAATCCCTTAATTGTAATTGTTTTTGAGGAAGGAGAAAAGCGGATTCCCATCTTTTGAAAAAATTTTTTATTATTGCATACCAAAGTAAGCTTTACTTTATCTCCATTTTTTAATTCGCCCTGAGTTCCTTTTTTTATATCTACTGTTACATCCAGATTACTCTCTAACTTATCCTCTAATAAATATTCATAATCATCTTCCTCATAAGCTTCGGCTAAAGGATAATTTTTAAAATACTCCTGAACTTTCTCCTGTATCTTGCTATCCTTCATAATATCTTCTGCAAACTGTTCATAATCTATATTACCGTCACATCTTCCATGTCCATTAATACTAGATTCCAAATTTACATAATTTGCAAAATCAAAAGACTTTCCTCTCCCCAAAACGAAACCAATAATTATTAATAAACATATAACTCCTGCTGCTACGCCAGTAACCTTTTTATTATTCTTAAAAAAATTGACCACTTTTAACGCCGTATTCTTCAGCTCATCCGTATTTAGCTTTTCTTTATTCAGCGTTTCCTTATTTAACTCCCCTTTCTGAATCCCTGGCTCTTCAAAAAACTCTTGCGCATTGTCCACTACTTTCGTTCCACAATATGGACAAAAGCTCCCTTCCTGTATTGTCTTTCCACACTTTGTACACTTTTTCATATGTTTCCTCTCTTTCCGCTGCTATAATCATAAATTCCGTGACAGATTATAACTACTTCTGTTATTATAATACGTTTATTTGTGCTCTGTAAAACTTGGAAATTTCTTCACATTTTCCCTTTTACAACAACCTCCTTTTCTCAATTATTTTCCCCTTTCACTCCCTTATACGCTCCAAAAATGAAAAGGTTCATTATTTTTTAAAATTTTTTTATTTCATTTTTTTGGTGCAAAGGAGACGAAGCCATAGAGAAAACTCCGCCCTATTTGTGTCTTTCGTCGCTGCAGGTTGAATATTCGCTTATGCGCTCGTATCCAACCTTTGCTCCCAGGCCACAAATAGGGCGGAGTTTTCTCTATGGCTTCTGTCTTTGTAAAATATGACTTCTATACATTCTTTTTTATACAACAAAAAAAGCACCATCCCCAGGTCTAAATCCCAAAAACGGTACTTTGTAATGCGCCTTCAGGGGCTCGAACCCTGGACACGCGGATTAAGAGTCCGCTGCTCTACCAACTGAGCTAAAAGCGCATATCCTTGTGTTTTGTTTTCGTATCTCTCAACGACAAGGACTATTATATAACAACCTTTCATAGATTGCAAGCATTATTTTTTATTTTTCAAGTATTTTTTTAAGTACAATCGCAGGTCCATCTTCATCATTTGATTTGGTGATGTAATCTGCTTTTTCCTTTAATACTTCCATTGCATTTGCTACGGCAATTCCAATATGTGCATACTCAATCATCGCCACATCATTATCGCTGTCTCCGATAGCCACTGTATCCTCCTGTAGAATATGATACTTCTCAGCAAGAATACGGATTCCTACATCTTTGTTACAGCCATTCGGAAAAATTTCCATATTATATTCACTAGGAAATGTTACAATAAGTTCTTTATTCTCTGCTGTTTTCGCTGCAAATTCTCTTAACTCCTGTGGATCTGGAAATGCAACATGTATCTTATTGATACGCATTGTTCCACGGCGCAGAAGCAAATCATAGGACAGGCCAATTACATCTGTAGATAACATACTGTCACAGAAATCTTTTCCCATCTTAGTATCATAAATAATCGGAGCTGTATCTTTTTCCACATAGGCATCATTGTCACAGTAAAGTTCTATAAAACCATGTCTTTCCTTTACTTCTTTATAAATATTATAAACCAAATGCTGTGGTATCTTGCAATTGTGAAGCAATTCCTCTGTCTGAATATTTCCAACCAATGTTCCATTTGCACAGATGCAGTATTTTACACCTTCGATATCCTGCACTTGATTCTTAATACTTCGAAAACTTCTTCCTGATGTTGGAACTACCATAATTCCATTCTTTACTGCTTCCGCAATTACTTCTTTTGAATAAGAAGAAATCGTACAGTCAGAATGTAATAATGTTCCGTCTAAATCGATTGCTACAATCTTTTTCATAAATAAAATCCTTTCATTTATCGTAAAGTAAATTATTTGCCATTTAAAATTCTGCATACCTCTGAAATGCTCTGGCAGAAATTACACAGACACCGCCAGATTCCTCTATTACAAAGGCTCTTTCGCTGAATATTCCAGCACATTTTTTCTTTAAAATTCATAAAATTCCACCCCTGTTTTATCTTATGATAAAGACAGGAAATGTTGTTATTTATCTTCCTGTAAAAAAATCTGAAGCATACAAATCGGATTACCCTTTGCTACAAACTTTTCCTCATATTCTGTCATGATATTGCCCTCAACATATTCGCTGTGATGAAGGTCAAATGTAGATTTCTCAAGTGTCCATCCTGCTTCTTTTACTTCTTCTAAAGAAAAATCAAATAATGGTCTATTATCTGTCTTAAAGATAACTCTTCCCTCTTCCTTTAAAATGTTATGATAACGCTCTAAAAACTGTCTGGAAGTAAGTCTTCTCTTTGCATGACGGTCTTTCGGCCACGGATCTGAGAAATTCAGGTAAATCTGATCTACTTCACCCTTTTCAAATACATTCACAATATTCTCTGCATCCATTCGAATAAAATGAAGATTCTCTAAAGGATTCTCTTCCATTTTCTCTAATGCTCTGACCAAAACACTGGAATACTTTTCAATTCCAATATAATGAATCTGAGGATTCTTTTCTGCTAACTGCATAAGGAATTTACCTTTTCCCATTCCAATTTCTAACTGAATCGGCTTACCATCCTGGAAATAATCTTTCCACTGGCCTTTAATCTTCTCTGCGTCTTTAATTGTATATTCATTCGCTGCAATCTGTTCTCTTGAACCTTTTACATTTCTTAATCTCATTTAATTCTCCCCATCTATCTTAATATATTTTCTTCTATATCTATACGCAATTTTAGACATACAGTATTATTCTAATCGCTGGACATTATTTTTGCAATTAATTTTTGCTTTTTCTATGGAAGTAGGATACAATGAGAAGCAAGGTCTGAAATGACCGAATAGAACTCAAAGACTTAGCCCAATAGTATATCAGCATATTAATAATACTGCATGATAGAGCGTGTTTGAAAAATGCTCCCGGGCAAAATAAAAAGGAGATTTAACAATGAAACGAATACTTACGTTTATATTGACACTAACATTGGCCTTAAGCTTTTGTGTGAATTCCTTTGCCGCGGCAACTACTGCCACTGCTTCTGAAACGCAGACTGGCACTTCCGAGGCACAGACGGATACCTCAAAAACACAGGCTGGCACTTCCGAAGCGCAGACCGATACTTCAAAAGTACAGGCTGGTGCTTCCTATGGAATTTCCAATTTAAGCGGTGCACCAGATATCGTAGCAGAATCTGCTGTTGTCATGGATGCCAATACCGGAACGATTCTTTATGGAAAAGAGGCAGACACCAAGAGATATCCTGCCAGTATCACTAAAGTTATGACCGCTTTACTCGCTGTTGAAAACTGCAAAATGAGTGATGTTATTACTTACTCCAATGCTGCAGTTAACGGAATTGAGGCAGGTAGCAGTACCGCTGGAATTAATGTTGGTGCCAAGCTTACTGTAGAAGACAGTCTTTATGCATTAATGCTTGTATCCGCTAATGAGGCCGCTGCCGCTATCGCAGAGCACATTTCCGGTTCCACAACAGAATTTGCAAAGCTTATGACAAAGCGTGCCAAAGAATTAGGCTGTACCAACACACAGTTCAAAAACCCTCATGGACTTCCAAACGAAGAACATTACACAACAGCTCACGATATGGGCCTTATCTTAAAAGAAGCCATGAAGCATGAGGAATTCCGTAAAATTTCCGGAACCATTTCCTACACCTTAAAGAAAAGTGACACTTTAAAAGATACTTTAGAGCTGTGGAATCACGCTAAAATTCTTCGTGAAAACAGTGACTACTACTACAAATATGCAGAAGGAGCAAAAACTGGATTCACTCAGGTTGCCCTCAATACCTTAGTCACTTACGCAAAGAAAGATAATGTAGAACTTATCTGCGTCATTTTAAAAGACTACGGTGCAGACAAAAGCTACACAGATACTGCTAACTTATTCAAGTGGGCTTTTAATCAGGTAAAATCCGTAACTCCGCTTACTGATTTCAGTTTAAAAACTGCCATGACAGCAAATACCTCCATTGACTCTTCAAAGCTCGACCAGATTCAGCTTTTAAACTCTGTTTATGACAAAAACTTCTCTGTTCTTGTAAAAAAAGACTTTAATGAATCTGATTTAAAAACCGCTTTTAAACTCGATGAAGATAAAAAAACTGGCCGCCTTGGTTACATCGTAATCTCCTGTGATGGCAAAAAACTTGGACAGACAGAAGTTACCTATGACACAACTTCTAAACAGGGAAAAGCTTATCAGGAAGGCAAAACCGTAGACGATAACTTAAAAACTGCCCCTGTAGCATCAAAAAGAAAAGATGCTATACATAAAGGAATTGAATTCTCCTTGAGACTCTTAGTCGCAGTTATTCTTATTATCCTGATCATGCACCTGATTCACAGACATGAGCTGGAGAAACGCAGAAAAAATCGAATTTCTCGGAGGAAGAAGAAATAATTCTGGGTTGCAGCAGGAAAGGGAGACGCACACATTAAATAAAATAAACGATATTTGTGACTTTAGTCGCGGCGGTTTGAACACTCGCTTATACACGCTCGTATCCAAACCTTGCTCCGAGGCCACAAATATCGTTTATTTTATTTACTATATGCTGTCTTTGGCTGTTGGGGCAAAGGCAGAATTCAGTGAATTCTTGTTTGCTGCTGGAAATTTCTTTCTGCGTTTGAAAGGAATTTGGAGATTCTCTAGAAGGTTGTGATTTCATAATAGTTCTTTATCTATGTGATTTCTAAAGTGTTATTACTGAATGGATATTACAATAGTCTATATTTTAAGGATTTAAGTTATTATTCACCACATATAAGCTTTTACTTTTCTTATAGAAAAAAAGAACCGTCTGTTCAACGGTTCTAAGAGAGGAAAGTATGAAAAAAATCTATCAAAAAAATAATTCTTTGTTCTTTTGATGTTTCTATCATACTGAATATTTGTGAACAGTTTGTGAGAAAAAAATAAAGATAATCTGAAGAAATACTGTCGGGTAAAAGATATTATGTGAGAATTTCCACTTAATTTCCTAAAATCACAATCTCCTGAAGAATCCTCAAATATCCTCTCAAAGAAAAAGAAGTTACCCTGAGCAAGTATAAAATTCAACCTTACTTCAGCAGGCAAAGACAGCCTCCAGAGAATTTCATTCCCTGGAGGCGTCTCCCCTGCCTGCGGCAAATTTATTTTACTGGAACCAGAACTTCTTTTCCTCCCATATATGGGCGAAGTACTTCTGGGATTCTTACAGAACCATCTTCATTTAAGTTATTCTCAAGGAAAGCGATTAACATACGAGGTGGTGCTACTACTGTGTTATTTAATGTGTGAGCAAAGTATTTACCTTTTTCACCTGTTACACGGATTTTTAATCTTCTAGCCTGTGCATCACCTAAGTTAGAACAGCTTCCTACTTCGAAGTATTTCTTCTGACGTGGAGACCATGCTTCTACGTCGATAGATTTTACTTTAAGGTCTGCCAGATCACCGGAACAGCATTCAAGTGTACGAACAGGGATGTCCATAGAACGGAATAAATCTACGGTGTTCTGCCATAACTTATCGAACCACATCTTGCTGTCTTCTGGCTCACATACAACGATCATTTCCTGTTTTTCGAACTGATGGATACGATATACACCACGTTCTTCGATTCCGTGTGCACCTTTTTCTTTACGGAAACATGGAGAATAAGATGTTAATGTTCTTGGCAGTGTATCAGATGGTAAAACAGTGTCGATGAATTTACCAATCATGGAATGCTCACTGGTTCCGATTAAGTATAAATCTTCACCTTCGATTTTGTACATCATTGCATCCATCTCTGCAAAACTCATAACACCTGTAACTACGTTACTACGAATCATGAAAGGAGGTACACAGTAAGTAAATCCTCTGTCAATCATGAAGTCTCTTGCATAAGAAATTACTGCAGAATGAAGTCTCGCAATATCTCCCATTAAATAATAGAATCCATTACCAGCTACCTTTCTTGCGCTGTCTAAATCGATTCCATCAAATCTTTCCATGATATCTGTATGATATGGAACTTCAAAATCAGGAACAAATGGCTCGCCATATTTCTGAATTTCAACGTTTTCGCTGTCATCTTTACCGATTGGAACACTTGGATCAATGATATTAGGAATAATCATCATGATTTTCTTAACCTTTTCTCCAAGCTCTGCCTCTAACTTTTCAAGTTCTGCAAGACGCTCTGCATTCTTAGTAACCTGCTCTTTTACAGCATCAGCTTCCTCTTTTTTGCCCTGTGCCATTAACGCACCAATCTGTTTAGAAATCTTCTTTCTGTTTGATCTTAAATCATCTGCTTCCTGCTGAGTTGCTCTTCTCTGTGCATCTAACTCAATTACTTCATCTACTAAAGGAAGCTTCTCATCCTGGAACTTATTACGGATGTTCTGTTTTACAACCTCTGGATTTTCTCTGACAAATTTTAAATCTAACATTATCAATATCCTCCTGTTTTGTTAGAATATTCCCGAAGTCTTTCCCTCTTACTTTTGCGGCTAAGATTTCGAAAATACGTTAGAAAATATTCTGGGTTTCATTTAAATATTAATATCGACATAACTATCAAAAACTATTAATATTTTGCTTTAAATAATAAAAAAAGAACCCTTCTACCCTCACTCATGGGACGAAGAATTCCGTGTTGCCACCCAAATTGCTGTCCTTGCTAACATATTCAAATACATCTATATTATTTAAATATATCTGACACATCTCAAATCATACCAGAATACATCATAATCTAAATATATCAAAATGTATAAACATATAAAGCCATAACAGCCACTCATTGGTACGTTAAAGGATACCAGCCTTTGACTTTCATCAATGCTCAAAAAGTGGAAAGGTACTTCCGCCTGCTGATTCTCACCAACTATCAGCTCTCTGAAAAACATTCATACCGTAGCTTCTCTCATCGCAACGAATTAATATTCTTGCTTATTATAAAGCAGAAAGGAATTCTTTGCAACAATTATTTTTTAACTTCGGATTTTCCGCTGGCGAAGTTGACGAAACCTTGTCCGCCCATACTGCCTATTTGTGACTTTCGTCGCTGCGAGTAATAGTCTTCTATGAAAAGTCTCTCCTTAAAATAATTGATTTTGACTCAGTTGTAAAAAACACAAAGTCGCAAAATCAATTATTTTAAGGAGAGACTTTTCTAACATCAGATATCTTCTCGCAGCTCCCAGGTCACAAATAGGAAGTATTGGGATGCAAGGTTTCTGACAGTGGCCGCCGGAGTAAAATCAGAAGTTGGAATTCATAATTTCCCCAAAGCAATTTTGATCTGCTTTATAAAGTGTGTTGGTGAGGGGGATTAAAGCTGATATCTACTATTAAGATTTTAAAATCACTACCTCCCGACGCCTCCGCAAATTTCTCCCTGATTCCTAATCAAATTCTAATTCTTATAGTAATCCAGCTACAGATTCTCCAACAGCCAACAAACAGTCCGCAGAAAGAGAAATAACCTATATTTGTGGCCTGGGAG
>ERZ791879.1083-NODE-1083-length-14181-cov-9.498797_pt1 | contig 14181 bp, 10 predicted proteins | sample MGYA00510162_ERZ791879 | MGnify/ENA primary metagenome ERZ791879 (study PRJEB30046, sample SAMN00792113) | human gut metagenome | study: EMG produced TPA metagenomics assembly of the A metagenome-wide association study of gut microbiota in type 2... | reverse complement strand
GTAGCAAAAGACATTAACTGTAAGGTGTTATGTTATAGGTAGTTACGTGAAAAAAGAAAAAATGAAATATTAATTTGGAAGGACCATTGAAATTAAGCCGTAGAATTTAATAATTGATGGAGTAAAGTTGCGTAAAGAAGTTTTTACTGTTTGAGCGAATAGCGAGTTTAAAAACTTTAGCAAGCTTTACGGAATCAATTATATAAATTCTAGGTGAAAATTTCACGGTTACTGGAAAATAAATATTTCATTTTTTCGCTTCCACGTAACGAACAATTTAGCAGTTTTAGTGTAAAAGTAGCAGATATGTTTTATTGTTTGTAAAAAAAAACTTATGTATAATTTCATTATCGGAATATAACTTAGTAAAAGAAGGGGAAGAGTATATGTATAAGTATGGAAGAGGAATGTGGAAAACAATAGAAGATGGTAATGAATTATCATGGGTAGTTGGTAATGGAATTGGTGGATATGCTAACCATACTGTTGCTGGTGGAGCTTCACAGGCTTTTCATGGATATTTAATAGCTTCATTAAATGCGCCTGTAAATAGAAAGCTTATACTTACAAGAGTACAAGAGCAAATTATTATTAAAGATAGAGAGTATGATTTAACATCTCAACAATATATAGGAACTTCAAAAAATGGACAAGAGTATTTAGAACAGTTTATTTTGGATACGGTTCCAGAGTATAGATATAGAGTTGAAGATGTTTCTATAAATAAAACTATAGCTATGGAGTATGGACATAATACTGTTGCTGTATGCTATGAAATTGAAAATGGGAGTGAGGAAGCTAAATTAAATTTAGTTCCGTTATTTAATTATAGGGAAGCTGGAGAAACAAGCGAAAGATCAGAATTAAAATTCAATGTTAAGGTAGATGAAAAAACTTTAATATTAATACCAGATAACAATAAAGATATAAAAATAGAGTTTTATACATCAGAAGGAAATTATTATGATAGAAGTTTAATACCTACAAGTATGGCAACACCAAATTATTTAATAGAGGAAAATCATTTTTATATGATTGATCATAGAACTGGATTCTTAGGTGTAGATAATCATTACACACCATATGAAGTTCATATTGAATTAAAACCTTTTGAAAAGAAAAAGTTTTATATTAAGTGTACAATAGAAGGATTAGATGATAAATCAGGATTTGATATTGTAAAAGAATATAAAGTAAGGGCAGAAGAATTAGTTGAAAATGCAGATTTAAAAGATGATTTTGCTAATAACTTAGTTAAAGCAGGAGATCATTTTATTGTAAATAGAGAAAGTACAGGATTAAAAACTATATTAGCAGGACTACCTTGGTTTACAGATTGGGGTAGAGATACAATGATTGCATTTGAAGGTTTGACTTTAGTAACAAAAAGATTTAGTGATGCTAGAGAAATATTAGAGTCATTTGCTAAATATATAAAAAATGGATTAGTTCCTAATGTATTTCCTGATGCTAATACTGAGCCGGGATATAATACTGTAGATGCTTCATTATGGTATTTCCAAGCTGTTTATAAATACTTGAAGTATACTGGTGATTTAAGTGATTATAGGTTCATAGAGGAAAAAATATATCCAAAATTAAAAGAAATATATAAAGCTTATGCAAGTAAGACAGACTTTTCAATCGGTATGGATAGTGATGGATTAGTTTTTGCTGGTGGAGGACTCGATCAAGTTACTTGGATGGATGTTAGAGTTGGTGATTATGTTGTAACACCGAGACATGGAAAGCCAGTTGAAATAAATGCTTTATGGTATAATGCACTAAAGATAATGGAGGATTTAGCTAGTAAGTTTGGTGATGATAATAGTGAATATATAGAGCTTTCTGAAAAAGTTAAAAAATCATTTAATGATAGATTCTGGAATGAGGAAAAGAGTTGTCTTTATGATGTTGTAGATGAAAATGATGATAAAATAAGACCAAATCAAATTTGGGCAGTATCATTACCATTTTCTATTTTAGATAGAGAAAAAGAAAAAATGATAGTTAATACTGTGTATAAGCATTTATATGCTACTTATGGATTGCGTTCACTTTCATTTATGGATAAAGATTATAAGAAAAAGTATATAGGAAAACTATTTGATAGAGATTGTGCTTACCATATGGGAACAACATGGGGATTCTTAATAGGTGGATTTATAACAGCTTACTGTAAGGTAAATGATTATTCTAAGGAATCTATAGATAAAGCAAATTATATGTGTAAAGTATTCGAAGATACTATGAGAGATGGATGTATAAATGGTATAGCCGAAATTTTTGATGGAGATTTTGCATCTACTGGAAGAGGTTGCTATTCTCAAGCATGGAGTGTTGCAGAAGTATTAAGAGCATATACTCAAGATGTAATGCCATACTTAAACAAAAAATAATATAACTTATAAACCCTATTGAATATTTAAAGTAGTAATATTTCATAGGGTTTTAATTTGTATAAATATTATTAAATAATTATAAGTAAATAATATTATTAAAATATTAAACATATAACTAAGGTATATGCATAAGCAAATAAATTATATTGGAGGTAAGTTTAAATGGATAAGAATGAAAAAATTCTATTAGGAACGGCATGTTTTTTGGCGGGGGCAGTAGTAGGCTTTTTAATATCACCTATTAAAAAAGGTATCTATTGTGGTAATAATAGTGGAAATAATTATGGGGATAATGATGCAGAGAATAATACTGCTGATAAAGATGAACTAGACAAAGTTTTAGATGAAGTTTTAGATGAAGTTAATGAGGCAATAAACAATGCAACAAAAGAAAAAAATGAAGAAGTAGTAGATTAATAAGGTATGTAAAGAGCTTACAATATATAAATGTTTATATATTGTAAGTTTTATAAATAATAAACAAATTTAAAATATTAACAATATATATATTTAAACAAATAAGTATATTATAAGATAAATATTGTGATAAAATATAAAGGATAAGTAAAAATATCATTATAAAAAATTAGAGAAAAGAGGGGGAAGGGAAATGAGAAAGTTTGATTTAAGTTATTTAGAGAATTCAGAGATTTATGAAGTTAATAGACTAGAATCTAAATCTGATCATAAATTTTATAGAAATTTAGATGAACTATTAGAAGATAATTCTTCTTTTAAAATAGAATTAAATGGAGATTGGAAATTTCATTATAGTAAGAACTTGGATGGGATAATTAATAATTTTTATGAAGAGGATTACAATACCGAAAGTTGGGATAATATAAAAGTCCCAGGACATATTCAACTTCAAGGATATGATAAACCACATTATGTAAATACTATGTATTCTTGGGATGGACATGATGATATTCTACCTCCATTAGTTCCAAAAAGATATAATCCTGTTGGATGTTATGTAAAAGAGTTTGATATATCTTCAGAATTTCTTGGTAAACCATTACATGTTTCTTTTGAGGGGGTTGAAAGTGCTTTCTATTTATGGTTTAATGGTAAATTTGTTGGATATAGTGAGGATAGTTTTACTCCAGCTGATTTTGATTTAAGTAGTTTATACAAACAAGGTAAAAATAAATTAGCTGTGATGGTAGTTAAGTTTTGTAGTGGAAGCTGGCTAGAAGATCAAGATTTTTGGAGGTTTTCAGGAATATTTAGAGATGTGTATTTATATACAAGGCCGGAAACACATATAAATGATATTTTTGTCCATACAAATCTTAAAGATAACTATAAAAAATGTGACTTAGATGTTGATTTAAAAATTGAAGGAAATTTAGATTCAGTTATTAAAGCTACATTAATAGATAATAGCAATAATAAAATTTTAGAAAAAACTCAAAGTATTGAAAGTAATACATTAAGCATAAAAGAAGAGGTAACAGATATAAAGCTATGGAGTGCAGAAGAACCAAATCTTTATACTTTGCTAATAGAGATTTTAGATAAAAGCAACAATATAATAGAAGTTATACAACAAAAGGTTGGATTTAGGGCTTTTGAAATGATTAATAATATAATGCATATTAATGGGAAAAGAATTATTTTTAAAGGCGTAAATAGACATGAGTTTAGTTGTTATACAGGAAGATGTATTAGTAAAGAGGAAATGCTTTGGGATGTTAAAACAATGAAGAGGAACAATATTAATGCAGTTAGAACTTCTCATTATCCAAATCAAAGTTATTTCTATGAATTATGTGATGAGTATGGGCTTTATGTTATTGATGAAACAAACTTAGAAAGTCATGGTACATGGCAAAAGATGGGGAAAATAGATTCTAAATGTGTTGTTCCAGATTCAAAGAAAGAGTGGAGAGAATGTGTTTTAGATAGAGCAAAATCTATGCTAGAAAGAGATAAAAACCATCCATCGATAATTATTTGGTCTTGTGGGAATGAAGCCTTTGGTGGAGAAAATATTTATTTAATGTCTGAATATTTTAGAAATACTGATAGTAGTAGATTAGTACATTATGAAGGGGTATTTAATGATAGGAGATATAATAACTCTTCTGATATGGAAAGTAGAATGTATGCAAAAGTAAAGGATATAGAAGAATATTTAAACAACAATCCAGAAAAGCCATTTATGTTATGTGAATATACTCATGCTATGGGAAATTCTAATGGCGCAATGTATAAATATATAGAGCTTGAAGAGAAGTATCCAATGTATCAAGGTGGATTTATTTGGGATTTTATTGATCAAGGATTAATGACTAAAGATATTTATGGAAAAGATTATCTAGCCTTTGGTGGTGATTTTGGAGATAGGCCTACAGATTATAACTTCTGTATGAATGGAATTATTTATGCGGATAGAAAAGAATCACCAAAAATGCAAGAAGTAAAGTTTAATTATCAAAATATAAAGATAGATGTTAATTTTAATTCTGTAAAGATAAAAAACGATAATTTATTTATAAATTTAGATCAATATGATATTATTTGGGAATATTTAAGAGAAGGAAATGTTATAGAATATGGAAAGTTAAATATATACCTTGAAGCAGGTAATGAAATTGAGATAAAGTTGCCAATATCTAAGAAAAGTAATTTAGGTAATTACACAATAGATGTAAAAGCTGTATTGAAGAATGATACTTTATGGGCACAAAAAGGTTATGAAGTAGCTTTTGGACAAGATTACTATGAAATTTTAGATAATAATGAAGAATATGATGGAAAAATAATTATAAATGATTGTGATGTTAATTTTGGAGTAAGAGGACGAAATTTTGAAGTAATTTATTCAAAGAATTATGGCGGATTAATATCATATAAGTTTAATGGAAGAGAATATATTAATGAAATTCCTAAGCCTAATTTTTGGCATGCACCAACGGATAATGATAGAGGAAATTCAATGGCATTTAGATGTGCAATATGGAAAATAGCTAGTCTTTATGCTAAAGCTATAGATATAAAAATTTCTTATGATGAATATAAAGCAAGTATAACTTACACGTATGCATTACCAACAACTCCAGAAAGTAAGTGTAATGTAACATATACTACATTAGGAGATGGAAGTGTAAAGGTAAAAATGGATTATAAGGGAGTAGAAGGATTACCTAATATGCTAGATTTTGGAATGATGGTTAAAATACCTTGTGTATATGATAACTTAACTTGGTTTGGTAGAGGAATTGAAGAAAATTATTCTGATAGAAATAAGGGTGCAAGATTAGGTGTTCATAAGAATAAGGTCATTGATAATCTATCAAAATATGTTATTCCACAGGAGTGTGGTAACAAAACTGATTTAAAATGGGCTAAAGTTACGGATAATACAGGTAATGGATTGATGATAGCTGGTAATAATTTTGAGTTTAGTGCACTTCCATATACTCCACATGAGTTAGAAAATGCATATCATCACTATGAGTTACCACCAGTTTATCATACTGTTATAAGAGTATCATTAAAAAACATAGGTGTTGGAGGAGATGATAGCTGGGGAGCTATGCCCCACGATGAATATTTAATATCTTCAAATAAGGATATGAGTCTTGAGTTCACTATTAAAGGAATATAAAAGCATTTAAATTATAGACTTTAAAAAAGTTTTATTTATAAAAGGAATATCAGATAATGATATAGAAGATATTTTATATAGAATAGGTATAAAAAAAGAGGGGTTGGATTAGATGTCATTATTAATAAAAAATGGAGTTATAGTTACTGCTAGTGATAAATATATGGGTGATATTTTTATTGAAAATGAAATTATAAAGGAAATAGGTTTAAATATTACTAGAGTAGCGGATGAAATAATTGATGCTAAGGGGAAGTATGTTATTCCAGGTGGAATAGATATACACACGCATTTTAATTTACATGTAGGCAATGCTGTTGCTAATGATGATTTTTATACTGGAACTATTGCAGCTGCTTGTGGAGGAACAACAACAATTGTTGACCATATGGGATTTGGACCAGAAGGATGTAATTTAAAACATCAAGTTGACGTATATCATGAATATGCAGATAATAATGCTGTAGTAGATTATGGGTTTCATGGAGTTATACAACATGTTGATGATGAAATACTAAATGAAATGAAGGAAATTATTGATGATTGTGGAATCCAAAGTTTTAAGGGATACTTAACTTATGATTATAAAATAGATGATGATAAAATGATAAGGGTTTTTGAAAGATTAAAAGAATTGGGTGGAATAACAACAATACATTGTGAAAATCATGGAAGTATTCAATATTTAAGAAAGAAGTTTGTAGATAAAGGCTTCACAAGTCCTAAATATCATTGTTTAAGTAGACCAGTAGAAGCTGAAGGAGAAGCTGTAAATAGAATGATTAAATTAGCTAAAATAGCTAATTATGAAGGGTTATATGTTGTTCATTTATCAACAAAGGATGGATTAGAGCATATAAAAAAAGCAAGAGAAAGTGGACAAAATGTTTATGCAGAAACATGTCCACAATATTTATTGCTAGATGAAAGTAAATATGAATTAGAAAATAATGAAGGGTTAAAATATATAATGAGTCCACCACTTAGAAGTGCTGAGAACTGTGAGGCTCTATGGCAAGGTATTAGTGATGGATATATACAAACTATAGCAACAGACCATTGTCCATTTTCATTTAATAGAGATAAGCAGTTAGGAAAATCAGATTTTACTAAATGTCCTAATGGTGCACCAGGAGTTGAAGAAAGAATGGCATTAATTTTTTCCGAGGGTGTAATGAAAGAGAGAATAAGTATAAATAAATTTGTAGAGGTATGTTGCACAAATCCTGCTAAAATATTTGGGTTATATCCTAAAAAAGGAACAATAGCAGTTGGAAGTGATGCAGATATTGCCATAATAGATCCTAATAAGGAAGTTACTTTCACTACTGATAAACTTCATTCTAATGTAGATTATACAGCTTATGAAGGATTTAGACTTAAAGGATATCCTATATTTACAATATTAAGAGGAAAGATAATTTCTAAAGATGGAGAGTTTGTAGGAGAAAAGGGATATGGAAAGTATTTAAAGAGAAATAGAATATAAGTAAATCATTGACATATAAATAATATAATAGTATAATATGTTGGTCCTGTGAGGGAGTAGTTAGCATGTAAATGTGATTAGGTCAACATAATGGTTTTGAATAAAATCTGGCTTAATCTTAAATAACGAGACTCATGGATGCTTTTTTTGCATCCATGAATCTCGTTATTTTTTTGCATATAAGTAAAATTTTAAGAGAAAATAATAGTGAGGAGAATGATTATGAACATTATTACAATTGTACTTACAGCATTTGCTTTAGCAATGGATGCATTTGCTGTATCAGTTACTAAAGGAATGACTTTAAAAAATTTAACTAAGGGAATAGCTATAAAAATAGCTTTATTCTTTGGAGTTTTTCAAGCTGTAATGCCATTAATTGGATGGATGTTAGGAATAAGTTTTCAAGGATATATAAAAGCTATAGATCATTGGATTGCTTTAATATTACTATCAATTTTAGGTGGAAAAATGATTTATGAGTTTTATGATAGTCGTAAAGAAGCAGCTACAGAAAAAGAAGAGGCTGCAAATGAAGCAAGTACTACTTTGGAAGAGGAAGAAAAAAATAAAAGTGAATTGTCAAATAAAGAATTAACTACTCTTGCTATTGCTACAAGTATAGATGCTTTAGCTATAGGAATAAGTTTTGCATTTTTAAATGTTAACATAGTTTCTTCATCATTAATTATTGGGTTAATAACATTTATAGTCTGTTTTATTGGTGTTATTGCAGGTAAAAAAATTGGTGGAATATTTAAAGATTATGCTGAACTTATAGGTGGAATTATTCTTATTCTTATAGGTATAAATATTTTTAATGAGCATACAGGTTTTATAATGAATTTAATACACAACATCTTTTAGTAAAGTAAGCTGCCTTATAATGAGGCAGCTTAAATTCTTTTATAATAGTTTTTATAAATAAGTTCCGTAATGAATTTAAATGCATATATTAAATATAATTAATTTCTGAGGTTGGTATTTTGAGTAGTAGAAAAAAACAAATACGATACATTCCAGGATTAAGAAATTATAAATCAAGGAAACATAAAGCTAATAATTATAAAAAAACACATGGCTATAATTTAAGAAATAATTATAGTAAAAAAAATAATATATTGAGTAGAGTGTTAATTATATTAGGAATAATAGTAATGGTTATAGGTATTATAAATATATTTAAATATACAATTGTATATTCTCCTCTTAAATTTTTTGGAGCAAGTAAAGGAGGAGTAAGTTTTGCAGCAAGTACAATATTATTGTTTATTGGGATGATAATAATAGTATTTAAAAGAAAACATATATTGGGAGCAATTTTAATATTTGTAGGAATAATAAGTATAGTACTTTCAATATTTTTTTCTTTAAAAATGAGTTTATTACCAATTTCTCTTCTTAAAGCAATATTAATTTTTGGAGCTATTTTTGTTGGAGCTGCATTGATAGTCAAGGGTATGTTAGAATTTATAAGAAAATAATATTGTAATTCTATGTATATACAAAGTAAAATTTTTATTAGGTAGAAGAAAAGTTTGGAGGTATAGATTTGAGTAATATATTGAAATTAAAAAGAAAAGATGGAGTAGAAGTTCAAGCTGAGTTAAAAGAATTAAATATGTCTTATTTAGATAAAATTATGGAATTACAAAAAATAATAATAGATGGACTTGAAAATAAAGAGTTATATGCCGATACAGAAAGAGAAGAGTTTGAAGAGTATATAAAGAAAAATGGAAAAATAATTGGATGTGTTACAGAAGGTGACGAGCTTATTGCAATGGGAGTTTATGCTAAGAAGGGGCATGATAAATCAAACTATGGATATGACATAGGATTAGATGATGAAGAAGTATTAAAAGTGGGACAAATAGAATCTACTGTAGTTAAGGAAGAGTATAGAGGGAATAAGCTTCAAAAAATAATATGCAAAGAGTTAGAAAAAATTGCTGTAAAACAAGATACTAAGATGTTATGTGCTACAGCATCGCCATATAATGAATTTAGCGTAAACACATTTAAGAGTTTAGGTTATGAAATTAAAAAGGATAAGTTAAAATATGGTGGATTGAGAAGATATGTTTTAGCAAAGATAATTTAAGATTAATGCTTAAAAGAAGATAGTTTATCTTTTTTTAAGCATTTTTTATATTTTATAGACAAGTATGAGTAAAAGTTTATGATATAGCAAAAAATAATAAAAATGTGATTATAAAAATTAATTTAAATTGATGAGTTTTATAATTTAAAGGAGCATTAATATGATAAAAATAAGCTTAGAAGATGAAAGAAATTTAAGTATGTTAGTAGATTTTTATGAATTTACCATGGCAAATGGATATTTTAAAAATAATTTAAAAGATAAAATAGTTTATTTTGATATGTTCTTTAGAAAAAATCCTGATAATGCAGGATTTGCAATTGTAGCTGGTTTAGAGCAAGTAATTGAATACATAAAAGGTTTAAATTTTACTAAAAATGATATTGAATATTTAAGAGAAAGAAAGTTATTTAGTGAAGAGTTTCTGGAGTATTTATTAAACTTTAAGTTTACAGGTGATATTTATGCTATAGAAGAAGGAACTCCTGTATTTCCCAATGAACCCTTAATAACTGTTAAAGCAAAAGTTATAGAAGCACAGTTAATAGAAACAATGTTACTCTTAACAATTAATCATCAAAGTCTAATAGCTACAAAGGCAAATAGAATACGAAGAGCTGCAGATGGAAAAGAAGTATTAGAACTTGGAGCAAGGCGTAGTCAGGGATATGATGCGGCTATATATGGTGCTAGAGCCGCCTATATAGGTGGTGTAGATGGAACTGCCAATACTATTGCAGATGAAATATTTGGAGTTAAGGCTGTAGGAACTATGGCTCATTCATGGATACAATTATTTGGTGATGAGTATAAAGCTTTTGAGACTTATGCCAAAACATATCCGGACAATTGTGTTTTATTAATAGATACTTATAATGTTTTAAAATCAGGTATAATTAATGCTATTAAAGTTTCTAAAGATGTATTAGAGCCACAAGGAAATATTCTTAAAGGTGTTAGATTAGATAGTGGGGATCTAGCATATCTTTCAAAAGAAGTAAGGAAAATATTAAATATAAATGGACTAGAAAATTGCAAAATACTTGCATCTAATAGTTTAGATGAATATATAATAGCAGATCTTATGAATCAAGGAGCTTGTATTGATATATTTGGAGTTGGAGAAAGATTAATAACTGCAAAATCAGAACCTGTGTTTGGAGGGGTATATAAGTTAGTTGCAGTTGAGGAGGAGGGCAATATAGTTCCCAGAATTAAGTTATCAGAAAATATAGAAAAGGTCACAAATCCGGGTTATAAAACAGTTTGGAGGCTATTTGATAAGGATAATAATAAGGCTATAGCAGATGTATTAACATTAGGAAATGAGATAATAGATGATTCAAAGGACTATGAGATATTTGATCCTATATATACATGGAAGAGAAAAGTTGTAACAAATTATTATGCAAAAAAGATACAAGTGCCAATTTTTATTCAAGGAAAATGTGTTTATAAAACACCAAAGTTAGATGATATTAGAAAATATTCCTTAGAACAAGTTGAATCATTGTGGGATGAAGTAAAGAGGTTTAATAATCCACAGGGATATTATGTTGATTTATCAGAAAAGTTATGGAATCTAAAAAATGATATGATAAAAAATTTCAGATAAAATAGATTAAATTTATTAAAATGTTATAAAAATTTTTATATTTGAAAATAATTAAGAGCAATCTAATTTAAATTTATTTATTAATAAACAGATTGCTCTTAAATTTTATATATTTTTCATATAAATATAAAAAAGTCAATAGAATAAATTAAAATTTGTAAAAAATAATAAAAAATAAGAATAATGTGCTAAAAAATATGGAAAATTAAAGTGAAAAAATATATAATTTATTATGTCAAAATATATATTTAAATAGGCGGGGGATGTAAAAAAATATGCAGAGAAAAAAGCTGAAAAAGATAATTGCTATTTCTGGTGTGGTTGGAACTATTTTAGCTGTAAAAACTGTACCAGCTAGTGCTACAGAAGTAAATAGTGGAATATCAGTGGCTTCCATAAGCAAAGGACAAGTTGTCAATGTAACTTCAACTCTAAGAATTAGAGAGTCAGCAAGTACAAGCTCATCAGTATTAGGAACTATGAGAAATGGTAGCACATTTGATATCATTTCTAAAAGTGGAAGTTGGTATCAGATTAAGTACAATGGAATAACTGGTTATGTTCATGGAGATTATGTAAAAGAGATTGCAGCATCTTCGTCAATATCAACAAAAGGTAAAGTCTATAACGTATCTACTAATTTAAGAGTAAGAAGTGGAGCTTCTACAAGTTCATCAATATTAGGATATCTTACTAACAATACTGAAGTAACTATAGTTGGCTCAGAAGGTGAATGGTATAAAATACAATATAACAGCGGATACGGTTATGTAAGTAAAGAATATATCACAACTAATGTAAATTCAAGTAATAATACAGGAAGTAATAATACGGGAAATACTAGTTCTTCAGAAACTGAAATTAATAAGACTGGATACGTTTATAATGTAAGTAGTGGAGGACTTAGAGTTCGTAAAGAAGCATCTACTAGTTCAACTGTTTTAGGAACTTTATATTCAGGTAATTCTGTAAATATAGTAGGTGAAACAGGAAGTTGGTATAAAATTAAGTATAATTCATCATATGCTTATGTTCATAAGGACTATATAACTGAAAATAAACCATCTTCAGAATCAAGTTCAAATACTGGAAATAGTAGTTCAACAACTGATAGCAATAATTCATCTCAAACAATGAATGCTGTAGGAGTTGTTACAAATGTTTCTTCTAATCTAAGAGTAAGAAAGCAGCCTTCTTCAAGTGCAGTAGTATTAGGATATTTGCTTAATAATGAAAATGTTAATATAACTGGAAAAGAAGGAAATTGGTATAAAATTAACTTTAAAGGATCAGTAGGATATGTAAGTGCAGATTATATAAAAATATCTACTGGAAGTGATAATACTAGTGGAAGCAATAGTAGTACTGGAAGCAATAGTAATACTTCAGTTTCTAATGCATATAACATTGTTTTAGAAGAATTAAAATCTCATATTGGATCTCCATATGCTTATGGTGGTTCAGGAGAGTTAGTTACTAATGCATCAATACAAACATTAAAGAGTAGGTTCCCAGATTATGCTTCTGCAGGTAAGTATGATACTTTATATCAATACGTTGATAGCGGAGTAAGAATGTTTGATTGTTCTGGATTTATGCAATGGGGATTTAGTAAAGCTAATATAAGCATTGGAAGAACAACTTATGACCAAATAAAAAGTGGAGTAGAAGTATCATTAGATAGTGTACAACCAGGAGACTTATTATTCTATAGTAATTTAGGACATGTTGGTATGTATATAGGAAATGATCAATGGATAGAATCTCCGAATTCTGGTAAAACTATAAGAATAACTAATGTTCCATGGAGTTCAATAGGAAGAGCTAGAAGAGTTTTATAAAATTTATTTAGTTATTAAAAAAAGTATTATCTTAGTATTAATATAATAACTTAAATTAATAAAAAACTGTATCTAAATTTGATACAGTTTTTTATTGTTTTTATTTATCATTAATTCTATCGATATATTCTTTCATTAAATTAGCTGATGACACAAATTTTTCTTGTTCAGTAGGTGATAATTGAATATTTAATACTTTTTCTATACCATTTCTTCCAAGTATAGTAGGAACACTTAAATAAGCATCATTAACACCATAATAGTCATTTAATAAAGTTGAAACAGTTAGAATAGTTTTTTCATCTCTAATAATAGCTTCAACAATTCTTTCAAGAGCTATTGCAACAGCAAAAGCAGTAGCGCCTTTTCTTTTAATAACTTCATAAGCACAATTTTTAACATCTTCGGCTATAACAGTTTCAGTTTCTTTATCCCAAGTTATAGAGTTTTGTTCAGAAAAGCTTTTTACTGGTATGCTACCAATCATTAATGATGACCAAGTTACAAACTCACTATCACCATGTTCACCTAGAACATAACCTTCTACATTTCTTCCATCAATTCCAAAATATTTACCAAGTAAGCTTCTAAGTCTTGCTGTATCTAGTACTGTACCTGATCCTATTACTCTTTCTTTAGGGAAATCAGAAAGTTTATATGTCATATATGAAAGAACATCCACAGGGTTAGAGACAACTAATAATATTGAATTTGGACTTAATTGCGCAAGTTTTGGAATAAAGCTTTTAAATATTGCATAGTTTTTATCTACTAAATCTAATCTAGTTTCACCAGGTTTTTGTGGTGAGCCAGCAGTTATTATAATTATATCTGAATCTTTAGTATCTTCTAAAGTACCTAAAGTAACATTACAAGGTCTACATAAAGAACTACCATGCATTAAGTCTAGAACTTCCCCTAATGCCTTTTCTTGATTTATATCATTAATTACAATTTCTCGTGCTATTCCTTTTTGTAGTAAAGCAAATGCTGTTGTAGCACCAATTGCACCTGCACCAATTATTGATATTTTACTCATAACTTCACCTCGTTTATTTAATATATATAGTATTTTCTATTTTAAAAAAATATATTATATATATAAGGAATAATT